>Ga0209018_1002075_pt1 | contig 14791 bp, 10 predicted proteins | sample YNPBryBLVA2012_FD_185814 | JGI IMG/M metagenome (GOLD analysis project Ga0209018, IMG submission 185814) | Anoxygenic and chlorotrophic microbial mat microbial communities from Yellowstone National Park, USA - YNP Bryant BLVA 2012 (SPAdes)... ...
ACTTCCATGAACTGAGCAGGGGCTTTAGCCCCGGCGGCTCGGCGGCCTGCATCTCGCCAGATTACGGCAATAATTTGTTAAACTCCATGAGCGGACTTTCATGCCTTGAGCGGGAGCTTTAGCTCCGGCGGCTTTAGCCCCGGCGGATCGGCGGGGGATCAATCCCCGCCTCAGCGCTCTGACAAAAAAACGGGCTGCCCTTTCTCGGACAGCCCGTCGCCGGGTTACTCGACGAACTTGTAACCGTGACTTTCCAGGTATTTCCGCTCTTTCTCGCGATGAATGACGGCCAGCTCTTTCTTGATCTTCTCCCAGGCCGGCCCGGCCAGCGGGTACCAGCGCAGAGCGATGAAGCACAGAAATAACAGCACCCCTGTTGGCGCTACCCATCCGACCAGGATGCCGGTCTCGGCTGTGTACGACTGCATCCCTTTGGCCAACGTCTGATCGTAGCCGAAAGCGGTCGTGATGGTCAACAGCGCCCATTGAGCGATGCTGATGGCTGGTTTGGTGATGAAGCTGTTGATGCCGGCGTACATCCCCTCGCGGCGCAAACCGGTGAGATGCTCGTCCTTGTCCACCACGTCGCCGTTCATTAAGGGGATCAGATACATCCCGCCTGCAAAGCCGATCCCGAACAGGAAGAAACCCACCGTAGCAGGGACGACATACCGCCCGCCGAACAGAATGGCGAAACAGCCGAGCGAAAACAACAAGCACAGCAGCCGCATACACGTCTTGATTCCCCAAACGTCGCGCTGCTTGATCCACAGCACCACCCCGCCAACGATGCCTGCCGCCAAAGCCACATACAACGGCAATGCCGAGACGTTGATCTCATCGAAATAAATCCAGATGCCTTGCATCAGCGCCGTCTGGGCAAAGATGATCGTGAAGCTAATCGTCTCGAAGATAACGAACGAGAGATTGGAAAAACATTCCTTGAACGACTTGACGAAGCCAAATTGCTCCTCCGCCTGAGCGAAGTGCTTTTCGCGGTAGAAGAACGTGCTAATGAAGATCAACGCCCCCATACCGATGCCGAACAAGATCATCACCAGGCGAAAATTGGCGATTCCCGCCAGGTCGCCCACATCGGGCTTGATGGTGCGCTCGATGCCGAGTGGGACGACAATGGTGAAAACCATGAAGATGATTTTCCAAATGTAAATGCCGCTGCGCGCTTTGTTCGACACGGCTACTTCGTAGGGCATGATGTAGATGCTGGTTGCAATGGCCGTGTACAGAGCGTCGAAGACAAACAGGGCCAACAACATTTGCAGGAACAGCAACGTTTGGTTGTTATCGCTGCCGGGGATGTTGACCCAGAAGGCGATAAAGCCCAGGACGAAAATGGGCGCCCCGTAGCGGATGTAGGGGATGCGGCGGCCAAGCTTGCTCTTGGTACGGTCGCTGATGTAACCGAACAAGGGGTCATTGACGGCGTTCCAGATGCCAAACAACAGCCAGACGATACCGGCCAGGTCTGCCGACAGGCCGCGCAGGCGGGTGAAATAGTAAGTGAGCGCGCCGGCGGCCACCAGCGATTGCAAGATGGCGCATGCGGCATCGGCCACCGAAATCCAGATTCGGCTCTGGAGGGGAACAAACTCTTCTTTCAGAGGTCCTGTGGTTTCCATAGATTTTCTGCCAACTCCTTAGCTCGCGAAATCAGCCGTTGTGAACGGTAACATGCCTACTTTAGTTGATTCGAAACCACACGTCAAGTGACACTTGTCCCTCTTTCTAATGCGTTTGTCAATAGAAAAGCCCGGCCCGAATTCAGCCGGGCCGGGACAAAACACAAGCGTTGACCTCAGCGGTCGAGGATCGCTATCTGGCCGCGCACCCCCTCATGGCCTGACCACGAACAACATCCCCTCACCGCGTCCGTACACTTCGGGGAAATAGAATTCTTGCGCTGTCGGCGGGATGACACGGAAAGTCCCCGGCGTGGCCACACGCACCAGGTAACTGTACACATACGTCCCCGACGGCAAATAATTTGCCGAAAGCATCACCTTCTCGTCGCGGAACTCTACATGGTCGAAGTACCACCAACCCCAGCCGCTGTATACGGCGTCTTCCCAATCGTATTGCTCTGGCGTTGTGGCTTGTTCGCTCGTCTTTAGCGATTGATCTACCGCTTCCAAACCGGCCGGCAACGGATCGTCCACCACCATGTAATGCAAGCTGCGCGGCGCGACGATCGTCAGGCGCACCAGCAACAGCTCGCCTACGGCGGCTTCCGTTACCGGCGTGGTGCGGTCGTCCAGGCGGTAGTAACTGCGCGAGACGATGATGCCCTGATTGAGGGCTGGCACCTGCTCGACCGGCAGATTCAGCGACAGGTGGGCGCTGTAGTACAGGTTGCCCGCCCCCGCCGAGCGCGCTACTGCCAGACGGTTGACCTCATCGCTCAAAAGATTGGCAACCGACAGGCGCAGCTCATAGGTTTGGCGCAATGTTTCGGCGTTGGCCACCCCGCCGCCCACGCGTTCGCCGTTCAAGCCGATGGCGTACTCATAATCAGCGTTCAGTTCGCCGCTGGCGCTCATCCACTGCGTCAGCGCCATGATCGTCCAGGCGGTCTCTTGCGTTCCCCACCAATGCCCATCGTTGCGGTTCGACATCAGCCAGCGCACAGCGTTGGCGTTGAGCGGGTTTTGCGGGTCGAGCTGGCTGAGGGCGGCCAAGATGATGGCCGTCGAGCGTGTGTCGCTGTTCCAGTTCCAGTAATCGCGCCAGCCTTCTTCCCAATGCGCCCCGCTGGCCGAAAGAATGGCTGTCGTGTTGAAGTCGGATAGCAAGGTGGCAATGCGCCCGTCGCCAGGGTCGAGACGGTGTAAGACTTGCAGCAGGTAGGCGCGGGCATACAGCGCCATGTTGTCACGTTGGTCGTACAACACCCCCACATAGCCCGAAACATTCTGCCCCAGGCGTGATAGCACATACAGCACGAAAGCTTGCCGGTTGAGCAGGTATGGCTGTTGCAGGCGCGAGGCAGGCTTGAGATTCACGTAGAGGAAATCGCTGCCGCGCTCCAGCATGGCCTCGTCCACGGTGAAACCGGCTTCTTTGGCCTCCAAAACCCCCAGCACCACATAAGCGCTTACCTGTACGTCGCTTCTCTGAGCTTTCCACCAGCCCCAGCCGCCATCGGCATTCTGCCACGCTTTCAGACGCTGCAGCGCCAGGCTGACCTGCTCGGTCAGCTTGCTCTCCAGCGCCGCGTCGGACAGGCCGGCAGCCTGGAGGGCCTTCATCGTCAACACGTTAGGCAAGAACTTCGACACCGTCTGTTCCACACACTCGTAGGGATAATGTTCGAGATAGCTGAGACCATCGGTCATGCTGGCAGCCAGCGAGGGCGACACACGCACGGTAAGCTCGCCCTGGCTGACCGTGAACTCTTGGGGCAGCGAAATCGCCTCCACGATGGTACCCCCTTCCAATACCATGCCGCTGGTACCCACCGTCTCTGGAACCTCGTAGCGATAAACCGGCAGCCCCTGGTTGTCCAGCGTCCCCATGGTCGGGCGGGTGGCATCTGCGTACCCGCCGCCGGCGGCCGTCATGATCAGGTCCACCCGCTCAGCGTCGGCGTGCACCACCACGTTCCAGGTAACGTAAGCTTGCCGTCCGGCGGGGATCTCGAGCGATTGAATCGCCGGCGAGAGCAAGTCCAGCCCCTCTGCTTGCAGACCGATTTCCACCGTCAGATTCTCACCAGCGTTGTTGTGGATAGCTGCGCCCAGGGTGGCCTCGTCGCCAGCGACGAAGAAGCGCGGCGTTTGCGGGCGGACGAGCAGTGGCTTAGTGGCCACAATGTCGAGCGTGGTCTGTCCAACGCGTGTATCGGCGGTGACGGCGCGGGCATCCATGCGCCAGGTGGTCAGATTATCGGGCAGAGTAACCGTCACGGAAGCTTCGCCAGCCTCGTTGGTGATCAGATGCGCCGTCCAGTAAGCGGTATCGGGGAAGTTCTGGCGGATTTCGATGACGCCGTAGAGAGCATTGTCGCCCTTGCCGCCGCCCGACCCCATGCCTTCCCCGGCGGTGCGGGCTGTTGCTGCCAGCGTGGCGTTGTACTCTTCGATGTTGTTGACCAGAGACACGGCCGTCCAAACGGCCAGGCCGCGTTTGCCGTAGAAGAAATCGAGCATGGGCGGAGAATTGGGATCAGCCAGGGACAGGGTGGCCAGATCGGACAAGGCCAGAGAAACCTCGGCCGCAACAGGGTTGCCCTCCAGGGTGGTGACCCTGACCTGGTAAGTCACCTGTTCCCCTGGGGCGGCAGTGGTGCGGTCGGGCGTGAGCGTGACAGCTAAAGTCTGCTGGCTGGTATCCACATTCAGCTCGGCCATCCCCAGACGGAAATCGGGGCGCGGGTTGGCCTCGTCTACGCCCTTGATGATCAACACGCTGACATAGGCCGCCGGGGCCAGATCGGCGCGGATGGGTAAGCGGTAAAGCGTGCTGTTGCTCGTCAGAGAAATCACGTCGTGATAGCGGATGCGGCCGCGCTCGACCGTCACCAGCGCATAGGCCTGACCTTGGAACGGCGAGGCGATGAGCAGTTCAGCCGTCTCGCCGGGCGCATAGCTGGCCTTGTCGAGGACGAGCTGGAAACTGCGGTCGTTGCTTTGCCGCCAGGGGACGTAGTCTGTGCCTGCCACCCACATATAGGCCGAGGCGCGCGCTGTGTTGCCGTAAGCATCGCGGGCGGTGATGCGCGCCTTGAATATCCCCCCTTTGAGCGGCACGAAACTGACCGTTGCCAGCGCATCGCTGCCGGTGGTGAGTGTGCCGGTATACACCGGGATTTCCTCCACCGAAGTCTCCCAGGTGATGCGCCCGGACGGGTCTTGCACTTGAACGGAGTGCCAGCGCCGCTCGACGATGGAGACCTCGGCGGCATAGCCAGGCAGAGGGTTCGACTCCCAATCGAGCACAATCACCTGGTAAGAGGCTTCCTTGCCGGCGCTTCCCACATAGGAAAGCGCCCGCACCCCCGGATAAACCGACGAGCGATGAACGACGACGCTGGCGCGTCCGCTGACCGTATTGGCCGACAGGTCGGTGACACTGGCCTCGAAGGTCAGCGTGCGTCCCAGGCCTGTATCGCTCAAGCTGGCAGGCAGATTGACCGAGAAATGGCCGTCCTCATCGGTCGTCCCCATCCCGCTGGCGATGATTTCACCGTAGCCGTACCAATAGCCGCTGTAATCCTGGTAATAGCCCGTATCCCAATCGAAATCGTCGAAGCTGTACATGCTGTACTTGCTGATGGGCGAGAAGGTATAGGCCGAGGCCGAGAGTGTCCAGCGCACCTCCGCGCCGGCAACTTTGCCGCCCGAAAAATATTCGGCCTCCACCTCGGCGCTGAACTCCTGCCCGTCGAGCAGCTTTTGCGGCGCCGCCGATACATTCACCATGAACTCCGGCTTGCGGTACTCGGCGACGTTGAACGAAACACTGCCCAAAACCTGCTCGCTGTCCATGCGGTAAGCATAAATGCCATAGGTGCCCAGGGTGGCTTGGCTATCGAGCATCAGCTCACCCGAGAAACTGCCATACGGACTAACCGATAGGCTTTCTTCGTAGATGCGTTCGCCCTCGTAAGTCTCGACGACCACCCGCACCTGCGCATCGGGCGGCAGACGATAACTCAGGTCGTCATCCACGCGCAGGATACCTTTGAAATAGACCGGTTGGCCGGGGCGGTAAATTGGCCGGTCGGTGTAGACGTAGGCAACGGTCTGCTCGAGGCGGTTGTAGTAATCGCTCCAGATGCCAAAGTCGTAGGAGGAAATACCGCTGCCGATGTCGCTGGAGGTGTGGGCAAACACCTCGGCGCTTTGGGCTATGGCGTAGCGGGTTTGGCCGGGGTATTCAGGCTTGGGCAAATTGCTCAGGTAGAGAACGCCTTGAGCGTCGGTGACGCCGCTGCCGATGGGGATGAATTGCTCATCGTAAACGGTCACCGGCACACCAGCAAGCGGCTCGCCGCTGTTGATGTCCGTCACCCAGGCCAGAGCCTCGCTTTCGGTGGTTTTGAGCGTCAGATTGGCATTAGCCACCACCAGCGTGCGCGTATCGGCATAACGGCACTCAGGGCAGGCCGGCGGGGCCTTGAGTCCCAGGAAATAGTAGCCGGGCGGCAGGGGGCTGCCATCGGCGGCTGACAAAGGCATACGTTTCGTCACCACCTCATCGAGCCCGGCGTCGGGGGCAAGCTGTTTTCGCCAGATCAGTCTATCGGCCGGGAAGTTGTAGTCGTAGGGCAGGGAGGCGAATTCTGCGGCCTCCAAACGGTAGAGGCTCAGTTCGATGGCGTTGACGTTGACGTAAGCTAAATAGAACTCCTGGGGCCCAGTCGTGCGGTAGAGCGGCGAACTGTAGGGCATATTCAGATAAGCGTTAGGGCTGAGGTGGCCGCTGACGAAACGAATCGTCTGCCCCTCGGCGATCGTATTCCCATAACGGTCGGCCATGCCCGGCAGGATGCGGACGACGTAAGTGGTGTTGGGCTTGAGACCGTAGAAGCTCAGCGTTTTTTCCCAGGGGGAGTAATACCACGACCCTTCACCTTGCAGGGGAGGCTCGAAGATCACGCGTTCAGCAAGGGTGTTTACGTCCATTGGCGAGGCGAAGGAGATAGAGAAGAAGTCATAGAAAGTCCCGCCATCGCTGCCGTTGGCCGGAGAGGTAGAGACGATAGCCGGGTAAGAGACAGTTCTGAAGGCCCAATCGAGGCCTTCGCGCAGGAAGCCTCCATCGGCAGAAAGGGCGCTCTGGTCGAGGGTGAGGAAATAATCGGTTTCGAGAGCCAGGAGCTGGGTGGGGGTGATGATCAGGCGGGTAAAATCCTGATTCCAGGCGGTCAGGAGGGGAACGCGCTCGCCCTGGCGGGTGGTCAACGAGAGGGCGGCCTCGGTGGCGGCGGTGTCCATCGGTTGGGCAAAGGTCAGGGCGAAGAATTCATCGAGGTCCACGTCGAATTGGGCATAGAGGGGGTTGATGTAACCCGAACGGAGCATTTCGAAGTAGGCGATGGAGGGGGCCACGGTAGTGAATTGCCAGGTGTAATCGCTGGTCAGGCTGGTCTGGCCGACGGCGTCGCTCAGACCGGCGGCAACCTGCACGGTGTAGGTCGTCGAACCGCGCAAGGGTTCGCTAGGTCGGAAGACATACACCGAGGTGTTGACCCACTCGCCGCTGCCGGCCACAGGCGGTTCGATGCTGAGGGGGGTAGGCAGGTTAGCCTGTTCTTCTGCAATGACCAGCGGCACAACTGGCCGGTTGAAGATGACGGTGATGGCGGCATTGTTGAGCACGTCGCTGGCGCCATCAGCCGGGAAGACCTGGCTGACTTGCAATTCGCCGATGGCCTGGAATTCGAAGGTCAGGGGTTCGGGCAAGGCGACGCCGCTCTGGCTGGTGGCAGCGGTGGAGAGCTTGGCGGTATAAATTTCGCCAGGGGTGAGCGGCTGCGCCGGGGAGAATTGCAGCGTGCGCGGGTTAGGCCAGGTCAACTCTCCGGCCACGATTTCCCCGCTTGGGCCGATCACCTGCCAGGCCTTAGCCGTCTCTTCGACGTTCATGGGCTGATCGAAGGTGATGGCGAACGTCCCACCCAGGGGCACTTCTTGCCCGCGGCCTGGACTGCGGGCAATCACCTGCGGCGGCAGGGCAGCACCGCGGTCGTCGAGGGGCACATTGGCGCCGGGCATGGGCGTGGGCGTGGCGCTGTCTTGCGGCGGCTTGGGCGCGGCGGTTTCGATTGGCGACGGCTGGCTCAGGCCACAGGCAAGCGGGCTAAGGAACAGGCTGAGCAGTAAGATCAGGCAGAGGAACTGGTGTAAAGGGCGGTAGTTCTTAGGGGACATGAGATCACCTCCGAAAGAAATTGGGGCGGGCTAAGACGGTTTCGTGCTGTCTGTGTCAGTTGGTCGAGCGATGCCCGAGGGGGTGCGCCGCTCGGCAAGATAGGCCGAAACCGCCTGGGCGGCAAAAGCCACGGCCAGGGCGGCCCACAGCGCTATTTCCCACCAACGGCGGGCGGTGGCCGCCAGCCCGGCGCAGAACAGCACCCCCGAAATATCCAGCCAGATTTGCACCGCGGCGCGTTCGAGATGCTGGCGGAGCTTTGCGCCGCTTAGTGAAGCTTGCCAGCTTGCAAAACTGAGCGTGGCCAGCGCCAACGCCAGGCCAAGCACCCACAGAGCATTCACAGCAAGACCCAACCAATCAATCATTGCATTAAGCCTCCACGAAAGACGAGTCCTTTTGCAAGGATGTTCCAGCCGAGCGGCGAGCGTCCAACAGGCGCTGCGAAACCTCGAGCAAGCGCGCCGCGATCTTCTCCCAAGCGTAGGCTTGCGCTTCGAGACGGGCGTTCTCACCTAGTCGAGCGCGCAGAGCGGGATCGTCCAACAAGAGCGTCAGCCGCTCGGCCAGGGCTTTCGGGTCTGCCGCCGGGACGGTAAAACCCGTTCGGCCATCCTGGATCAGATAGGCCAACCCGCCCACCTGGGAAGCCACCACCGGCGTCCCGCAGGCCATAGCTTCCAGCGCCACCATGCCGAACGACTCGTAATGAGACGGCATGACCAGCACGTCGGCGGCAGAATAGTAATAGGGCAAAGTGTCCTGGCTGCGCTTACCTAAGAATATCACCATATCGTCCAGGCCTCGTTGTTTGCACAGCGCTTGCAGGCGCGCCATTTCCTGGGTCATGCTATCGGCTGAGGCGTTCGGCTCGCCACCGATGACGGCCAGGCACAGCTTATGGCGCTCGAAGACGCCTTGCTGGCGCATGAGGGCCAGCGCTTCAATCAGCACGTCCAGGCCCTTGAGCGCTTCGATGCGGCCAACGAAGAGCAGCATGTGGTGACTGCAAGATGCGCCGATGGCTTCTTTGGCTTCCTCGGCCGGGATGGGGTAAAAACGGCTGAGGTCCACCCCCGGCGGGATGACCTCGACGCGGCTCATATCGGCCTGATAGAGCCACTGGAGCTGCGCTCGTTCGGCGGGGGTAGCTGCAATGACGAGATCGGCCGCTGCCAGCACCTGCCGCTCGCCCCGAATGCGATACTCGCCCTCCATCTCGGCAGGGTTGTGCGCCACGCGGTTCTTCATCACGCCCAGGGTGTGGAACATCTGCACGATGGGAGCATCCCAGGCAGCGCGCAATTCCAGGGCGGCCAGCCCCGACATCCAGTAATGGCTGTGAATCAGGTCGTAACAACACTGCTTGGTTTGGGCAAAACTTTTGATACCGGCGATGAAATCGGGCAGGTAGGAAGCCAGTTCGGCTTTGGGCAGAGGTACTTCGGGGCCGGCGGGGATATGCACCACGCGGTTGCCGTAGCCCAAATCGTGGAGGATATGCGGCACATGCTCATCCTGCGAGCGGGTGAACACATCCACGTGAATGCCCATTTGGCCAAACTGGCGGGTGATTTCGCGTACGTACACGTTCATCCCACCGGTATCTTTGCCCCCCAACGTCGCCAGCGGGCAAGTGTGGTACGACAACATGGCAATTTGCATGGCTCCTCACACTGTCAATTTGACAAACTTCTGGTATAATCCCGCCGCACCAAACGCCACCATAGCTCAGTCGGCAGAGCAGACGTTTCGTAAACGCCAGGTCAAGGGTTCGACTCCCTTTGGTGGCTCAGCACAGACAACACCGCCGACGGTGTTGTTTTTCATTCTGCCGCTGGCAGCGTGAAATAGAAGGTGCTGCCGCTGCCGGGCAATCCTTCGCTTTCGACGCCCACCTGCCCGCCGAGTTTTTTCCACGACGCGCCGCACGATGGACAACCCCAGGCCATGGCCGCGCGCCCGCACCTGATCGAGGCGGGTGAACGGTCTGAACAACTGCTCTTGTTTGTCGGGGGGAATTCCATCGCCGTTGTCACGCACCCAAAAGCGCGCCATGCCGTTTGCCAGCATCTCGCCGCCCACCTCCAAACGCGGCGGCTGCCCGCCGTATTTGCAGGCATTGCTCAGGTAGTTGACCCAGACCTCCTCGATCCACGGCCCATAACCGCGCGCCGCAGGCAAGCGGGAAACATATTTCAGCTCAGCTTGATATTCTGCGGTCATGAAACTGAGCCGCTCCCACGCTTCGGCTACGATCTGCCCCATGTCCAGCGTCTCAGCGCGGATGTCTTTTTGGCGAATCTCGGCCAGATGCAGCAATTCGTCGAGAATGCGGCTCATTTTGTCGGCGACGCGCACGATGGTGCGCAGCGAGTCGCGGTGCTCTTCGGGCAACATGGCCTCCTCATAGCTGGCGAGCATCTCGGCGTAACCCAAAATCTGGTTGAAGGGGTTGCGCAAGTCGTGGGCTACCATGTGGGCAAAAGCGTCCAACTCCTCTCCAGGATACCAGCAAACCGATGACTAGAATGAGCGCCTCGCGGCGATAGAAGCCATGGCGGCGTTTGAACAACTCGCCGAACAGCAGCAGCGTGCCTAGAGCCAATACGGTGTAGCTGTAGACGACGAACGGCCAGAACCATAAACCACGCCCATAGACCAGGATATTTTGCCCGGCCGGGCTGGGGGTGAAGCTGTTCCAGAGAAGGTGATGCCAGTTGTTGGTGAACGTCATCAGCAAGGTCAGCGCCGGCACGATCCATAGCAGAACCACGTAGCGCCGCTCGAGCCAACGACGCTGCTGGGCATAGCTCAGCGCGAAGGTGAGGAACAACACCGGCGCTGCAGCGAAGGAGAAAATTAGCGCATAGGGTTGAAAGACGAAAGACACATCTCACCTGCAATGACGGAAGTTTTGCCCGTTTTTCTCACTCTTCCAGTATAATTCCATTATGCTCAATCGTACAACCCCCCTAATCATTGGAGTTGCCGGAGGCACCGGCTCAGGAAAAACCACTATCGCCCAGGTCGTCCTCCAACGGGTTGGCGCCGAGCATGTCGCTCTGCTGCCCCACGACGCTTACTACAAGGACTTGAGCGACCTGCCGCTCAGCGCACGCGGCCTGGTCAACTTCGACCACCCCAACTCGCTCGACACCCCTCTGCTCATCGAGCATATCAAACTGCTCAAGGCGGGCAAAGCCATTGACCTGCCGGTTTACGACTTCAAAATGCATACCCGCACCTCTCAGACGGTGCGCATCGAACCCATGCCTGTCATTGTCGTGGATGGCATTCTCATCTTTGCCGAACCGGAGCTGCGCGCCCTGTTCGATGTCAAAATCTTCGTGGATACCGACGCCGATATTCGTTTCATCCGCCGCTTGCAACGCGATATTGCCGAGCGCGGTCGCACGATCGAATCGGTGATTGACCAATACCTGGCCACCGTGCGCCCCATGCACACGGAATTCGTCGAACCCTCCAGACGTTACGCCGACGTCATCATCCCCGAAGGCGGGCTGAACGAGGTGGCGTTGGATATGGTCGTGGCCCGCATCGAATACCTGCTCAAGAACCAGGGTTGACCCCTAGAAAGGAAATCTCATGTCCCCTCAGCAATGGTCGAGACCGCCAGACATGGTCATTGACCCCCAGAAAGTTTACACAGCTACCTTGCACACCGAAAAGGGTGACATCGTCATCCACCTGCACGCCGACAAAGCGCCGCGCACGGTCAACAACTTCGTTTTCCTGGCGCGCCAGGGCTTCTACGATGGGACGATCTTTCACCGCGTGATCGCCAACTTCATGGCCCAAGGGGGTGACCCAACCGGCAGCGGGCGCGGCGGCCCGGGGTATCAATTCGCCGACGAGTTCCACCCCAGCCTGTTGCACGACAAACCCGGCGTGCTTTCCATGGCCAACGCCGGGCCGAACACCAACGGCTCACAGTTCTTCATCACCCATGTCCCCACGCCCTGGCTGAACAACAAACATAGCGTCTTTGGACAGGTCATCGAGGGAATGGATGTGCTTCTATCCATCCCGCCGCGCGACCCGATGAAGCCGGAGTATGCGGGGGTGAAATTGCTCTCAGTGGAAATCCGTGAAAGCTGAAGATGGCTTTTTGCTGGCGAAGCGCCTGAAGATGGCGGGGTGGTTAGGCCGCATCCCGCCGAAGACCCGCCTGGCGCTAGGGCGTATTCTGGCATTGGTGCTGGTGGTAGCGCTGAGCGTGGGCGCTTACCTGGTGGGCGACCGCGCCGCGGCGCTGCGCCCCTACGGTTACGTCGGCGTTTTCGTGGTGGCTTTTCTGTCGTATGCCACCGTGATTCTGCCGGCGCCGGGCATCGCCGTGGTTTTTGCCATGGGCGGCTCCGGCTTCTTGCACCCGCTGGGCATCGCCCTGGCCGCCGGCACAGGTGCCGCCCTGGGGGAGTTGTCCGGCTATCTGGCGGGTTTCAGCGGGCAGGGCATCGTCGAGAAAGTCAAATTCTACGAGCGGGTGTCGGGCTGGATGCGCCGCTATGGCATGTTGCCGATCATCCTTTTGGCGGCTATTCCCAACCCGGTCTTCGACGTGGCCGGCATCGCTGCCGGGGCGCTGCGCATCCCTTTGTTCAAATTCCTGTTCTGGTGCTGGGTAGGTGAGACCTTGAAGATGTTGTTCCTGGCCTATGGGGGCTCCTGGTCTTTGGGGAGATGGCTTTGAGAGAAAGGACGATCCATGGATGATTACACCGCCATAGACGAATATCTGCACAACCATCTCGATGAGAGCATTGCCGAACTGCAGCGGCTGGTTGCCCAGCCCAGCGTGGCGGCGCAGAACTGGGGCCTGGCTGAATGCGCGGCCCTGGTGGCCGAGATGCTGCAAAAACGCGGCTTCCGTGTCGAGATCATCCCCACCGGCGGCGCGCCGGTTGTCTTTGCCGAGCGGCCGGGGCGCAGCCCCAAAACGCTGTTGTTCTACAACCATTACGACGTGCAGCCGCCGGAACCGCTCGATTTGTGGCTCAGCCCGCCTTTCGAGCCGCAACTGCGCGACGGCAAGCTCTACGGCCGAGGTGTCAGCGACGACAAGGGCCACCTGCTCAGCCGTATCTTTGCCATAGACGCCCTGCTGGCTGCCGAAGGGGAGCTGCCTTGCACGGTTAAATTCATCGTCGAGGGGGAAGAAGAAGTCAGCAGTGTTCACCTGAAGGCCTTCGTGCGCGACAACGCCGCCAAATTGGCCGCCGACGCCTGCATTTGGGAATTCGGCGGGGTGGACCACCACGAGCGCCCCATGCAGTACCTGGGACTGCGCGGCATCTGCTATGTGGAGTTGTCGGTGACGACGGCTTCGATGGATGTGCACTCGGGCGTGGGCGGTTCCATCTTCCCCAATGCGGCCTGGCGGCTGGTTTGGGCGCTCAACACCCTGAAAGGCCCCGATGAGCGCATCCGCCTGCCGGGTTTTTACGATCCCGTGCGGCCGCCGTCGGACCGCGACCGAGAGCTGATGGCTGCCCTGCCAGAGAGCGCCGACGAGTACCGCAAACGCTTCGGCCTGGATCACTTCCTCAAAGGCCTCAGCGGCGGGTTGGAGCTGCGTCTGGCCGAGGTCTTCGAGCCAACCTGTACGATCTGCGGCCTCACCGCCGGCTACCAGGGGCCAGGCTCCAAGACGGTCTTGCCCGCTAAGGCCTCCGCCAAGCTGGATTTCCGCCTCGTCCCAGAGCAGACGCCGGAACAGGTGTTGGCTGCCTTGCGCGCTCATCTCGACGCACAGGGCTTTGCCGATGTCGAGATCACTTTCCTCGGTGGGGAACGACCGGCGCGCACCGACCCCGACCATCCTTTCATTCGCCTGGTTTGCGAGACGGCCGAACCGGTCTACGGGCAGAGCATGCAAATCGTGCCGATGGTGGGCGGTTCGGGGCCTAACTGGCCTTTCATCGAGTATCTGCACTTGCCCATCGCCACCGCCGGCGTGGGGCATCCGGGCGCGTTGGCCCACGCCCCCAATGAAAATCTGCGCCTGGATTTGTACCTGAAGGGCGCACAGCACATTGCCCGAATCCTCAAAGCTTTTGCGGTAGTGTAGTAAAATTATCCTAAAATTACGTCTGAATAGACACTTCGATTGAGTTCACAGGAGGTTGCTATGCTCGTTGGAAAACGCATGAAGTATCCGGTTATCACTCTGCCCCCTGAAATGCCCATCACCGAGGCGCTCAATTTGATGCGCCGCGAAAACATCCGCCGCGCCCCGGTGTGCAAGGACGGCAAGCTGGTGGGTATCATTTCGGACAAGGACTTGCTCAATGCTTCTCCGTCGCCAGCCACCTCGCTGAGCGTGTGGGAGATGAACTATCTCCTGAGCAAGATCACTATCGAGGAGGTGATGACCAAGTCGGTGCTCACCGTGACGGAAGACACCCCCATCGAAGAAGCCGCCCGCATGATGGCCGATCGCAAGGTGGGCGGCCTGCCGGTGATGCGCGGCGAGGAGGTGGTGGGCATCATCACCGAAACCGACCTTTTCAAGGTCTTTCTGGAAATGATGGGGGCGCGGGAGGTGGGTGTGCGTCTCACCGTGGCCATGCCCAATAAACCCGGCCAACTGGCCAAGATCACCCAGGCGATTTTCAACGAAGGCGGCAATATCATCGCGTTGGGCACCTTCATCGGCGACGACCCCTCGCTGTTCTCGATCACCATCAAGGTTAACGGTATCGAACGGGAGAAACTGCGTTCGCTGGTGGAGCCGCTGGTGACGAAGGTGCTGGATTTGCGCGTGTGTTGATGCGCGGTGCCAGATGGCGCGGCGTCAGATGGCGCGGCGTCAGAGGGGGGCGGGGCGTAGAGCCAGGCAGTGTCGTCAGGACAGGGCGGTTTGTAGAGCCGC
>Ga0209018_1002076_pt1 | contig 14789 bp, 15 predicted proteins | sample YNPBryBLVA2012_FD_185814 | JGI IMG/M metagenome (GOLD analysis project Ga0209018, IMG submission 185814) | Anoxygenic and chlorotrophic microbial mat microbial communities from Yellowstone National Park, USA - YNP Bryant BLVA 2012 (SPAdes)... ...
TGGACGAAACCCTGGCATTCACCCCGCCGCGCGCTGCGCCAAATTCTTGATCCACCGCTGCGTGAACACGCGTCGCGTCGCCAGAATCCCCTTGGCGGCTTCGTCCGTGAAGGTCAGCAGATAGACCCAGGGCACCGGCAATCCCAGCACAAACGCCGCGACGAAAGCCGAGGGAATGCCGATGAGCCATAGAGGTAGCACATCAATCAGTGCACTCACGCGCACGTCGCCGCCCGCGCGCAAAATGCCAACAATGTATAGCGAGTTCGATGCTTTGAGCCACAGTCCACACGCTATCACGGTCAGCACCTGGCGCGCGTAACCGCGTGTCGTCACATCCACATTGTACAAACCGAGAATCGCATCGGCGCTCAGCAGAATCACGCTGCCGATGAACACGCCACATCCCAGCGCCATCAGCAACAAGCGTCTGGCGTACTGCAACGCGTACGCTTCTTTGTCTGCTCCGATGGCGTTGCCAATCAGGACAGCGCCACCGCCGGCTAAACCGATGAATGGCACGAACGCGATCGTTTCGACGGCGGCGGCGATGTTCACGGCGGCAAGCGCTTCCGTGCCGATGCGTCCGTAAATCGCGCTGTACGTCGAAATGCCCAGCGACCACACGATTTCGTTCAGCGTGACAGGAATCACAGAGCGGAGAATGGCTGCGGCGAACGGCGCATCGAGCGATGCTATTTCGCGCGGACGCGCGGCGACGACCAGATCGCGCGCATACGTGATGGTGAGTAACAAACCACATTCCAGCGCGCGTGCAAGCACGATGCTGATGGCGCTCCCCAGCACACCGAGCGTGGGCAAACCGAACGCGCCAAAGATGAGCGCGTAACTCAACCCCGCGCCGAGCGTGAGTGCAAAGATGCTGATGCTGACGGGCAAACGCACGTTGCCTGTGCTGCGTAACGCGACGGCGTAACTGGTAGTGATGGCGAGCGGCACATAACTCCACCCTGCGATGCGGAGGTATGCGCTGCCCAGCGTGATGACCGCGCGATCCGTCGAATAGAGCGCGAGCGCGTGCTCGGGGATGACGAGCGCGATGAACGAAAAGAGACTCGCGCCGAGCAGACTCAACCCCACACAAATTCCCAGCACGCGGCGAATGTTTTTGACGTCGCGCTTGCCCCAGAACTGCGCGATGAAAATCGCCGAACCGCTGCCCACGCCGAACAGCAGCAACTGGAACAAAAACAAAATTTGATTTGCCAGGCCGACGGCGGCAACGGCAGTTTCGCCCAGCTGCCCGATCATCGTCACGGTGGCGAAACCGAGCAGCGAAAAAATCAGTTGTTGCAGCGCAATCGGAAACCACAATCCACCGAGCGCGCGAAAGAAATCTTTATCCGCAAAAAAATCGCGCATTGCTTTTCACACCAGTCGTTTGGCTTGCGCGATTTGCGCGCACACCGCGTTCGGTCCCGTCCCACCGATAATTTCGCGCGCGGCGAGCGCACGTGAGAAATCGAAAACGTCTTGCACATCGGCGTCGAACTGCGGCGCGATTTGTTTGTACTCGTCGAGCGACAACTCTGCCAGCGCGATGCCGCGCGCCTCGGCGCGTTTCACCGCTTCGCCCACCAGCCGATGCGCTTCGCGGAACGGCACGCCGCGCCGCACGAGATAGTCGGCGAGATCGGTCGCGAGCAATGAAGCGTCGAGCGCGGCGCGCATCTTGTCCGCGTGGACGCGCATTGTGCGAATCGCGCCTGCCATCACCGGCAACAACGCATCGAGCGTGTCCACCGCATCGAACAGCGGCTCTTTGTCCTCTTGCAAATCTTTGTTGTAGGAGAGGGGCAAGCCCTTTAACACGGTCAGCAGAGTCGTCAAATCGCCCAGCAAGCGACCGGCTTTGCCGCGCGCCAGTTCCATCGCGTCCGGATTTTTCTTCTGCGGCATCAAACTGGAGCCGGTGGCGTACGCGTCGTCGAGCGTGAGAAAGCCGAACTCGGCGGAGGAATACAACACAATGTCTTCGCCCAGTCGGGAGAGGTGGACGCCGATGAGTGCGGCATCGAACAAAAACTCGGCGATGAAATCGCGGTCACTCACCGCGTCCAGACTGTTTTCGCTCACGCGCGCCAAGCCCAGTTCGCGCGCGAGGAATTCGCGATCAATGCCGAGCGCGTTGCCCGCGAGCGCACCCGCGCCCAGCGGCAAAACCGAAACGCGCGCTATGCTATCGTTCAAGCGCGCGCGATCACGCGCGAACATCCAAAAGTACGCCAGCAACCAGTGCGCGAACAAAATCGGTTGCGCGCGTTGCAGGTGCGTGTAACCGGGCATCAGCACGTCGAGGTGTTGCTCAGCTTGTTCGACGAGTGCCGCTTGGAGATTGGAGAGTTGAGATTGGAGATGCGCGATCGCATCGAGGACGAAGAGGCGCGCGTCGGTAGCCACCTGATCGTTGCGGCTGCGCCCGGTGTGCAACTTGCCCGCGACCGCGCCGACGAGTTCACCCAGGCGGCGTTCGATGGCGGTGTGGATGTCTTCGTCACTCGGTTGCGCGGCGAATGTGCCGAATGCGAATTCCTGTTTGATCTGTGCCAGACCTTTCAACAGCGTGTCGCGTTCGGTCTCGCTGATGAGATTGGCGCGCGCGAGCGCACGCGCGTACGCGCCACTACCGCGAATGTCCACCTCGTACAATCGCCAGTCGAAGCGAAACGACGCGTTGAGGTACGCAAAGCGATCGTTCATTGATTTTGAGAATCGTCCGCCCCACATTGTTGCTCCTTTACGAGCGCCGACAGATTTTTGCCATTGCCGATGGGAGATTGGGTGATTAGGTGATTGGGTGATTCGTCATTCGGCATTTGTCATTCCTGAAAATTGTGTTATACTTGGCAGCAAGGAGGTACATATGGCACAACTGAGCCGACACGGCAAGCCGTGGACCAAACAAGAAATCGCATTGCTCAAGGAGCATTATCGCAAAGGCACGTTACATCGTGAGATTGCCGCAAAATTGGGGCGCACACTCATTGCGGTCGAGTCCAAAGCGGCTGAACTGGGCTTGGTGAGCAAGCGTAACAAAAAGTAGTGCGAAAACTTTTTGGGATGACAAAGGACGAAGGACGAAATGCCTTCGTCCTTTGTCATTTGTCCTTCGTCCTGCAGCGCTACAGGTGCGGCACAAAATCGCTGAGGACGGAGCCGCCGATGAATTCGCGCAGAATCGAATCCTCTGGCACCAACCGCGCATCGGCGGGCTTGAACCACTCCAAGAAGGTGAGCAGTCGTCGTGCTTCGATATATTCGGGCGCGCCCGGTTCGATTTGGCGCAGTAGCGGCTCTGCCAGCGGTTTTAACATTGCCACTTCGTACACGAGCGCGGAGTTGAACATCAAATCGGCTTGCTCTTGGTAGGGAAAGATGTTGCGGTCTTCGCCGCGGCGGACGTTCTCCCAGTGTGCGATCGTTTCGTCGGCGCAATAGCCGCGCGTGCGCGCATCGCGCACGATGCGTCGCAACAAGCGCGTGTCCGATGTTGCCACGCGGTTGAGCCGATCCATCTTGAGTTGCGTCAGCGCGGAAATGTAGATGCGAAAGATGCGGTCGGCGGGAATTTGGGTCACCAGGTTGGGATTCAAGCCGTGAATCCCTTCGATGAGTAAGACGTGGTTGGGTGTCAGTTGCACCGTGGGACCCGTCTCGCGTTCGCCGGTTTGAAAATTATAGCGCGGCAACGTCACGCGGTCACCGTTGATGAGGGCGACCAGTTGGCGGTTGAATAGTTCCAGGTCGAGCGCGTGCAGATTCTCGAAATCGTACTGACCGTTGGCGTCGCGCGGCGTGTCTTCGCGCGAGAGAAAGTAATCGTCCAGACTGATTGGAAAAGGACGCAAGCCGTTCGCCAAGAGTTGAATCGTCAAGCGACGCGCAAACGTCGTCTTGCCGGAAGAAGAAGGTCCGGCGATCATCACCAGGCGCGCGCGTTCGCGGCGCGCGACGATGGTCGAAGCGATTTCGGCGATGCGTTGCGCGTGGAGCGCTTCGGACACCAAGACGATTTCGCGCGTGTGACCGTTCAGGATGGCTTGGTTCAGCGCGCCAGCATCGGAGATGCCCAGGCGCGCCAGCCATTCGCCGTACTCGCGAAAGACGGCGGTGATTTTGGGCGAATGTTGCACTGGCTCGAGCGCGTGCGGACGATGGCGGCGTGGGAATTGGAGAACGAAACCGGGCGGATAATTTTGGACGCGAAATTGTTTGAGGTAGCCGGTCGAAGGCACCATCATTCGACCGAGAAAATAATGTTTGACGTCGCGCAGCACGTGCCAGCGTACTTCGGCGCGCTCGCTTTGCTGGAGCAGGCGCGCTTGCGCTTCATCGCCGTTGGCTTGCGCGTTGGCAAGCGCGACGCTCAGCGGGACAGTTTCGCGCGTGATGGACAAATCGGCGGCGGCGAGCGCGCGCATGCGGTCTTCGATTTGCGCGAGTTCTTTTTCGGTAAAGGGTTCGCGGTTCAGGACGCGGCAGAACAAGCCACCAAACGTCAGCGAGTGGTCTATGGTGATGTGCGCTTGAAAGAGTTCGTGAACGACGGCTTCCAGCAAAAGAATCAAGCCGCGTTGATACATGCGCATTCCGTCTTCGCTTGTCATCGAGATTGGCTCGACATCCACGTCGGCGATGATGGGCTCACTCAACTCGGCGAGGCGGCCGTTGACGAGCGCGCCAACGACCGGTGCGGCTTGGGGCGCGGTGGCTTTTTTGATGAACGCTTCGAGGCGCGTGCCGGCGGGCGCGCAAAAGACGCGTCCGTCGTGAAAGCGTACCTGCACATCGGGGCGATGTTCACATTCGTGAACGAGCGAGTTGTTGTTATTCGCGTACATTGTCGCATCCTTGCGATTGGATTCTGGGGGAACGATACTATAAAACGCCTCAGGCGGAATGTCAAATAAATAAGGGCGAAGCGTTTTTCTGTTGTCCAGAAAAACACTTCGCCCGATGTGTGTTGGCGTGGAAATTATTCAGGTGTTTTGGGAATCCTGAACCGACACGCGGGTCCGCCAAGATTTAGGCAGGTGGTTTCCTGGATGTTGAAATTCTTTTCGGTGAGCCACTTCATCGCTTCGGAGAGGATGCCGAGGGTGATGTAGCAGGTGGGCGTTTGGTGTTTGGGACGGTACTCGCACATGCACGCCGGATACACCAGATAAAATGCTTCGGCATCTTCTTCCAGATACACGGGTTGATTGACGGTCTTGTTACCGGCGGCTGCCATTTGTTCCAGGAGTAATTTCATCTTGGCGGTCATCGGCACGGGCATCAATTTGAGCGCCTGCCCCGCCAGTCCCAGCACGGCAGATTGTTCTTTCATTCCATAGTTGAAGAGTGCGCGTCCCACGCGCAGCAGCATCGCGCGCGCGCCGCGCGGTCCGTAGAAATCTTCAACGGCTTGTTCGGCGGCGCCGTACTCGGCCATGGTCACACCCAACTCCAAGTTCTTGGGTGGGTAGTTGTCCATATATTTTTCTAGTTTTGCGCCACGTAAGACAGCGCGCATTCCTTCTTTGCCCATCACTTCTTCGATGGCAAGAAAGAATAGCCGTAGCGCATCGTTCGGCATCTTGCGATCTTCAGGCATGCAAGTCTCCTTGGCGGGCTATTTTTTGCGCGCGGGGCTGGGTTCTTCCGCCGCGTTTTCCAAAATCACGTAGAGTAATTCCAACAGGATGCTCTTGACGCTTTCTTTCTGGGTGGCAATGCACGGCAATACGCGAACGTCTTGGTCTAAACCGAGTGCGATTTTGAGGTCTTCGGGGGGCCACGCATCTTCGTCGTCTTGCTTGTTGGCGGCGATGACAAAGGGTGTGTTGCTGTAGGTGCGGAACGTATCGAGGATGCGGCGCGCTTCGCGAAAGGTTTCTGGGCGCGCGCTATCTACCAACACCACAAAGCCCAACATCCCTTCGGACAAAATTTCCCACATAAAGTCAAAACGCTTTTGACCCGGCGTGCCAAAGAGATAGAGCGCGAGATCTTTGTCAATCGTGATGCGCCCAAAGTCCATCGCGACCGTCGTCTGTTCTTTGATCGAGCGCGTGTTATCCGACACGCGGCGCTCGGTGCGGACGACCGGAATCTCGCTGACGCTACCGATGAACGCGGTCTTGCCCGAATTAAAGGGACCTGTGACAACCATTTTGACCGTTTGCATAATTGCCTGTACGACCTACTGGGGAGGATGAAGAGTTCTATTCCGCGCGCACGCGGGCAAATCCCTCTCGCGCTAGATTTTGCGTAGCCGATCGATCACGCGCAACAAGACCCCGCGTCCGACCGGCGGTGGCGCAGGCGGCGGTAGTGGTACGGGCGCCGTCGCGCCAGCGGGTAGTGTAGACGGCAACACATCTACCAAGCCCGCGGTCTGCAAACCATAGACGATGCGACGAATTTGAAATTCGTCCATCTTGAGGAAACTGGCAATCTGACGAATCGTGTTACGCGAGTTGATGAACGAAATGACTTTCCACTGTTCGACGCTGAGGTTGATATCGCGAATATTCATTTCGGGACGTTCGGCGAATTTGAGTGGTACATCGAGGTCCGGCAATTCGTCGCGCAAATGTTCCCATTCTTGCACGCGGCGACTGCCTTCGATAATCAGATGATCGAGATTGACCGCAACGGTGATGCGTTCTTCGGGGGGGAGGACATTCGGATCGAAACGAAACGAGCCGGTGTGCCAGGTGAACAGCGTGTAGACCGATTCGAGGAGATAGTTCTTGACCCCTTGAATGATGTCGGCTTGACTCAGGACGTTGTTCTGAATCATCAGCAAGCCGAGTTCTTTATCCGTGTCCACCTTGGCGCGCGCGCGAATCGCCTTGGCTTGGTCTGCGCTCAATTTTCCCACTTGAACCAAAATGTCGGTGAGGCGCGGCGATTGACCGTCCAGCGCGGCTTGGATGAGTTTGCCTTCCTTAAAGTACAGGCGCGCCGCGTTGCCGCCCCCATCGCGTTGAATCGTCAACGCGCCGGTCTTGTGCGCCAGATAGATGAGATTGAGGAGTTGGTTCAAGCCAACGTCTTTGAGATTACCTTTGAGCGCCATGCGAATCCTTGTTTTATACTGCCGAAATTATACCCTTAATCGCGTCTCAAGTCAATTGGCTATTTGTCCTGTGGGGGGGCGGGAACAGGGTCGGTGGTTGGCGCGAGCGCGCGCTCACGCCACCACAGCACGCCGCCGGGCAAACTGGTCACCAGGACGATGAGATGAAAGAGCAGGGACATTGCCAGCGCGGCTTCGGCAGACATCCCGACCAAGCCGAAGAAGAAAACGGCGGTGGCTTCTTTGGGACCCAAGCCGTTGAACGAGATGGGAATCAACAGGACGAAGGCGATGAGCGGGTTGAACAGAAAAAAGTAGAAGACGGGCACCGATTCGCCAAGCGCGCGCGCGATGCTGTACCACACTAGCGTCGTGAGGACGACGATGCACGCGGACAGCGCGACGTTGAGCGCGAGTGCGCGATAACTTTGGCGATACACCTGCAGCGCGTCGAACGCGCGCCGCGCCATCGGTCGCAGTGGACGCAAGAGTGCGAGCGCAAAAAGCCCTTGCGCGCGCTGCGCAAAGCGGCGACTAAAGAGCAGCGCGGCGGTAAACACAAAGAGCGTTGCCGCGACGACGGTGGCAATCTCCAACTGCTCTAGTTCCGAGCCACGCGTCAGCGTGAGCGTTGCCAAGAACGCCATCACGACGGCGGCGCCCAAGAACGCCACCAGCCCCATCAAGCGATCGGCTAGCACAGAAACTGCGGCGGCTTCGGCGCGTCCGCTGGCGCGCATCAAACCGTACGCGCGCACCACATCGCCGCCCACGTTGCTGGGAAGCAAGTTGCCAAAGAACAAGCCCACAAAATAGTACACCAACAAATCGCCGAACGACGCGCGTAATTGTTGCGCGCGCACCAGAATATCCCATTTGAGCGCGCTCAGTCCAATCGCCCCAAAGTACAGCACGAGCGCGAGGAGTAGTTGCCAGCCATCGGCGCGCACCACGTAGCGTGCCATCGCATTGACATCCACGCGCGTCAAGAGAAACGCGATGATGCCGAACGTCACACTGATTTTCAAGAGATTGAAGAGATGTGTTTTCATTCTACTGTTTGCTGCTGACCACTTCTGGTCTTCCGCCAGCGGGTGACGGCTCCCCATTCTCCACTTTTTTCGTTGTCCACGCAATGTCCCAAACGACTTGCTTGTCGCCCTTGATGTAGTAATCGTACGTTCCCAGCACGCGCGCGAACGCCTCGACGAGCGCGAGCGAAAAGAGCGTGAAGATCAGCCGCAGGGCTTTGCCCACTTCGTCCGCCGCAATCCGTAACACGCGCCCAGTTTCCAAACTCGAGACGCGATAGCCATACTTGCGAACCAGGTGCAAATGCCCGGCGTAATTGCGTCGGCGTTGCATGATGAATTCACCGAGTGTTTCGGGTCCCATGTTGTAGACGACGGCATCCGGCGCATAGCGCACCTGCAACCCGCGTCGAATCACCAACGCTTCGACGAACGCCTCGTCCATCGCCACATCGGGAGGGAGTTGGTCGAACACTTTGCGAAACGCGATCAACTCGCCTAAACGCGGAATCTCCAGACAGAGTTGATGCTCCAGCCGCAAGCGCAGATGCGACATATAGCCGATGACATGTTCTGGCACATTGACCGGAATTTTCTGTGCGCCGGTCATTCCGACTTGGGGATCCTCGAACAACTTGACCAGATTCTCGATGCTGTCCGCCCGCGGCAACGTATCGCCGCTCTCCAAAACGCAAATGTCTTCGCGCGCACGTCGCAAGAATTGATTGATGGCAGAGGTCTTGCCTTCGCGACGTTCTTGCACGATGAGTTGGATGCGCGGATCTTGCGCGGCGTACTGTTGAATGATTTCGACCGTCCGATCGGTACAGCCGCTCGCCACAACGATGATTTCGGTAATCGCCACCTGCTTCAACTCTTGCGCGAGCATCGCGGCAAGCAGTTTGCCGATGTTGGCTTCTTCATTGTGCGCGGTAATGCCTACACTGCAACGAATCGTCATTTAGACTCCCAACCATCTCAACGCGATTTCGAAAATCGCGGTAGATTCTTTTGTCAGAGTATAAACCGAAAAGAACAATGGCGCAAGAATCGCCCCGGCGCCGTACAGTGCTTGCGACACCGTACCACTCCAACGATGCGTGGCGCGCGCACTCAGCCACAACACCAGCGCGCTCGAACCCATCAGCGCGACCAACGCGAGGAGCGCGCGCGTCTCCATTCCCGCCGCAACAATCGGCGCGCGAATCGGGCTGCTGCTACTCGCGATGAGCGGTTGCAACCACGCGGCAATCGTCGCGCTGGCGAACAATCCCAGCGCAAGGACAACCGCGGCGCGCAAATCATTGTCCGGCGCGCCAGTCGTTGATCGTTGCGTGTCCATCAATTGGATGAACAGCCAGATGAAAAACACACTGTGCGCGCTGCCCAGCAGCGCGTACACCCACCAATGCGCGTGATTCGTCCACGCGGCATAGTACGGCGCAAGCGAAATGTACGTTGTAGCAACGAGCGTGATGACGATGAGTTTCCCGCGACGTGGCGGTACGAGTTCGGCGAGTAGAAACGGGAACAGCATCACGTAGTAATAGCCCATCACTTTTCTCGAAGTGAGGAAGAACACCAGCGCGATCAGCGTAGCGGTCAAGTACACGCTCCAGCGGCGCCGCGCGCCGATGAACGCAAGAACAGTTGCCGCGACGAGTGTAACGAGTGTCGAATAACGCAGGAGAAAGAAATCACTGGTCAGTGCGGTCGGTTCGGCGCGTGTCCAGCCCAGCCACGCGACGAGCCACGAGGTCGTTTGCGTCGGTACGTTCTCGACGTACGTGAGATTCATAAACACAAAATCGTTCGAGTACAGCAGAAACGGCAAACAAACGATACCGACGATGAATCCGAAAATCAAAATGTGAAACGCCAAGCGGATAATTTTGTTCGGGGCGCGGTTGATGTCGGCTTTTAACATTTCGATCCACAGCGGCAGCGCGAAGAGGATGGCAATCTGCTTGAATAACACAGCCAGCGCGAGCGCAAGGGCAGGCAACGTGAGTGAGCGTTTCTCTTCGAACGATGCGTACGCCAGCAGCACAAAGACGAGCCATTCGCTTTCGAAATGTCCTTGCACCGCCGTATCGTAGAACGTGATGGGATTGAACAGCCAGAGGAGCATTGCCGCGCGCGCGAGGGTTTCGTCATTCGTTTTGCGCGCCACGAGCCGATGCAACATCCACGCGACTCCCACATCGGCGAGCAGCGCCGGTACGCGCGCCCAAACGTAATCGGGCAGGACGCGCGCCCAATCGCCGATGAAGAGCGCGAGCGCGACGACGCCCGCGTGCAGGGGCGGATAGGCGTAGGGCCACGTTTGCGCGGCGCGCGAGCGCGCGTACAAGTCGAACCACGTAGCGTCGTCGGCGAAGGTGCGCGCGGCGTGGATGAACGTCTGCACGTCCCACGTTTGCGAAAAGTACGGATGCAGTGTCAACGTCGCAGAGACGATGGCACCGGCGTAGACCAGCGCACTGACGGCGAAAAAGACCGCGCGGGAGGCAAGCACCGCGCGGAGCATACCCTTCGATTGTGTCGAGTGCCGATTCGACGACATCGTTTGCATTATAGCCAACTTTGAGCCAAACACCCAAATCGGTTACGGGCTTTGTATCGTGTTGCCGTCCGTTTTACCATCCGTGACGATGTGTTTCGCGTTGTTGGCAAATGTGTTGTTGAGGACGCGGGTGAAGATGGAATTGGAAAGTCGAATCCCCACGACGGCATTATCGTGGATAAAGTTACCTTCGATGAGATTATCGCGCGTCGCATACTTGTCCGGACTGGGCGGCAAAAAGCCGAATTGTTTGGGATCCCATTCGTCCCAATACATATAAATTCCCATTCGACTGTTGACGATTTCGTTGTTCGCAATCACGCTGCCGCGACTGTTCCACGTGATGATGCCGTGATTTCGCATATCGCGAATCAAATTGTCGCGCACTTCGGTACCGGTCGTAAAACCAAAGTACACCGCGTCGTACGAGCCAGCCATCTCGTTCCCGATGATGCGGTTGTTCTTGCAAAACGACAATTCCACTGCGTTGTACAGCGCGCCGAGAATCTTGTTGTTCTGGATCGTGTTGTTGTCGCCGCACCGTACGCCGTGCGCCTTGATGAAAATGCCATTCGCATTGTCGCCCAACACCTGGTTGTCTCTGATGATGTTGTTGCTGGAACCGTCTTGCAGGATGATGCCAGCGGCATCGCAACCGCGCCCCACGGTGCCATTGCCCCATTTGCAATAGCGCACATTCTCGCTCGTCGTGTTGGACGATACTTCGCTGTTCGACGTATTCAGCAAGTTGATACCCCACGCGGAATTCTTGGACGATGTGTTGTTGCGAATGACGATGCGATCACTGTTCCGCACGTCAATCCCGATGGCTTGATTCTCAGTCGTGTTGTTTTCGATACGACCGTCGCGCACATCGTCGAAACGAATTCCACCGCCTTCGGTCAAGCCCAAAAAGATGCCAAAGCCGGTGTGGTCAATCGTGTTGAGATTGTCCGAAAAGACATTGTCGTGAACGTAGATGTTTTTGCCGCTCGCGACGTACAGACCGAACTTGAAATAGCGCGCGCGGCAATTCTTGATTTCGACATTCGTTGGCGATTCGAGCAGCGGAAAGTTGAACTTGCGAACATGGAACGCCGAGTAGGCGTACTGTTTGTCCTTGACGTTCTTGGTGTCCGCTTGGATGATGTGATTGTCGCAATCGAAGGTCACGTCGTGACTTTGAATGTAAAAGCAATCGCGCGTGCCGGGCGCAACAATGTCCCGCGTGAGTTTGTAGATGCCGGGCTGCCAAATTTCCGCGCACTGACTCACGGCAAAAGTCTGCAGCGGCGTCGGCGTCACGGTAGGCGTCGGCGTAATCGTGCTGGTGGGTGTCGCGGTGGCTGTGGCGGTACGCGTCGCGGTTGCTTGCGGCGGGGTGGTAGGTGTGCGTTCGACGGTGGGCGCGCTGCCCGGATTCGCAACGGGTCCGCGCGTCGGCGCGAGGGTAGGCGCCAGAGTTGGCGTGGGCAGTACGTTCGCCTCCGCGTTCGCGCACGCCGAGATACTTGCCAGCGCGAGCAGCGCGAGGATTAGCAAGATGGATAGTCGTCTCATTCGGGTTTACTCTCGTCAGAAGGAATTTCGAGGCGCAAGTATAACACAAGCCGGAGCAGATTCAAAATCAGCAATGTTTTGACAGCGGCGCGGTTTTACGATAGTATCAGTGGGACAGTGAGACAGTGGAGGTGTGAGGTGCAAGAACTGGATGTCATCGGCGAGAGAATCCGCAAGAATTTCGAGGCGAAGAATGTGGCGCGCGATCGCGCGCTTGCGGCATCGCGCGAGTTGATTCGTCATTGTTCGCTCGCCATTCGCGCGACGCATCGCGCCGAGTATGCTCATGCCGCCGAGCTGCTCGCGCGCGCGCGTGAGATTGCCGCGCAGATGAAAGCCACCGTCGGCGCGTACCCCGATTTGTATTTCACCGGCTATGTGCAAGACGCACTCAAGGAACTTGCCGAAGCGCACATCGTCTACGCGCTCATCACCGACGCGCCGCTCGACGATCCCGACGCGCTGGGGGTGGATTACGCGGCGTACCTCAACGGCTTGGGCGAAGCGGCGGGCGAACTGCGCCGCTATACGCTCGACATCATTCGGCACGGCAACAGCGCGCGCGGCGAGAAAATTCTCGAAGCGATGGACGACATTTACTCGCTCCTCGTGACGATGGATTTTCCCGATGCGTTGACCGGCGGCTTGCGGCGCACGACCGATATGGTGCGTGGGGTGCTGGAACGCACGCGCGGCGATTTGACCGTGGCGATGCGCCAAGAAAAGTTGGAGCAGACCTTGCGCGAGTTCGAAGAACGACGAGCGTAGATGGCAAACCAATTTCCTCCCAACGATTCGATCATCCGCGCGAGTGAAATTGGCGAGTATGTTTTTTGCCATCGCGCGTGGTGGTTGCATCGTGTTCGCGGTGTGGAATCTGCCCACCGCGCGCAGATGGAGGTGGGCATCGCGCGACACGCGCAACACGGGCGCGCGGCGCGCCGCGCCGAGACACTGACGCGCGCGGCGATTGTGCTACTTGGCCTCGCGTTCTTTTTTGCGCTATTGTTTGCGCTGGCGATTCTTTTCGCTGCCCTGCGATAGACATTAAGAAAAAGATTTAGAAACCGCGTCAACGAATTGGAAACGAATAAGCGAATCGAGCGCGCTCATTCATTTATTCGTTAGAAATTCGTTGATGCCGAATTTCCCAAAAAACAAATCTTAATCTCTAGAACTTCGATGGCTGGTTGGTTCGCAATCCTTTTTCTGCTTGCATTGATGGGCGCGTTCGCGCTGTGGCGTATGGCGCAACGACAGCGCGCTGCCACCGGCCTGCCGCGCCACGCGCGCATCGTCTACGCGGATACCGGCGCGTGGGAACGCGTCGCGCAGCCCTTGTTTGCGCGCCGCTATGGCTTGACTGGCAAGCCCGATTACATCGTCCAAACGCGCGACGGGACGATTCCCGTCGAGGTGAAACCGCAGCGCGTCGCGCCCGCGCCGTACGATTCGGATACGCTGCAACTTGCCGCGTACGCTTTGTTGCTCGAAGAGACCAGCGGCGTGACCCCAGAGTACGGCTTGCTCAAGTATCGTGACAAGATGTTCCAAGTGGAATTCACCAATGAATTGCGCGCGCGGTTGCTCGATACGCTCGCCGCTATGCGACGCGATTTGGCGGCGCGCGAGGTGGCGCGTAGCCATACCCAACCCGCGCGCTGTCGCGCGTGCGGCTATCGCGCAGTGTGCGGTCAAGTGATGCAGGAATGAATTTGGCAGTTTCAGTGTTAGTACCTCTCAACCGAGATGTTTGCAAAGATTTTTTGATCCGCGAATCACGCGAATATCGCTAATCATATTTTTTCTATTCGCGTGATTCGCGTTATTCGCGGATAATCTGTTCAGTTTCGGCTTGTCCGAGTTAGGAGGTTATCGTTGAAAATCTACATTTCGGCAGACATGGAAGGTGTGGGCGGCATTGTCCATTCCGACCAAACGGATTCGACGCATCCCGAGTATCAACGCTGCCGCAAGTTGATGACAGCGGAGGTGAACGCGGCGGTGCAGGGCGCGTTCGATGGCGGCGCGACGGAAGTTTTGGTCAATGACTCGCACGGCGGGATGCGAAACATTTTGATCGAAGAGTTGCATCCGCAAGCCATCTTGTTGAGCGGCGCGACGAAATCATTTTCGATGATGGCAGGCGTTGATCGCACGTTCGATGCGGTCTTTTTCATCGGCTATCACGCGCGCGCTGGTTCGTCGTTCGCCACGTTGGATCACACCTGGGACGGTCCGCGCGTCGTCCAAAACATTTGGATCAATGACGTTGAAGTTGGCGAAACCGGACTGAACGCTGCGCTTGCCGGGTATTTTGGCGTGCCGGTCGTTTTGATTTCGGGCGATCAGACGACATGCGCGCAGGCGCGCGAACTGCTGGGTGCGGACGTGGAAACGGTGGCAGTGAAAGAAGCGATGGGGCGCGCTGCTGCAAAGAATTTGCCGTTGGCGCAAACGCACGCGCTCTTGCGCCAAGCCGCTGCGCGCGCGGTGAAGAATTGCAAACAACGCGCGCCGTTCACCTTTGCGGCGCCATTCACGC
>Ga0209018_1002077_pt1 | contig 14777 bp, 18 predicted proteins | sample YNPBryBLVA2012_FD_185814 | JGI IMG/M metagenome (GOLD analysis project Ga0209018, IMG submission 185814) | Anoxygenic and chlorotrophic microbial mat microbial communities from Yellowstone National Park, USA - YNP Bryant BLVA 2012 (SPAdes)... ...
TGTGCGGCGCACCCAGGGCAACACTATTTTCGCTGGGCTATGATCTTGTTGCTCACATAACTGGCCACCTGCCGCCCTCTAACACCTTTCTTTGTCAGACGTCTTGCGATTTAGGGAGAATATTCTCTTGTCAAAAACTTCCCAACACCGTAAGATACCCTTAGATTTTCAATATAAAGGAGTTACATCGATGGAATTGAAGGGTAAAGTCGCCCTCATTACAGGAGGCGGAACGGGGTTGGGACGGTCCATCGCCCTGCAGCTTGCTCGAGAGGGAACCCACATCGTCATCAACTACTCGAAATCCAAAGAAGAGGCGGAAAACACTGCCCAGGAAGTGCAGGCCCTTGGAGTGAAGGGGATTCCCCTAAAGGCGGATGTATCCATACCCTCCGAAGGGGAAAAAATGATCAAAATCGTAGAAAAAGAGTTCGGGCGTCTGGACATTCTCGTCAACAACGCGGGAACCACCAAGTACGTTGCCTTTTCCGATCTGCGAGGACTGGAGGAAGAAGACTTTATCCGCTTGTTCAAGACGAACTCCATGTCGAACTTCTTTCTGTCCCGTGCTGCTGCCCCCCTCATGAACCGTGGAGGTGGTGGATGTATCATCAACACGGTGAGTATCGCGGGAATCCGCCCGGCAGGGAGCAGTATCGCCTACTGCGTGTCCAAAGCAGCCCAGATACACCTTACCAAATGCCTGGCTGTTGCCCTGGCACCTACGATTCGCGTGAACGGGGTAGCGCCGGGGCTCCTCCTTACCCGATGGGCTTCCGGGTTCTCGGAAGAGCGAATCAAGGCCATGGAGAACAACGCCCTTTTGAAGAAAACTCCCAGTATCGAGGAAACCGCTTCCACGTATATTTACCTCGCCCGTAACGACAGCATCACCGGTCAGATCATCGTGGTGGACGCGGGGACAACGGTCTAGGGGTGACGCTCGATCGAGGAGGTCCCAATGTACAAACGGATCGAAACCAAAGAACAGTTATCAGTGGTGATTGCCCGACAGATCAAGGATCTGATTCGGGAGCAAAGACTAAAGCCGGGGGACAAACTGCCCAACGAAATGGAACTTTCCAAGCTCTTTGGTGTGAGCCGCCCCACCATTCGGGAAGCCATGAAGAGCCTGATCTCCCAGAACGTCGTTTCGATCCGTAGAGGAAGGGGAACTTACATTTCCGAGAACCCGGGGATCGTGGCGGATCCCCTGGGCTTCGACTTTATCCATTCCGCAGATCTGCAGATCGCCCTCACCGAGGCCCGGCTCATCATAGAGCCGGGGGCAGCCCGGCTGGCAGCCCGGAATGCCGATCCAAAAGACATCGAGACTATGGATAAACTACTGAAAGAGATGGAAGAATCCATTCAGATGCACCACGTGCGGATCACCAAAGAACTCGAATTTCACCGTAGCATTGCCCGGGCTACCAAAAATCCCGTCATCATCCGCATCGTTCCCCTGATCATGGAAGCGATCCAGAAAACCTACCGGGAAGCTCCCCGTACGCCAGAAGACCACAGGGAAGCCCTGGAAGAACACCAGAAGGTTCTTATGGCAATACGTGCACACAATCAAGAGGAAGCCTACAAGGCGATGAAACAACATCTAGAGAACAGCCTGAAGCGTACCCTTTCGAAGAAGCAGGTACGCGCTCACTCCTGAGTTCACAGTTTCCCTGCTTGGTGGATTTGACGATAGTTTCGTAGAAACTGTTTTCCTGTTCTGCGGGTCTTGCCTCACGGGGATGGCGCTTCGTGTTTCCACAAGCTTCGGGGTACCATTCTGTAAACAATGTACCTCTAGGGATCCTTTACCTTCATCCCCGCGTCTTCGCCTTGCTGACCCCTCGGAGTGAATACCACACGGAAAGACACGCCAGGCCGTAGAACAAGAGGGCAATGGGAGATTTGAACAGGACGGTCCAATCCCCATGGGAGATGATTAGCGCTCTCCCCAGTTCCTGTTCGGCCAGGGGTCCCAGAATCAGACCTAAAATCGTGGGGGGAGCCGAAAACCCATGCTTCTTCATGAAGTATCCCAAAAGACCGAAGACGATAGCCATCCCCATATCATACACGCTATTCCCGTAGGAATAGGCTCCCAGGAAACAGAGGCCCAACACGATGGGATACAGAATCCCCACAGGCACTTTCAACACTTTGGGAAATAAGGGGATGGTAATAAGGCCCAGCGCAAGGATCAGGAACTGCGCCAGCATGAAACCGGCAAACAGGGCATGGATGATGTGGGGGGTCTGGCTAAAGAGGAGGGGGCCCGGCCGCACGCCGATCAGGAGGAGGGCTCCTAGCATCACCGCCGTCACCACGTCCCCCGGAATCCCCAAGGTAAGCATGGGGATCATGGCACCCCCCGTAGTGCCGTTGTTCGCCGCCTCGGGGGCCGCGATACCCGCCAACTCACCCGTCCCGAAGGTCTCCGGGTGTTTGGAAAACCGCCTGGCCTCGTTATACGCCATGAAGGAGGCGATAGCTCCGCCTGTGGCAGGAATGATCCCGATGATCGTACCCAGGATGGAAGAACCGAGAATCACAGGGGTCAATTCTTTCAATTCCTTCCAGGTGGGAAGGCTGCTTCGAACCTTCTCCACGTAGGGAATCGCCTTTTTGCCCAGGACCTCCAGCTGGCCGAACACTTCGGAGAAGGCAAACAATCCGATCAGTACAGGCACCATGGGGAATCCTGTGAGGAATCGAGTGATCCCAAAGGTGAACCTCGGGGTACCGAGTATGGGATCCAACCCTACCATGGCCAGCATCAGACCGAAGAATCCCGAAAGGAGACCCTTGAGAAGGGAAGAAGCGGAAACGCTGGCCATGATGGTAAGGCCGAAGATCATCAAGGCAAAATACTCGGGAGGGCCGAACTTGAGGGCGAGTTTTGCCAGCTGGGGTGCCAGAAGGATCAGACATAGGGTAGAAACCACCCCGCCTGCGGTAGAGGCGATGGTAGAAACCGCCAACGCCTTTCCCGCTTTCCCCTGCTTTGCCAACGGGTACCCGTCCAGCACGGTGGCTGCCGCAGAAGGGGTTCCGGGGGTGGAAATCAGGATTGCGGAAATGGAGCCCCCATACATGGAACCGCAGAACATTCCGCTCATCATGATTAAGGCTTCCGCCGGCTCCACGTAGAGCAGGAAAGGCAATAGCAGGATGATCCCAGTGGATCCCGAAAGCCCCGGAAGGGCTCCCACGAGGATCCCTCCCGCTACACCGATGAAGAGAAAGGGAAAATGATTCAGGACATACAGCACACCTTCCATCGCTGCCTGCATAGGAATCCTTCCTTTCGATCTATTACCAGAGGGATGATACAGGGAGAGGGACCCTGAAAATTACTCGGAACAACCAAAACAGAAGGGCAGTGGTTACAATAGAAGTGACAAGTATCCTCCACACCTTCTTCTCCCCGAAGAAGAGCATAGAAAGGGCAAGAAAAGGCGGTGTAGCCACCAGGTACCCAACGGTATCGATGATCGCCACGTAGCCCAGGGCCGATAGAAAGATCCCCCAAATCCTCTTTCGGGCTGGGGAGAAAAATATTTCCTGTAAGTTATAATCTTTGCTCTGTTCCTTTCCCTCTCCCTTCAATGATTTCACCCCCGATCCGATCAATCCCACAGAAAGGGCAAAGAAATAGATACTGATGAACCGCGGGAACACTCGGGGATCCAGTCCTCGCTGTTCCGAAGGAAAGGTAAAGGTGGACACAAAGAAAACTACTGCCAGAATAGCGGTTATTGTACCGTATAGAATATTCACTTTGGACATGGTTGGGATCCTGGTTGAAGTGTAAGAAGACAATCTACCCCCTCCCGAAGGAAGAGGGTAGATTGTATCGCGAAAGCTTACTTATACTTAGTACCCAGCTTGGCGGATTTGACGATGGTTTCGTAGAACTTGTTTTCCTGTTCCACGAGTTTCTTGAAATCCGCCGTGCTTCTATAGTCGAGGATGATCCCCGCCTTCTCCGCCAGGGCTTTGAACTCCGGATCGTCCATCGCAGCTTTGAAGGCATCGTGGATCTTCTTGATCCGTTCAGGCGGGGTCCCCTTTAGAGCGGCCAACCCTCTCCATTGCCCCATGGCAAAATCGATCCCCTGTTCCTTGGCAGTGGGGTAGTCGGGAAACTGGGAGAGCCGCTTTTCCGAAAACACACCCAGGCACTTCAACTGTCCTGCCGCCAGTTGCGCCACACCCTCGGGCGGTCCCACCGTAATGGCATCCACCTGTCCTGCTACCGCTGCGGTAATCGTGGGACCTCCCCCCGCATGGGGCACGTGGTTGAACTTGCACCCCGCCACCGTCTCGAAGGCTAGGGCAATCATGTGGGTACCTCCCCCCGATCCCGCATTCCCCAGGTTCACCTGTCCTGGCCGTTTCTTCGCATCCGCTACCAAATCCCGCAGATCCTTGTAGGGTGACTTCGCAGGAGCGAGGAACCATACGGGAGCTGTAGCGATGTTGATGATCGGCTCAAAGGAGGATGCATCGTAGGGGGTCTGCTGCATGTGGGTTACCGTAATGGACGGGGTAGCCCAGGCCACAATGTAGTGCCCATCCGGTTTCTTCGTCATCGCTTCTACGTATCCAGGTACCGCCGCTCCGCCCGGTTTGTTGGTAATGATGATTGGCACTCCCAGATACTTGGGAATCACCGTAGTGAAGGTGCGGAACACGATATCCGTGGCTCCTCCCGCTGCCCAGGGAATCATGATCTCCACTTCCCGGCTGGGGAACTTCTCCTCCTGCTTCCCTTCCCCAAAGGTGGGCAGGACGAACCCCAGACACAGGAGCCCCAGGATTCCCATAAGGAAAAACCGTTTCAATCCCTTCATAGATCCCTCCTCTATCATTAAAGTTCTTATATCTGCCGCCTGCAACCTGCATGACGGAGTTTGCGATTCTTTCCCCTTCCACCGGCCGCGAACTCAGAACAAGTGCTGCCTTCAAATATCGGGACAAGTCCTGCGTTCGGATACCGAGGAACATTTCAGAGCCCGGATGCCCCAAGATCACGGCCGGGAGTGTTCCGCACTACAATTCCAGGATGTCGGGCCGCCGGAAAGAGTACCCTCCCACCTCCATCTGCAACACAGGATACACCACGGGTTCGGAAAGCACCACTGGCCCCCGAGAGGTGGCCAGCATCGTGTCCTCGCTTTTGGTACCGCTAATGGACGGATTCCAGGTGAACGCCTGGTTATCCTGCACCATTTCCTTCGTCTGCCAGGTTACCCGGTAATCCCGCGGCATGTACCCGATGGATCCTCCCTGATGGTGCAACTCACATTCCCCCGAGTAGCCCAACTCTTTGTACGCTTCGATCCCCGCTTTGAAAGCTTCGACGACAGGGCGGCCCGGTAGGGTAGCCGCCATGATCACCGAATCGATGTACACATTATCCTTGTACTGTTTGCGCAGAGCAGGAGGAACCTTACCCAACTGGACGAACCTCGTGATGGACACGATAAGCCCTCCCTTGCGGGTATTCACGCTGAGCATGGCTCGGTTCTCGATTCTCCGTTCTGTGGTAATGGGATGGCGGAAAGAGGCAATTCGATCGTCCGCGGCACAGAAGGCAATGACGAAATCGATCCGGTTTTCCCACAGTTTCTGGGACAGCCGCCCGATCACCTGGCATTCCTTCTCGCCCCGTTTCAGTTCCTGTAGGGTCTCTTCCGCGGCCTGGGAGGAAAGCCGGGCAAGTTCCCGGTATCGTTCTACCTCCCAGGGGGTGAGCGAATACCGAAGCCGGGCTATCTCGGCCGATACATCCATCGCCCCCGGAAACCCATAGTCTGCCGCAATATAGTTCCCCCCGAGTTCTTTCACGATGGCCAGTTCCTGTTCGTCGTACCAGGGAAAGGAGCGAATCTCGTACCCCTGGGCTGGAAGCTTCGCCTCTTTTTCCATCCGAACCGCTTCGATGTTGTTACTCACCGCATAGGCCTTCTCCGGTGTCAGCAGTAACCCCACACCGCCCAGATCCGTTGCGATGTTCACATAACTGATCTCGCCCCCGGTGAGCCAACTGAAGTTCGCCTGCCGTTTCAGATAGACAGCGGTGAACTTCCGCTCCTCCATGAACTTCCGAATCCGACTCTGTTTTACCTGTATCTCTTCTTTGATGAACATGGCTCCATCTTACGGGGTAAGACGTCTGCTGTCAATAAGAAAAACCCAGCACTTCTCATTGTACCAGCAATTCCCCTTGCGATCCTTGACAGAGGATTCTATCTGTCCTTACTTTTCAGATTAGGTACTATGGGAACCAACCGGCCTATCGAAGGTATAAATCCTCTGAAACCCGCTCACCCATACACATACAAGGATTACCTTCAATGGCCGCCGGAAGAACGCTGGGAGATAATTCACGGGGTAGCCTATGCCATGAGCCCCTCTCCCAACCGTAAGCATCAAGGAGTGCTCCGCGAATTATCCCGTCAGATCGGTGTGTTCCTCCTGGGAAAGCCCTGCAAGCTCTTCATGGCTCCCTTCGATGTTCTTTTAGGAGAACCAGGAGAATCCGTCGAAGAGACCTCGACAATTGTGCAACCCGATCTTCTTGTCCTCTGCGATTCCTCAAAACTGACCGATGAAAGTAATGCTACGATAACAGCAGTCGCCTTCAGGACTAGTGCGATTCCTTCCGCTGCCTGTCCCGTCTCGAAAGCCATTCCCCAAAAATTTCCGCTCCAATGGAACAAAATGGCCGCCGGGATACTCCCGCCTGAGTTTAGGAATACCATCGTGTACAGGATGGTGTTGGGGAAAAAATCCAAAAGATAGAACCCGATCCGCAAGGGTTCTTCCAGTAAAGCACCCAAGGGGTATCCGGGTATGAGGAAGAGGGGGAAATGCCACAGGGCCCAAAAACTGGCTAGTAGAATCGAAGCGGATACCCCGCTCATACGGGTTAAAAGACCGGGCAGAGCGTACCCCCTCCACCCTAATTCCTCCGGAAGAGGACCGAACAGCAGAACGAACAGTCCGAAGTACAGTGCCTGGGGTAATCCGGTTAGGGATGGTGCAAGCAGGAATTGATCCCTGCTACCTCCCCAAGGTAGGGAGAGGAGAATCGATAGGAGCTGTAATCCCAGGGGAAAACCCAACACAAACACCCACACTTTCCATGGCACTGCATCCCAATTCCAGAGCCGGTGGTAAAAATTCAGCCTGGTATGTGTAGGATCTCTCAAGAAGAGGAGGCCTAACGCAGAAACACTGGGACCTATCCCTCCCAACCCTATCAAAATCGAACCCTCGATACTCCCAAAGGGGATTTGTCTCCAGATGGCGATGCCCCAGAAAAACCATGACCACCCTATAGACAGCAGAAAGAAATCCAGGGGATAGCGATAGGGGGGGAATCCAGCCCAATACTGTGCGACTCCCGAGATACCCTTTCCCGTTTCCATCAGAAGGCCTCCTTTACCAGCAGGGCCACCACCCCTTCTTTACCCGCAGGAATGTATCCCCGCACATCCAGATGGAAAAACCCGAAGGTCATATCGGAAGCCCACACGCGGCTGTACTGCTCCATATACCCTTCCGCCAGGAGCCCCGAGCGGGGGTAAAAAGAGCTGTTACGGGTATCCCACACCCCAATAGCTTCCTGGATACCGAGATACCTCGAAGTAACCACCCACTCGGTACAGGTCATTGTCAACATACAATTCCGGCTGTACTCCGATAGATGTCTGCAGGTTCTGAGTTCCCGTGAAGAAAAGAACCACTTCCTGCACCTTCCCATGATGCGCTTCCCCCTTTTTCTCCTGGACTGTCTCCGAATCGTCGACACAGAGAATGGTATACAGGCCCACTCCCAGCCGCGTGTCCGGTGTATAGAAGGGTGCTCCTGCAAGGACAACCGACACCCCTTCCCCAGAAAGATTCCCCTGGCACATTAAAGCGCACAGAAACACCAGAAAGGCTCGCATTTGCCTAGAAAAACCCTTTACCACAACGGAGTTCTTCCCAGTATCGGAGTTTATCCGTTCCTGATTGGCGGTAGAGGGGAAAAAGGGCCCCCATACTAGGGGATTCTCACAAAAAGCGCAATGGAAAGCATCATCCTAGACATACCAGATTCGCGCACGCCGCTTATCCTTTAATCACATGAAGATGGTAGACGGTACCTACTTCATGCCCGCTTTCCCTAGACCCAGGCCCCTTGCCTAAGCTTACCATTTTCAGTAAAGTGCCGGCCGTAGGGGATGGAGTTCCCCCTAAATCGCCTGCCGGCCGATGACTCCTACATATTCAAACAACATGCTCCTATACCCTTGAGGGAGGATTTTTGTATGGAACACCTGTTCTATCTCACATCTCTTTGGCTCGCCTTGGCCCTGGGATCTGCGGTCATCGCTTATTACCTGAAAATATCCATCGCCCTGGTGGAAATCTGTGTGGGAATGATCGTGGGCGCTGTGGCAACCGCATGGGGCCAGTTCGAAGCACTTGGCACAGGGAACGACACCTTACGGTTCCTCGCCTCCTCAGGGGCGGTGCTTTTGACATTCCTGGCCGGAGCGGAGCTGGAACACGAAACCTTGAAACGTAAACTCACCGAAGTGTCGGTAGTGGGCACCATTGGATTCTTCGCTCCCTTCATCGGGTGTTCCCTGGTAGCCCGCTTCATTCTGGGATGGGACCTACAGGCCAGCCTCCTGACCGGGATCGCCCTTTCCACCACCTCGATGGCGGTGGTGTATGCGGTGATGCTGGAAACAGGCTTCAACCGCACCGAGTTCGGAAAAGGGATTCTAGGCGCCTGTTTCATCAACGATATCGGAACGGTGTTGGGATTAAGCCTGCTGTTTTCTCCCTTTACTTACAAAACCCTCGTGTTTCTAGGCGTGCTCCTCATCGTTCTCGCTCTATTACCGGCTTCGAGCCGATTCATCACACGGCACTATGCTAACAAGACGGCAGCCATCCGCACCAAATGGATGCTCTGTATCCTTTTCGCCCTTTCCGCCCTTGCCCTCTGGTCGGGAAGCGAGGCGGTGCTTCCTGCCTACCTGGCAGGAATCGTTTTGGCCGAGTTTGCCCGGGTAAACCACACCTGGCTCCGCCGCCTGCGGACCCTCACTGTCGGCTTCCTCACTCCGATCTACTTTTTACGGGCAGGTACGCTGGTTTCCCTCCCTGCCTTGTTAGGAGGCTTTGCCCTGTTCCTGATTCTGTTCCTGGGAAAGGTGGCTTCCAAGATCTTTGGGCTGTATCCGGTAATTGCCCGGTTCCGAAAAGAACGGAAAGAGCGATGGTACTACTCCCTCCTGATGTCCACCGGGCTTACCTTTGGTACCATTTCTGCCCTGTACGGGCTTACCCATTCCATCGTAACCCAGGCCCAGTACTCCCTGCTGGTAGCGGCGGTAATCGCCAGCGCGGTAGTGCCCACCCTTATTGCCAATGCCGCGTTCATACCGGTTCACCTTCTGCCTGCTGGCCCGCAGCCAGCCGAAAAGAGGGGTGTACGCCGGGAAACAGGGGACGGGAAAGAACTGGACGAGGAAGGTTAACCGCAGAGCTGAGGCTTTTCCGAAGCGTGTAATAGAAGGGCAGATTCGCGATAGCGGATCGATGCCGGGCAGATTATTTTTATCCGCCCGATTTTTTACCTGCCCACCTTCTCTACCCGCCCGATATAGAGAAAAATCGGGATTGCGGCGCCCTGGAGGATCACCGAGAATAGGACCCCTGCCGGCAGAAACTGGTCGTAGAGAAAGCCAAAGGCGGCACTGCCCGCAAACCAGGAAACCCCGTAGAAGGTGTTGAACACCCCATAGGCGGTCGCCCGTTTGTCGCCAGGAATCAGATCTGCCACCGCCGCACGAAGGATAGATTCCTGCGCTCCCATCCCGATTCCCCAGAGAACTACGCCTACAACGGCTCCCACCGGGCCGAAAAAGAACGCCGGGATCGCGAACAGAAAGGAAACCGCCGTAGACACGGCCAGTACGGGTAAGCCCAGCTTATCGTACCACTTTCCGAACCCCAATGCGGCCCCGGCGTCGATCCCCATGCTGAGGGCGTAGAGAACCGCCACGAGGGCGGGCCGGATCTGTTCTGTTTTCGTGAAATGATAGGCCAGAAGGGGAAAATCCACAAATCCGGCGGCGACTAAAGAAGAGGCCACTACATACAACCAGTAGACCCGGGGGAATCCTTTTGTATGGAGTTGTTCTTTTTGGGCTTCGAAGGTATCGGGATGAGGATAGCGCAACCGGGTATACAGTACGATGGACAGAGCAATCCCTGCGGGGAGCAGGAGTGTTGCAAAGGCAGCCCGGTACGAATACCCAAGGAAGAACACCAGAGACACCAATAGGGGTCCCGATACCGCCCCGATCTGGTCTAACGCCTCATGGATCCCAAAGCCGAATCCACGGCCCATCTGCTTTGTCGCATGGGAAAGCATCGCATCCCGGGCAGGATTACGGATGGCTTTTCCTACCCGCTCGAGGATGATCAAGAAGGCCGCGATCTCCCAGGAGCCGGCCAGGGCGACTAAAGGCACAGCGAGGAGATTGAGCCCATACCCTAGACCCGTGAATAGCCAGTACCGTTTCGTTCGATCGCTCAGCATCCCGGATACCAGCCTGAGGGCATAGCCTAAGAACTCTCCGAATCCCGCTATGAACCCGATTGTCTTTGCCTGCACTCCCAAAGTTCCTAAAAAAGGTCCCGTAATACTTCGGGCACCCTCGTACGTCATGTCGGCAAACAGACTCACCACTCCGAAAAGCACCACGAATAGGATCGCTTCTTTTCTGATTCTAGAGTCCTCCTGCAGGGACTCCTTCCCTTCGCTTATCATACGATTCCTCCTGCATGTGCTCTGTATATCTCATGAAGGGGTCATTAGCAGAAAAGGCAGTTTCTTGATTTCACCCCTTCCTAGGAAGGAATGATCAAGCGGCGGACTCCATCGCCTTGAACCTCATGGTAAGGGAAAATCGTAGATTTGTACATAGGAAGCCCCTTCGATCACTCCTCCACACAGGAGGAGTTAAAAACAACCGAACCTGTTCCTTCCTGGAACGCTGGGGGATCTGTTCCAATCGCTAAATTCCAGATGACGAAACCGGAGCACCAGGTCCACGAACTGCCGATTATCCTTTGGGGGACGAGGATCCTCAAAATAGAACAAATGAGACCCACAGCGGCAATCGGAAGATCCAAACCCTTCTACCGGTTTACCCCCGATTTCTGCCAGACCCTTTGCCAGGTCGCACTCCAGGTTCCGATAGGAAGCGATGGGATACGCCGAAGCTTCTGCCGCCACGGCCGAAAGATAATCGATGTGCCAATGGTTCTTCTTACGGCGGTTCTTCATCCCTATCGATCGAAGGTGACGAGCCACTCGGGATGAAAGACCCCGTTGGGCCGAACCCGCATACACGTACCATCCGGGCAAGAATTCAAGCTCCCCCAAAGAACCCACCGACAGGCGGCATCGGGTGTTCAGTCGAAGGGTTACCAGGTAGCTTCCCCGGTCCTCGGCTGCCAGTTTTCCATGGGAAAAGTCTACGGGGACATCTTCCTGGACGACCCTCGCGCGACCTTCCCGATCCGCTTCTACCTCTACCGCGTGTATCCGCACCCAGGGCGACACCTGGGACAAGGTCGAAGCGAACTCCGGGTCGGTATGCAGGTTGGGGATGAACTTCGCTACAGGCCCATGGGTAAGGATGAAGATCACATGAGCTCCATATCCGGCCTTTGCCGCATCCGCCAATTCCTTCAAATGCCGAACCGCCCGGCTACTGGGAGCATCGGGGAACATCGCTACCCTGTATTCCACCAGGGTACACCCCTTTACCTCCAGGAAGTGTCCTTTCCCTTCCCCATCTTCCACGAAAAAATCGCACCGGGAACCTCCCCACTGAACCTCCCGCTGTATCCTTCGGGCATTCGGGAATAGACGAGGAAGGACTAACGCCTCTGCCAATTGATTCAGCCGGGAAGAATAGAGGGGAACAACCCGGGGCATTCCTTGCCCGGTCGTACGGTAAGCCGCCACCAGGGTGTACTCGGTTTTGCGGGGGGCCCTTTCAGCCCCTGCTTTCCCAACTCCCTCTCCTCCTTTCCAACCTTCTTTCCAGGGCAACGGGTCGTTCGCCCCTCCTTCCTGGGAATACAGCCATTCCATCCCGCCTTCCGAGGATCGAGTGCTTTCCGCCCCGCTCTGTACCGTTTTTCCCTTGGCATCAGATAGTTTCTCTCTCCGCGCCTCCAGGATCAACCGTGTACCCGGCAAGAGAAGTTCCAAAAGCCTCCCCGGATTCGGGCAGTGCGCAGGGACTGTCTCAGTGAGCGTCGTAACCTTTGGTGCCATCGTTTCTCTGGCGTCAGGCAGAGCGCCCATTGTCCCGCCCGCATTACCCGTCGAAGTCGGGGCCTCCTCAGTCCCTATCGCATCCTCTGGCCTCGCCGTATCCGCCGTCCTTTTCTTGGCTTCCTCCAACGCCACCTCCACCCGAAAACGGTTCGGCCGCCGCAGAAAGGTAGCCTCCACATCATTCCGAAAAAGCGTAAAAATAGGTTGGGCGTGATCCATCATCCCTTTACCCTATCCCTTATCCAACGGATCATCAAGGTTTTTCGAAGGATTAGGGAAAATACACTCTTGATATACACCGATAGAAGGTGTATTTTTAAGATGTCTAATGAAGGTGCATTCTATGCGCATGAGTATTACCATAGACGAAAACCTCTTAAAAGAGGTCATGGAAGTTTTTAATACAAAGATAAAGCGTGAGGCAATTGAAAAGGGTCTTCGCGAAGCCCTCCGATCTATCCGCAGAAGAAAGGCGTTAGAGCATTGCGGCTCCCTGAATCTAGAGATAGATCAGGAATATCTGGATACAATACGGAAAATGTCGTGATTCTGATCGATAGCTCCGCCTGGATCGAATATTACAAACCCATGGGCGACACACAGATTAAAAAGGCGGTATATACCGCTATTCAGAACGATGAGGCTGCTATAAACGGTATCATCCTTGTAGAAATAGCCGGTTTTGTCCGGGAAAATGATAGATCCTTAATTCTTACCGATCCCCCTACAGACGCAATCATTGCCGCTTGCGCCCTTGAATCGAATGCCTCCCTTCTTCATCGAGACACTCATTTCACCGAAATTGAAAGGCATTTTCCACTGACAGTACACCCAGCAAGGCCCTAATGGCCCAACAATCGAAGCGAATTTACGACGCGAATCATTCTTCCGATCCATGCTCCACCTGGCATCCCGTGTCTCCTCTGCGGTATGGTTCATTCACCTGCCGCAATCGGGGAGTGTCTTTCTACGCGATTTTTTACTATACTCTTCCTGAAATCTTATGGTAGACCCGAAGCGCCCAGGACAGTACGAACGCCTCTTTTCTCAATTGGAACCTCTGATCCGGAAGAGTCCCACCCTCATTGCAGGGATGGCTACGATGGCTGCTCTTTTGCACGCAAAACTGCGGCATCACTCCTGGACAGGGTTCTACTTCGTGGCAGGTAAAGACGAACTCCATGTGGGCCCCTACCAGGGCCCTGTAGCCTGCCAGGTTCTGAAAGGCGAGGGAGTGTGTCTTGCCTGCGCAACGAGGGGTGAAGCGGTGGTAGTGCCCGACGTCTATACCTTTCCCGGCCACATCGCCTGCGATTCCCGATCGAAAAGCGAAATCGTCATTCCCCTGAAAAAGGATGGCCGGGTAGTGGCGGTGCTGGACATCGATTCTCACAAGGTAGCCATGTTCGATGCCGATGATGTGGCCCCCTTGCAGAAGATCGTGGATCTTCTATTGCCCCTGGTTTGAAAGGCGATACTTTCCTTGCGGGCGCTTTATTCGGGGAACTGGATTGGTTTTGGTGTAACAAAATGGGGGGGTGCTTTATAATATCGGACCGTGGGGGCCTATCTCCGGGACTCTTCTGGCCGAAAACAGATACGCCTTTTCAACGATATCTATTTGAAGGAGGTTTCGGATGACCCGTACAGAAAAAGCGGTTGCCTCATTCCAATCGGGATACAACTGCTCCCAGTCGACTTTTATGGTCTTCATCGATGACCTAGGATTGGAAAAACCGCAGTCAATGAAATTGGCTTCCGGGTTCGACGCGGGAATGGGCCGGATCCAGGAAGTGTGCGGGGCGGTGAGCGGTGGGGTTCTCGCCTTAGGCGCCCGGTTCGGTCATGGGGAGCCTGCTGAATCGGAAGCCCAGAAAAAACATACGCCCTGGTGCAGGAGTTCTTCCGCCGCTTCCAGTCTCAACACGGCTCCTGCCTCTGCCGTGAATTGCTCCAGGGAATCGACCTGAAGACCGAGGAGGGGCAGAAGCAGTTCAAGGATCGGGATATGCGTATAAAAGAAAATACCACAACAAAAAGAAATGCTGGTAGATTGAAGTAACCGAACACTCTAAAGCTACATTGTTAACCTGTTTGATACACCACACTGATGACTCTGTTTCGGCCCAGGGTCTTCGCCTCATACATGGCTTGGTCTGCAAGAATGAAGAGTTTCTGCAGATTCAATTCATTTCTGCGATTCTTCATCACTTCCGCAGGTACTGTAATCGAGCCTATGCTTAGGGTAACCTGAATCGTATTCCCATCCACAACAATGGGGGAGCGTTCCACCAGTTCCCGTAGGGATTCTCCCATCTCGGCTGCCTTTTGCCACTCAACACCCGAAAGGATCATGATAACATGATGCCCGTAAGTATCGTTGACTTTCTTGAAATGATCG
>Ga0209018_1002078_pt1 | contig 14772 bp, 7 predicted proteins | sample YNPBryBLVA2012_FD_185814 | JGI IMG/M metagenome (GOLD analysis project Ga0209018, IMG submission 185814) | Anoxygenic and chlorotrophic microbial mat microbial communities from Yellowstone National Park, USA - YNP Bryant BLVA 2012 (SPAdes)... ...
ACGTGTTTTTCAAAACAGCATGCTTCAGAATGCTTGCATATCTTAGCCTGATGGTTCACCATCAGGCGTTGGTCTCAGAATTGAAAGGCCTCAGAATTTGATTTTTGGATTGCGACCTGTTTTTCAAAATAGCATGCTTCAGAATGCTTGCATATCTTAGCCTGATGGTTTACCATCAGGCGCTCAGGATGATTGCATATCTCAGCCTGATTGTTCACTATCAGGCGCTTCTTGTTAATCATCTGACATTATTAAATTGGAGGGATCAAAATGAAACAAATTCTATTCGCTGCGCTGTTTGCTTTGTCCTGTGTATCTCCGTCGCCGAGGGAGAAACTTCCACGGTTGAAAATCAGCGAGGATCATCGCTACATTGTCACAGAAGATAATCAGCCATTTTTCTGGTTGGGTGGCACGGCCTGGGAGCTTTTGCATCGCCTGGATAAAGATGAAACCATGATGTATTTGAAAGATCGGGCTGGCAAAGGCTTCACCGTCATCCAGACCGTGATCCTGGCGGAACTGGATGGACTGAACACGCCGAACGCCAATGGCGATTTGCCATTGGTCGATAACGATCCGACTAAACTCAACGAAGCCTATTTTGCCCACGTCGATTGGGTGGTGGCGCAAGCAGAAAAATTGGGTCTCTACCTGGGGTTGCTGCCGACCTGGGGCGATAAATGGAACAAGAAATGGGGCGTTGGTCCCGAGATCTTCACGCCCGAAAATGCCAAAATCTACGGCGAGTTACTGGCTAAAAGATACGTCGGCCACAACAACATCATCTGGATTCTGGGCGGCGATCGTTTGCCCGAAACAGACACGCAAGCCCAGATTGTTCGAGCGTTAGCCCATGGCATCCGCAACATTGATCATAGCCATCTGATCACCTATCACCCCTGGGGTGGGACAAAAGCGACGGATGCTTTTAATGAGGATTGGCTGGACCTGGACATGTTTCAAACTGGCCACGATCGGCGGGCCAGGGATTTTGAATTCATTCGGCAAAGCCGAGTGGTTTCGCCCCCACGGCCTGTCATCAATGGCGAGCCCCGCTATGAAAATCATCCCAATCGCTTTGACGCCAAAAATTATGGCTGGATGGATGACTCGGATGTGCGCAGCGCCGCCTATTGGACCATGCTTGCTGGAGCGGCTGGCTATACCTACGGCTGCCACGACATCTGGCAGATGTTCGACATCCAGCGGGAGCCAATCAACGGCGCCCGCACCAGTTGGCAGGAATCGATTCATCTCACTGGCTCGAAACAGTTGCAGTACATGAAATCATTGCTCAACTCTTTTCCCTGGCAGGAGATGAAGAACGACCAGTCTTTGATTCTCAATGCAAATCCAGAGGACTCCAGCTACGTGATTTGTGCCATGGGCAAGAAGCGAGATTTTGTCCTGGCCTATACTCCCATGGGCAAGCCGCTGACCATCGATTTATCAAAAATGAATGCTCAAAAAGTGGTTGCCTTCTGGTACAATCCCAGGGATGGCAAATCCAGAAAAATTGGCGAATATGCCACCACGGATAAGCCCGAATTTGCCCCCTGGTCGATCGGCAGGGGCAGCGATTTTGTGCTGGTCATTATGGATGTCGCCGCCAAATATCGTTTACCAGATTAAACTGATCTTAAAAAAATTGTCTGAATTCTCTCTTAGAAGTATTACCTGGCCGCCAACTGGTGGGCGGGCGGATTCGCCAAGTTAAATTTCAACCTAAATTTCTAAAATGAACCATGACCATGGAAAATGATAACTCTTTGCCCACGAAATACACGGAATAACACGAATGACCAAAAATAAAAAGTGCGTTCGGTGGGGCAATTATTGACAATCGTTTCCATTCTGCAATATTAAGTATTAATCAATTCTGAGCGCTTTCAATCCGCCAGGAGGCGGACCGCCTACTGGCGGTTCTGCGGGAAAAGAAATAATAGGGACACAAAAATGGAACAACCACAAAAACCTTTTTGGCCTTAGAACCGCCAAGGGGCGGTGCGCCTTTTAGCGTAATGAAAGGTCACAGAAAAAAATAAAGATGAATTCTGAGTCCTTTCAATTCTGAGACCAAATAATTGTCGACTTCATTTCCATGGGATTCCAATGCGCCGAAGGGCGGACCGCCTACTGGCAGTTCTTCAGGAGAAAAATAAGGCCACAGAAACGCTACTGCCAACGAAAAATCTTTAGGTTTCAGAAATAAAAGGTCACTGAAAAAATATAACCTAAATTTCTAAAATGAACCGTGAGGATGGAAAATGATAACTCTTTGCCCACGAAATACACGGAATGACACAGATGACCAAAAATAAAAAGTGCTTTCAGCGTTGTCTCGTGTGTTCCGTGGGGCAATTATTGATAATCACTTCTATTTTAGGATTTCAGGTTCAAAAAAAATTGGCTTGAATTGGCGAAATTGGCAGTCAAAGCCTTTTACAAGAAACCCATGAAATCAAAACAAAATGAGCATGCTCCAATGAAAAAAACTTTTCTCCTCATTCTGTTGCTGATAGCCACGAAGCTATCGGCTCAACCCTATCCTTTTCAGGATATCAATTTATCCGATGAAGCTCGACTGGATGACTTGATTTCGCTCATGAGCCTCGATGAAAAGATCGCCCATTTCGCCAGTCGCCTGCCTGGGGTGCCACGATTGGGATTAAAAGGCACTCGAATCATGGAGGGACTGCATGGCCTGGCGTTGAGTGGACCTGCCAACTGGGCTGTCAGAGGCAAAGGCGAGGCGCCAACAACCACCTTTCCCCAGGCGTATGGTCTGGCGCAGACGTGGGATCCCGACCTGCTGCAAGAAGTAGCGGCGTGGGAGGCTTACGAATGCCGCTTTCTCGCTCAAAATCCCAATTATAAAAGTGCGGGTCTGATTATTTTGGCGCCCAATGCCGATCTCGGTCGAGATATTCGCTGGGGTCGAACCGAAGAGTGCTACGGCGAAGATGCATTTCTAACGGCAAAACTCACCACGGCTTTTGTCAAAGGGTTGCAGGGCGATCACCCGAAATATTGGAAAACCGCCTCGCTCATGAAACATTTCCTCGCCAATAGCAATGAAAACGAACGCTTCATCAATTCTTCTGATTTCGACGAGCGGCTTTTTCATGAGTATTATGGCTATGCTTTTTACCAGGGCATCGTAGCAGGAGGTTCCCGTGCCTTTATGGCCGCTTACAATAAGTACAATGGCATTCCCTGCGCCGTGCACCCTGTGCTCAAGAACGTGGCCGTGAGGCAATGGGGGCAGAACGGCATTATCTGTACCGATGGTGGCGCTTTCCGCCTGTTGGTGGAGGCGCACCATTATTTCGATGATCTGGAGCAAGCGGCAGCGGCCTGTATCAAAGCGGGGATTACCATGTTTCTGGATTTTTATCAACCCCATCTAAAAAAAGCGCTGGAGAAAGGGCTGGTCAGCGAGGCAGAAATCGATCAGGCGCTAAGAGGGAATCTACGGGTGATGTTGAAACTCGGGCTGCTGGACGAAAATCCTCAGAATCCTTACTCCACGATTGGCCTGGCCGACACCCTGCGCCCGTGGGAGAAAGATGAGGCCAGGGCACTGGCACGAAAGGCAACGGTCAAATCGGTCGTTTTGCTAAAGAACGAAAAGAACCTCTTGCCTTTGAAAAAAGATCAATTGAAATCCATTGCTGTGATTGGTCCCAGCGCCGATTTGGTGGTCTCGGATTGGTATTCAGGCACACCGCCGTATCGTGTCTCTATCCTCGCTGGGATCCGAAAGGCGGTGGCCAACCAAGTGGCGATACATTTCGCCTTAAGCAACAAAGCGGATTCCGCTGTCATTGCTGCCAGACAATCGGATGTCGCCATCGTCTGTATCGGCAATCACCCGTTGAGCCATGGATTGGAATGGGGCAAAAATCATGTCTTCAGCGATGGTCGGGAGGCCATCGATCGGCAGGCAATTTCGCTGGAACAGGAAGACCTGGTGAAACTGGTGAAAGCAGCCAATCCCAGAACCGTGCTGGTGCTGGTATCCAGTTTCCCTTATGCCATCAACTGGTCGAAAGAAAATGTCCCTGCCATTCTGCACGTCACGCAATCCAGCCAGGAGTTGGGCAACGGGCTGGCTGACGTGCTCTTTGGAAATGAGAGCCCAGCGGGACGGTTGGTGCAGACCTGGTCCAGATCTATTGACGAACTGTTGCCAATTCTGGAATACGATATCCGCAAAGGTCGCACCTATCTTTATGATCCGCACGAGCCGTTATTTGCGTTCGGGTATGGATTAACCTATACCACTTTTGCCTACAAAAAGATCGAGGTCTCGAAACCATCAATCAAACCAGGCGAAACCATTGACGTCAAAGTCACGATAGCCAATACAGGCAATTTTGATAGCGATGAAGTGATCCAATTGTACGCCAGCTTCCCCGAGTCAAAAGTGGAGCGCCCGAAGAAGGCATTGAAAGGCTTTCAGCGGGTTCATGTTCCAAAGGGCACAACCAAAACTGTCGCCATTCCGCTGGCAGCCGATGATTTGTGTTACTGGGATGTCGACCAGCAGCAGTTTGTGCTGGAGTCTGGCAGGATCAAACTCTCAGTGGGGCCAGCATCGAATGATCTGCGGGTGTTTGCCGAAATTAGAGCCGAATGAACTTTTAAATATCAGTTAACTGAAAGAGGAGAGGATATGGACAAACGAATCATTTTTTTGTGTTTCTCTCTATTCATAATAAAGGCTTTTGCTCAAAATCCAATCGTTCCGCCAGGCGTATATTTTGCTGATCCTGCGGCCCATGTTTGGAACGATGGCAAATTGTATGTCTATGGCTCGGTGGATGAAAGCACTGGTTATTATTGTTCGTGGCGCTATCATGTTTTGTCGTCTGCTGACCTGATGAAATGGGAGCTCTTTGACAACAGTTTTGCGTCTAAGGGTCCAAATGATCAGGTCCTCGAAAGCGATCAATTATTATTTGCGCCCGACTGTCAATTTAAAGATGGTAAGTATTACCTTTACTACTGCCTGCCCGATCGTGAATTTACCGAAGGTGTAGCAATTAGTTCAAGCCCAACTGGGCCATTTGCCAACGGCAGAAACATAAATCTTTATGGCTATAATCAAATCGATCCCTGCGTTTTCATTGATGATGACGGGCAGGCGTATTACATCTGGGGACAGTTTACAGCAAAGATGGCAAAGCTAAAGCCCAACCTGATCGAGATCGATGCAACCACCATTCGGGATAGTGTGCTGACCGAACGGGAGCATTTTTTTCACGAGGGTAGTCATTTAGTGAAGCGAAATGGCATTTATTATTTCATCTATGCCCACCTGGGCCGAGCCGACATGCCCACCTGCATTGGCTATGCCACCAGCCGCTCTCCCATGGGGCCGTACAAATACGGTGGTGTGATCATTGATAACGACCACTGTGATCCTGGGGTCTGGAATAATCACGGCTCGATCGTGGAATTCAATGGACAGTGGTATGTATTTTATCATCGCTCGACGCACAATTCAAAGATGATGCGCAAAGCCTGTGTGGAGCCGATTTTCTTCAATGAGGACGGCAGCATTGGTGAGGTGGAGATGACCTCACAGGGTGCAGGTCCGCCGCTGGATGCGCTATCCCAAATCGATGCCGAATGGGCTTGCTTGCTGTTCGGCAATGTGAGAATTCAGGCGTTTGCTTCCGATAATGAGGAGCTGGCGGGAATTCAAAATAATGATCGGGCGGCATTTAAATATATCAACTTTGGCGATGGTGTGGACAGTGTAACCTTTCGAGTAAAGCCTGGGAAAAGATTTGCAAAAATCGATCTGGCCCTCGACATGCCATGGCACCAATCCATTGGCAGTGTTGATATTCCAGGAGCTGAACAGGGAAAATGGCAAAATATCACCGTAGCTCTAAAAAGCAATAGCGGGGTGCATGCGCTGTGGCTGAGATTTTATGGTGAGGAAGGGGAACTGTTTTCGATGGATTGGTTCAGGTTTTCAAAGCAATAAAATAATATCCCAATACCTATCAATCAAAAATATAGCAGAATGATTAATAGCAGAATAATTTTATTATGCTGTTGAATAATAAGATTCAATTTTGCGGGGTTAATTCTTTGCTTTGACTATTCTCATTTAGTGAGATGGCATCAATGCATCGACCTTTTAATCAGTCTAAAAGAAATTATGAAATTGTATACTAAGGTCAACACGGACAACTGGGTTTAATCCATCCGAATGGCAGATAATAAACCTTATTGACATTAGTAACAAGCCAGACTCAGCAAAGCACGAACCTTATTAGCTTATCAGGAACATAGTTTAAAAGAAAAATAAGCGAATAAGGTTAAACCCTGGTGGATCATGATAGGCTATTAAGGTCAATAAGGTCTAATGGACTTAATCTATTAAACTGGACTTTAAAAACTCACTATTATCAGAAATAAAATTGTGCCAAGCAAGATAAATTCTTACTGAATTAGAGTATTTTAACAGGATGGGATCAAGGGGTAAACCTTTTAATGATCCTGAAACAATTTAATGAAACAGTTTAACAAAGAAATCCAATCGATAATTTTAACTCACAAGGGGATTCCATGAAAATGAATTATGCCCTCATCATTGCTCTGCTGCCGCTGGTTTTTAGCTTCTGCGATAGCAGGCGATCTGATAAACCAGAACATTCTCCCGCCAGTTTCAATACCTTTCAGCAATTGGCGGATCATTTTAAAAATCCGCCCGCACCATATCGCCCCATGGCCTTCTGGTCATTGAATGGCAAACTGGAAGCAAAGGAGCTGGATGTTCAGTTGCAAGAGTTCAAAGACAAAGGTTTTGGCGGCGTGTTCCTGCATCCCCGTCCTGGTCTGATTACGGAATATCTCTCTGAAGAATGGTTCAGGCTCTGCCAGCACGTCATGGAAAAAGGTCGGGAGTTGGGACTGGAGACGTGGCTGTACGACGAAAATTCGTTTCCCAGCGGCTTTGCTGGCGGCCATGTTCAGGATCGGATGCCCGAGTCCTATAATCAAGGCATTGGTTTGAGAATGCACAGGGTGGCTGTCTTGCCCGATTCTTTGGCCAGGTATAAAGTCATCTTGCTGGAAGAAAATGGAAAATTCAGGGACGTTACGGCCAGCGTCCAAAATATGAGCAAAAAAGGTGCATACGTTCTATTCGAATTGGTGCATGGACAAGCCTCGCCCTTTACGGCTGGCTTCCCTTACGTTGACCTTTTGGTCAATGGCGTGACCGATACATTTCTGAACGCCACCATGACTGGCTACGAAAAATTTCTGGGGAACGAGTTCGGCAAACTGGTGCCTGGAATTTTCACCGATGAGCCCAATCTCGATCATGGCGTCCCAGGCGATGCGATCCGCTGGACGCCAAAACTTTTCGAGAGATTTGAACGAGATTGGGGTTACAATTTGGCCGAATGTTTGCCAAGCCTGGTGGAGGAAATTGGCGACTGGCAAAGGGTGCGGCACAATTACTATCAGACGCTGCTGCAGCTTTTCATCGACCAATGGGCCAGGCCGAATTTTGAATATTGTAAGGCAAAAAATCTCGTCTGGACGGGACATTATTGGGAGCACGAATGGCCCAATCCTGTTTTTGGCGGCGATAACATGGCCATGTACGCCTGGCATCAGATGCCTGGCATCGACATGCTGTTCAACACCCGAACCGAGCGGCCCGATCAATTTGGCAACAATCGGGCAGTCAAAGAATTGATCAGCGTTGCCAATCAAATGGGCTGCGCCAGAACCCTGTCCGAGACCTACGGCGCTTCGGGCTACGAATTGACTTTCGAAGACATGATGCGCAACGGCAACTGGGAGTTTGCTCTGGGCGTTAATTTCATGACCCAGCATCTTTCCTATTATTCTATCCAGGGCACGAGAAAGTACGACTTTCCCCAGACGTTTTCTTACCATGCGCCTTATTGGGAGCAATATCGAGAACAAAATGATTATTTTGGCAGGCTGTCGCTGGCGCTGGCTTCGGGACAGCAAATCAACCGCATTCTCATTATCGAACCGACGAGCTCTACCTGGATGTATTTTTCCCGATCAGGTTCACATAAACGGTTCGCTGAAATCAGCAAGGATTTCGAGCGCCTGGTCGATGAACTGGAACAGATGCACATCGAATATGATCTGGGCTGTGAAAATATCATCAAAGATCATGGCAGGGCGGCTGACGGAAAATTCGTCATTAACAAGAGGAGCTACGAGTTGGTGATCCTTCCGCCAGGAACGGACAACCTGAACCAGCCTACGGTTCAGGTGTTGAAAGGATATCTGGAGCAGGGCGGTAGGGTAATCTCGTTCGAGAAAGAAATCGGATTTGTGAATGGGGCTTTCTCCGATGAGTTGAAAAAATTGCAGGAGGGCTATCGACCTCAATGGCGACAGGCTTCAGCGCTTTCTGAGGTGGCAGAAGAATTAATGCCGCAGGGCTTTCGAGTTTTGAATCCGAAATCGTGCGGCGGTGAATTGTATCATCAGCGCCGCATCTTTGCGGATGGCCAGTTGGTTTTCTTTACCAATTTTAGCCCCGATCAGCCGTCAAGGGCTTCGGTAAGCATCGTGGGGAATCATCTACTGTGGCTGGATTTGATCAACGGCGAAATTTTTACCTATCCCGCCCAACACGAGGGTCACAAGCTGCAATTTGAAATTGAACTTCAGCCAGGCGCAGGGAAACTATTTTTTGCGGCTGAGAAGAAATGTAATTTCAAGTCCTATCAACCGCTGCCTGCCAACGCCGCCAGGATCAATGCCGACGGAGCGATGGTCAGCCATCGGCTGTCGCCCAATAGCCTGATGCTCGATTTCTGCAACCTGACGGTAAATGGCAAAACCTATTTTGACATGAACTATTATGACGCTGCCATGGAGGTTTTCCGTCAGCACGGCATCGAACGGGGAAATCCCTGGACCGTGGCGGTTCAATTCAAATCAACCTTCGTGGATGCGGACACCTTTGCCGCCGAAAGCGGTTTCGAGGTGGAATATCCCTTCGAGGTGGAGCGGGATTTGGAGGCTGAAAAACTGACGGGGATAAAACTGGCCGTGGAGCTGCCCCATCTCTATCGGGTATTGATCAACGGCACTGAAGTGAAACCAACTCCTGGGGAATGGTGGCTGTCCCGAGAAAATGGTGTTTATGCCATTGGCCATGAGGTAAAACAGGGTCAGAATTCGATCAAATTGATTTGCCGACCCATGTCCATCTTTGCTGAAATCGAGCCTGTTTTTCTGCTCGGCGATTTTGCGGTCCAAGCATCTGTTAGAGGCTTTGTCATCGCCAATCCACAACGTTTGACAATCGGATCGTGGAAGAATATCGGGCTGCCAACGTATGCGGACGCCGTGGAATACACGAAGGTGTATGAGTTCGATCAGAAGTGCCATGAATGCATGGTTCAATTGGGAAAATGGTCTGGGACCGTGGCCGAAGTACTGGTCAACGGGCGAACAGCAGGCCTGATTTACCACCAGCCATATCAATTGGCCATTACGGATCTCATCACTGAGGGACAAAATACGATTTCGGTCAGGGTGATCGGTTCGCTAAAAAATATTTTGGGGCCGTTTCATCAGCAGCAGACTCGTGGGCTGGTGACCCCGTGGAGCTGGAAATTTCCGCCCAAACACCAGCCAGCAGGACACGATTATGCGCTGGTGGATTACGGTTTGTTCGAGGAGTTTGAGGTCTGGGCTGCCTACTGATTCCATCGCTCCAGGCGATGGAATCAGTAGAGAAAGCTGACCGCTAATTGCACGAATTAAACCAATTACGCTAATTCTCTCTATAGCGAAATTAGAATAATTGGCGGAATTAGCGGTCAGAAAATTTCGGTTCGTTGGGATTCAAATTGACCATTCAGGTGCAAAATGATGCCTGTTATGAGATGTTTAACTGCCAATTATGCGAATTGGACCAATTACGCTAATCCGATAATGGGATGATCATTAAATTAGGATAATTGGTCTCAGAAATGGTTTTGTCTCTTTCAGCGACCTTTCATTCTGCCAAAAGGCGGATTGTAAAAAATTTTCCACTGCTGTTCAAAATAATTTAAATTGGTAAATTGGCTCGTTGTAAAATCGGCCGTTGAAAGCTAATTTATTCGTTTTTCAAAATGAAGTTTAATTCCACCTGTCCGCAAGTTGATGGATTATATGTTGCAGTTTCAAATGCTAAACGGAGCAATCCTGTTTGGGACAAGAGTGTTTTTTAATAAGGTAATAAGGTTTCTGCTATCACGGATTTTTATATGTTACTAAGGTTTTCATTAGCCTGAACATTCGAGACCAATTCAGAAAGCTTGATCAACCTTAGTAACCAATTGAGTCCACCAACGATTTAACCTTATTAGCTTATTGCAATAGTTTGCTGCCCAAAACGCTTAACAGGAAATCCTATTTGGGACAAGAATGCATAAATTAAAACTTTTATCTCCACAATATCTTTAATTTTGAGTCAAGTTTTATTTGCAAAATTTATCGACATTTTCTCCCATAGAACTGCGGTCCCACAGAAATGGAATCAAAAAAATTCTGTGGGATTCCATTCCGCCAAAGGGCGGACCGCCGACTGGCGGTTCTGTGGGAGAAGATTTTTCATCGGTTTGAGTCGGAGCTTCGCTAGTTATTGGTCGAGGCTTTTTCAAATTGGACTGACCCCTAAATTAAGCTGGTGAAGATATGAAAATAATAACACTCCTATTGGGTTTGATCTTATCCATAAATCCTACGGCTTTATTTTCCCAACAATCACTGAGCGAGGAAGTGCCCATCGCACAGAAAATCCTCGAAAATCCCTGGGACGCCCAATGGATCACTGCTACGGAAGGCATGTACAATTTGCAGGGCGAAGGCTTTTTTCTATTCAAAAAAGCTTTCGGTTGGAAGCTGTCCCTGAAAAATTTATCGTCCATGTCTCGGCAGACAACCGTTATCGCCTGTATGTCAATGGCATTTTGGTCGGTCATGGGCCTGCGCAGGGCACGATTGTCAACTGGCAGTTTGATAGCTATGACCTCGCCAGTTTCTTGCAGGCGGGCGAAAATGTCATTGGCAGCGAGGTCTGGCAATGGGGCGACAAAAAGCCCTGGACCCAGCTTTCACACCGCACCGCTTTTGTCCTGCAGGGCAATGGAGAGATCGAGGCGGTCGCCAATACGAATGAGAGCTGGCTGGTGCAAAAATGCGATGCTGTATCATTTTTCAAACTATCCGCCGCTGAATTTCCACATACCACTGGCGTTGGACCAGGCGAATGCTGGGACCTGGACAAATATCCGTTTGGCTGGAATTTGCCGCATGGCTCATCAAAGGGATTTATAACCGCCACGGCCTTGAACCAGGCTCGGCCCGCCAATCTTCAAACGAACCAGTATGAATGGCGGCTCTATCCCCGTCGCATTCCATTTCTGGAAGAAAAGGAAACGAGATTTACCCGAGTTATCAGGAAAGACCCCAGCATCGCTGAAGGGATATTGTTCGGTCAGGAGGCCACAATTCCAGCCCATCAAACAGCATTGCTCTGGATCGAACATGAACGGCTCGTCAACGGCTATCCAATATTGAAGGTTTCTGGTGGCAGGCATTCCACTATTCGGATCACCTATGCCGAGGCGCTGATGGATGAAAATTTTCAAAAAGCCGAGCGCCATCGAATCGAGGGCTTGCAATGTCGAGGCTTGTACGACGTATTCGTTCCCGATGGAGGGACGAATAGGGTGTTCAAACCGCTGTGGTACCGAACGTTCCGCTTCGTGCAATTGGCAATTGAGACTGTCGACGAACCGTTGCGCATCCATGACCTTTACTTTCTATCGTCAGCCTATCCGTTCTCATTGCGATCTTCTTTTGAATGCAGCGATAGCATGTTGAACCAAATTTTTGCGGTCGGCTGGTGGACGGCTCGGATGTGCGCCACCGATATTTACATGGATTGCCCCTATTATGAACGGCTGCAATATTTTTATGACAGCGCCGTGGCGGGCAAAGTTACCGCATTTTTTTCGGGAGACGCTCGCCTGCTGAGGAACGCCATCATCTACGGCCATGATTCGATGGGCGGCGGCGATCACATTATGTGCGCCAATCCGATCCAAGACGTCGGCAAGATCATTCCATACTTCTCCATCGCCTGGATCGATATGATCTATGATTATCTCGTCCTCACTGGAAACGCCGCCGAAGTGGAAAACTGGAAGCATGCCATCGCTAAAATCATGCGCTGGTACATTTCTCATCTGAACTCGAACCATCTGCTCGGGCCAATGCCCTACTGGAATTTCGTGGATTGTAATGCGGAATGGCCCTGGGATCCAGCGAATGGCAGCATCTGCGAACCCACAGGAGCCAAAAGCGGAAACTCGGCCCTGCTCTCCCTGCAGTTTGTTTATGGGCTGGAGCGATCAGCCGCCATCCTCGATTTCCTGGGCGATAGGACGACGGCTGCCGAATTTCTTGACCTAACAGAAAAAATAAAGCAGGCGGTTTACCAGCTCTGTTACGATGCGCAACGCCAATATTTCGCCGAAACGCCAGCCAAAAACGTGTTCAGCCAGCACACCAACACACTTGCGGTTCTGCTGGGTTGTGTCCAGGGCGATGAGGCCACCGATCTGCTGCATCGGCTGATCACTGATCCCGACCTGCTGCCAATGTCGCTACAGTTTCGGCGTTTCTATTATCAAGCCTTGCTGAAAACTGGGCTGGAGCAAGAATATATTTCCTATCTGGAATCCTGGCGGACGCTGCTCAAACAGGGCTTTACCACATTTCCAGAATATCCCGATTTACAAACCAGAAGCGACTGCCACGCCTGGAATTCGTTTCCCGCTTACGATTTAATTTACATTGTCTGTGGCATTCGGCCAAAGGGATTTGGCTTCAAGGAGTTTGAAATTCAACCTTCATTGGGCACATTGGCCTGGGCCAGAGGCTCTCTTTATCATCCTTCAGGAAACATTCGGATTGAAGTTTTTAATAAAAAAGGCAAATATTCGGGAACCGTCTTTGTCCCGCCTGGGGTCAAAGCCGAGCTGCATTTAGCTGACAGAAAGATACCTCTTGTCAGCGGTAAGCTGTCGAGGTTTTAAAAGAAACATTGTTGGTAGTTTTTTTTATGGCCAATCGAAGGAGAAAAAATGATGCAATTTATGAAGATGATTATCCTGTTGCACTTTGCATGTTTGGCATCTCTGTCCGCTCAGATTCGCCTGCATCCAGAGAACCATCATTATTTTGAATACAAAAAGCAACCCACTGTTCTGATCACTTCTGGCGAGCACTACGGAGCGGTCATCAATCTGGATTTTGATTTCGAGACCTATTTGAATGCGCTTCACCAAATTGGATTAAATCACACCCGAATTTTCCTGGGCGATTATGTGGAAGAGCCGAATGCATTTTGTATCGAAAAAAATACCTTAGCTCCAGCCGAAGGTCGATTCATCTGTCCCTGGCAGCGGAGTGAGGTTGCGGGATTTTCCCGAGGGGGCAACAAATTCGATCTGGATCGATGGGATCCCGCTTACTTTGAACGGCTCCATAAATTTATGTCAGCGGCTCAGGAAAAAGATATCGTGGTCGAAGCGGTATTATTCTTTGCAGGTTATTTGTACCAACATTCGCCATTGCACCATTCCAACAATATCAACAGTACGGATGAGATAACAGCAAAGCAGTACATGACCCTTGAAAACGGCAATATCCTGGAACGGCAGAGGCAATATTGCACGAAGCTGGTGGAAGAATTGAACAAGTATGATAATTTGATTTTCAATGTTGCCAATGAACCGTGGTTCGACAATCAGGAGCATCCTGGTTTTGCCAGTCCTCCACCACTGGCGACCAAAAAGTGGATCGAGCGTGTTTCCGATTGGATCGTGGAAACGGAGCGATCACTTCCCAAAAAGCACCTGATTTCTGTTGATTATACCAACGAGGGACAGATCATTCCTGAACATGAGCTGAATACCTTTTTCAAGAATATCTCTGTCTTTAATCATCACTATGACCGCAATGCCCAGTCGGTCAGATTAAATTATGCCAGAACCAATCGGGTCATGTCGTTCAATGAAACTGGGTTGATGCCACCCGTAACTCCCCAATACCGCATCCAGGGCTGGAAATATATATTTTCTGGTGGAGCGTTGTATAACAATCTCGATTATACTTTTCAAGTTGGTCATGAAGACGGTTCTGGCGGGACCGCTTTTACCTGTGAATGGTACAATGGCTGTACTGATCAGAATATGAAATATCAATTGGCCGCATTGCTCAAATTTATGAGGACGATAAATTTCATTAAAATGAAGCCCGATTACCAGGCAGTTGCTTTGAACTATGGTGATGAAAATATTTATCCACTGGTCTGGAAGGGCCACGAATATGCCGTTTATTTTGAAGGCGGCTCAAAAGCGAAAATCAAATTGCATGTTCCACCTGGAACCTGGCAGGTGAAATGGCTACAACCATCTGATTTGAAAGAACTGACAGTTGAAACAGTTGAAATCCAGCAAGGCTCACTCGATTTGATCGGTCCGAAATATACCGAAGATATTCTGCTGCTGGTCAGTGCTATCAGCAGTTGACGATTTTTTGTGCCAACAGATGATAATATTCCAACACATAACTTCCGAAAAGAATATCCGTTGGGTTGTTTCTATCCTTTATGTTAAAAGTCAAGTACTTTTTGAAAATTTTTGAAGAAGTTTTTATTCCATGGTATTCGACCTGGTTTGTGGG
>Ga0209018_1002081_pt1 | contig 14758 bp, 13 predicted proteins | sample YNPBryBLVA2012_FD_185814 | JGI IMG/M metagenome (GOLD analysis project Ga0209018, IMG submission 185814) | Anoxygenic and chlorotrophic microbial mat microbial communities from Yellowstone National Park, USA - YNP Bryant BLVA 2012 (SPAdes)... ...
CTTCGGGCCGAGGCGAAGGCGTCGTGCAGCTCGCGCCCCATGCCCGGCTTCTGCGAACCCTGGCCGGGAAACACCACAGCGAACATGGCGGGAATGTACCCGAGCCCAGCGGGGTCGCCGCCCCGAGCCGAGGCGTGCTACAATGGGCGCCGATGAAGCTCCGTTGACCTTCCCCGACGCCTCGCCGTCCCAGCGCCCCAAGGGCGCCCCGTCCCGTTGGAAGGTCCATGCTCTACCGAGAAGTTCTATCGATCCCCGCGTTCCGCCGCCTGTGGCTCGGCCAGGCGATCAGCCAGTTCGGCGACGCGTTCTACTACCTGATCTTCGTGTTCATGGTGAACCAGATCACCGGCAACCCGGCGATGGTCGGCTACGTCGGCGCGTTGCAGGCGATCCCCTTCCTGCTTCTGGGGCCCTACGCGGGGGTCATCGCCGACCGGGTGGACCGCCGCCTGGTGATGCTGGCGAGCGACCTGGCCAGCGCCGCCCTTCTGCTCGCCCTCGCCGCGTGGCTGGTCGTCGAACCGGAGCCGCCGGTCGCGGTTCTCATGCCCACCGCGTTCCTGCTCTCTCTGGTGGCGACGTTCTTCATGCCCGCCAAGTCGGCCGCCATCCCGGCGCTCGTGCCGCCGGGGCTTCTGCTGCAGGCCAACTCGCTGAGCTCGGCGACGCAGAACGTGATGCCCTTGATCGGCGTGGGGCTCAGCGGCGGCGTGCTGGCGGCGGTCTACAAGCTCTTTCCGAGGGCCTTCTTCCTGACGGCGGTGCTGGTGAACGCCGCCTCGTTCCTGGCCTCGGCCTGGTACGTCGCGCGCCTGCCGCGCATCCTGCCCGAGCGCGACAAGCCCGCCTCCGGCGCGTGGACCGAGTTCGCCGAGGGACTGCGCCTGGTGCGGAGCGACCGGGTGCTGGCGCTGGTGCTGGCGATCGGCTTCCTGGTGAACCTTGCGGTCGCGCCGTTCTTCGTGGTGTACGTCACGGTGAACACCGAGTGGTTCGGCGTGCCCGTCAGCCCCGAGGCCGGCTGGACCCTGGCCGGTCTGAAGGCGGCGCTCGGCGCGCTGCCGGCCTGCGGGCCGCTCGCCGGTCCTCTGGGCCGCGTGCTGGCGCCGGGACAGTACTGGGTGCTGGCCGCGTTCGAGGGCGGGTTCATGCTCGGCATGGTTCTGGGGAGCGTGCTGGTCGGGCGATTGAGGGTGCGCCGGCCGGGCATCGCGCAGGTTCTCGGCACGGCGGGGTGCGGCCTCACCATCGTGGCGATGGCGTTCAGCCCGACCTTCTGGGCGTTCTGGTTCTGGAACTTCCTGGCCGGGATCGTGCTGCCGCTGGCCTGGCTGCCGATGAACACCTACATCCAGCTGATCCTGCCGGACGCGTTCCGCGGGCGGGTGAACAGCGTGTTCGCGATGGCCTCGTTCGCGGCGATGCCGCTGGGGATGAGCGCGGCGGGGCTGCTCGTGGCCCGCTTCGGCCCGGAAGCGATGTTCCTGATGATGGGCGCCGCGATGTTCCTGTTCGTGGTGCCGATGCTCGCCGACCGCCAGTTCCGCGGCGCGACCATGCCGGAGGGTTCGGCGGCGCCTTCCGGTAACATCGCCGTTGCGCCATGACACGCTACGCCGTTCTCGGATCCGGGATGCAGGGCACCGCCGCGGCCTACGACGTCGCGCGCTTCGGGGCCCCTTCGCGCCTGGTGGTGGCCGACGTGGACCCGGAGACCGCACGGCGCGCCGCCGATCGCGTGAACGCCCTGGTCGGCCGTTCGGTCGCCGAGCCCGCGCAGGCCGACGCCGCCGACCCTGCGTCGCTGAGGCGCCTGTTGGCCAACGCCGACGTGATGGTCAGCGCGGTGCCGTACTTCCTGCAGCCCCGCGTCTGGGACGCGGCCTTCGAGACGCGAACCAGCATGGTGGACATGGGCAACGACACGGCGGACACCCTGCGTCTGCTGGAGCGCGACGCCGAGGCCAAGGCCCTGGGCATCGCCCTGGTCCCCGACACGGGCCTGGCGCCGGGCCTCGTCAACAGTCTGGGCAACCTGTTCCTCGAGCGGCTGGACGAGGCCGAGACGGTCCGGCTCTACTGCGGCGGGCTGCCCCAGCACCCCAAGCCCCCGTTCCACTACAAGCTGGTGTTCAGCATCGAGGGGCTGGTGGGCGAGTACACCGACGAGACGGTCGCCCTGCGCGACGGCGAGGTGGCGGTGATCGACACGCTCGACGAGCTGGAGGAGCTGGACGTGGAGGGCCTGGGCCGGATGGAGGCGTTCACCACCTCCGGCGGCACCAGCACCGCGCCCTACACGCACCGCGGCCGCGTGCGGAACTACGAGTACAAAACCGTCCGATACCCCGGCCACTGCGCCCTGATGCGCGTGTTCAAGGACTTCGGCTTCTGGAGCCTGGAGCCCATCGAGGCCGACGGCGTCCTCGTCCGCCCCCGCGAGGTGTTCCACAAGCTGATGCAGAAGGCGCTGGAGGACCCCGAGGACAAGGATTTGGTGGTGGTCCGGGCGGTGGCGCAGGGCGTGCGCGGCGGCCGGCGCGTGCGGCTCCAGGCCGACATCCTGGACTACCACGACGGCGCGACCGGCTTTTCCGCCATGGAGCGGCTCACCGGCTTTTCCTCCGCGATCGTCGCCGAGGAGATCGCCCGCGGAGGCATCCCGCCGGGCTGCCACGCCTACGAGACTGCGATGACCGGCGAGCGGTTCGTCGAGGAGATCCGGCGCCGGGGCATCGAGGTCCGCATCCGGGAGGACTCGGAGGCCTGAGGCGGGTACAGTGGCGGCGGACCAACGGCCCGGAGCCGGAACCCCGCCTCCACGCAGGCGGCTTCCAGAGACGTAGGACCCTGCAACAGCCATGAGCGCACCCGCAGCCGCATCGCCCTGGTCGATCCGCCTCGCCACCGTGAGGGGGATTCCGATCCGCCTGCACTTCTCGTTCCTGCTGCTGATCGTCTGGATCGGCATCGTCAGCCGGGGGCAGGCCACGGCCGTCGTGAACATCCTGGCGCTGTTCGGGTGCGTTCTGCTGCACGAGCTCGGCCACGCCCTGACCGCCCAGAAGTTCGGCATCCGGATCAAGGACATCACGCTGTATCCGATCGGCGGCGTGGCGATGCTGGTGGACCGGCCCAAGCCGAAGCAGGAGTTCTGGATCACCCTGGCCGGCCCGGCGGTGAACGTGGTCATCGCGCTGGCGGCCGCCGTGGCGCTCGCCCTGCAGGGAGCGCGGCCCGAAACGCTTCAGTCCGCCTTCGAGGCGGGCGCGTTCCTGCCTTACCTTCTCGTGGCGAACGTCATGCTGGCGGTGTTCAACATGATCCCCGCGTTCCCGATGGACGGAGGCCGCATCCTCCGCTCGGTGCTGGCGATGACGATGCCGCACGCCAAGGCCACGAGGATCGCGGGGACGATCGGACAGGGCTTGGCCATCCTCTTCGGGTTCCTGGGGCTGTTCACCGGCCAGATCGTGCTGATGATCATCGCGTTCTTCGTGTTCGTCGGCGCCGGGGCCGAGATGGGGCAGGCGATGGGCTTGGCTCTCACCGAGGGTCGCACGGTCCGCGAGGCGATGTTCACGCGCTTCTCGGTGCTGCAGCACGGCGACACCCTGGGTCGGGCCGCCGAGCTGCTGCTCTCCACCACGCAGGCCGACTTCCCGGTGATGTCCGGGGCCGAGGTCGTGGGCGTGCTCAACCGCGAAGCCATCGTCCGCGGTCTGGCCGAGGCCGGGCCCACGGGGTACGTGGCCGGCTACATGGACCGCAACGTGGAGTACATCGAGGGGTCCGAGCCGCTGTCGGCGGCCTTGGAGCGGCTCTCGTCCAACCCGAGGGGGCTGCTCGTCGTGACGGAGCGCGGCATCCCGGTCGGCCTGCTCAACGCCGAGAACCTCGGCGAGTTCCTGATGCTCCAGCAGGCCCGGGACGCCCTGCGCCAGGCCTGAGCGCCCGCCCCGCGGCCGAGCCGGACCGGAGGGCAACCTCCGATTGGTGTAACATACCGCTCGGATGATCCGACCTTGTTCCCGGAGGGGCGGTTGAAGCGGATCCATCAGGCCCTTCTCGGCCGACTCTCCAAAGCGGAGGCGGTGCTCATCGGCACCCACAAGAACCCCGACGGCGACGCCATCGGCAGCGCCTTGGCGCTCGCGCGGTTCCTGGATTCGCTCGGCAAGCCGTGCGACGTCGTGTGCCACAACCAGCCCCCGACCAACCTGCGCTTCCTGCCGGGCATCGAGCGGGTGCGGAGCCACCCCGAGCACCAGGGTCACGACCTGGGCGTCGTCGTGGACCTGGAGTCCGTCGAACGGCTGGGAGACGCCGCCCCCCACTTCGCGGGCTGCCGGCAGATCGTGGTCATCGACCACCACGTCCCCCACGAGGAGCCCGGCGACCTGCGGCTCGTCGATCCTTCGGCGCCCGCCACGGCGGTGCTGATGACGCGCTTCCTGCTGGACGTCCGCGCGCGGATCGACGCCGACACCGCCCAGTGCCTGCTCACCGGGATCGTGACCGACACCGGCGGCTTCCGCTTCCGCAACACCACCCCCGAGGCGTTGCACCTCGCCGCGAAGTTGCTCGAGCTGGGGGGAGACATCGCCGCGATCAACAGCCACGTGTTCGAGAGCAAGCCGGTGAGCTTCGTGCGGCTGCTCGGCATCATGCTCGCCAAGATGCAGCTGGAGATGGATGACCGCCTGTGCTACGCCGTCCTGGAGCACAAGGACTTCGAGCTGACCGACTCCACGGACGAGGCCACCGAGGGCTTCGTGAACCACCTGCTGAGCATCGAGACGGTCCAGATCGCCGCCCTCCTGCGCGAGCACACCCCCGGCCGCTGGCGGATCAGCCTGCGGTCCAAGGAGGGCTACGACGTGGCGGCCGTCGCGCGGGCCCTCGGCGGCGGGGGCCACCGCAACGCGGCCGGCTGCTCCGTCGAGGGCACCGAGGAGGAGGCGCTCGCCCGACTGCGCCCGGAGCTTCAGAAGTGCTTGGAATCCTGCTGATCGACAAACCCGCCGGCATCACCTCCCACGACGTGGTCAGCCGAGTGCGCCGCGCGCTCGGCACCAAGCGCGTGGGCCACGCCGGCACGCTCGACCCGATCGCCACCGGGCTGCTCGTCGTGGCCGTGGGGCACGCGACGCGCTTCCTGAGCTACCTGCCCCTGGAGCCGAAGCGCTACGAGGGAATCGCCAAGTTCGGCGTGGCCACGACCACCTACGACCTGGAGGGGGAGCCCACCGAGGTCCGGCCCGTGCCGGAGGACCTGGAGGCGCGCATCGGGGAGGTCGGCGAGCGGTTCGTGGGCGCGGTGCGCCAGCTGCCGCCGATGTTCAGCGCCGTGAAGAAGGACGGCAAGCCGCTGTACGCCTACGCCCGCCAGGGCCTGGAGGTGGAGCGGGAAGAACGCGAGGTGTGGATCGACGCGCTGGACGTCGAGGTCCTGCCGCCCGACCGCGCCCGCATCGCGGTGGTCTGCTCCGGAGGCACCTACGTGCGGACGCTGGTGCACGACCTCGGCCAGGCGGTCGGCTGCGGCGCACACGTGGTGGAGCTCCGGCGCACGCAGGCAGGCCGTTTCGACGTGGCCCAAGCGGTCTCGCCCGACGACGTCTCCCCGGAGGCGCTCCTTCCGCTCTCCGAGGCGCTGGACCTGCCCAAGGCGCGCCTGACCGACCCCCAGCTGCGGCTGTTCCGCAACGGCAACCCGGTGCCGATGCGCCTGAGCGAGCCGAGCCCCCACGCGGCGGTGTGCGACCTGCACGGCAACGTGGTCGGCTTGGCCCGGTGCGGCGTCTCCACCCTCGAGCCCGAGATCGTGATCCCCGAGGATGCCCTCGCGCGCTGAAGCGTTCCGATCGGCCCTGCGCGGGCCGTGGCTGGCGTTCACGCCCGTCGCCACGAGGCGCGAGGTCTGGCCCCAGCTCGCGCTGTTCCTCGCCTGGCTGGCCGGAACGCTCCTCGGAGCGTGGATCGTGCCGTCTCCCCGGGGTCACGGCAGCCACGAGCAGCTCGGACTCCCGGCCTGCTCGGTCATGGCCCTGCTCCACCGCCCTTGCCCGGGATGCGGCCTGACCACGAGCGTCTCGGCCACCCTGCGCGGCCGATTGGCGGAGGCGTTTCGGGCGCACCCCTTCGGCCCGCCGCTCTACGCGCTGGCGACGTTCGGCGCGGCGCTGGCGCTGTGGGGCTGGAGCCGGCGCCTGCGGGTTTCGGTGGACACTCCCCCGATGAACGCGCTGGTGGCGGCGGTGCTCGGCGCGTTCCTGCTCTACGGAGCGGCTCGCTTCGTCCTCTGGCTGCCAAGGTAGCCGCAAGAACCGCCCGGGGGTAGTCTGGCGGCATGCAGTTCGACGGTCAGCGCGCCCTGGAGATGGTCCGTAGGCTCACGGTGGAGGTTGGCTGCCGGTTCGCGGGAACCGACAACGAGCGGCGGGCGGCCGAGATCCTCCGGGATGAGATCGCGGCCCACGGCTACGCCGACGCCAAGCTCGATCCGTTCCCCATCGACCTCTACGAGGTGGCCGACGAGCGCCTGGAGGTCGAGGGCTTGGGCGAGGTGCCCTGCGAGGGCCTGCTGGGATCCGAGGATGCGCCGGACGGCGTTTCGGGACCGCTGGTGTACGTGGAGGGCGGCGAGGAGTGCCACCTGGGCGAGCACTGCCGTGGCGCGATCCTGCTGGTCAACGCCGAACTGGGACGCAAGATCGAGGCCATCCGAAGGTGGCAGCCGGCCGGCGTGGTGGTGCTGGAGACCACCCCGCACCTGAACCCGAGGCGGCACAACATCGGCCACGAGGCGCGCCGCCGCTTCGGCACCCTTCCGGCCGTGCGCGTGCGCCACGACGTGGCGGAGCGGCTCCTCGGATTCCGGGGCAGGTCCGCGCGGCTGTCGCTGCGATCCACCTACCGCGAGTCGCAGGCCTACAACGTGATGGCCGAGCTTCCGGGCACCACGCATCCCGACGAGATCGTCGTCGTGTGCGGGCACATGGACAGCACCTACGACGGGCCCGGCACGCTCGACAACGCCGCGGGAACGGCGGTGGTCTGGGAGCTGGCCCGGGTGTTCCGCCAGCTCGGCTCGCGCCGGACGCTCCGGTTCATCGCCTTCTCGGGCGAGGAGCAGGGGCTCCGGGGAAGCATCCACTACGCCAAGCGACTCCGCAAGGAGGACAGGGAGGCGAAGAAGGACAAGAACTTCGTCGCGACCGGCGGCAAGACGGAGCTGGACCGCCACCGACTGGTCGTGAACATCGACGTGCAGGGCGCGCTGATCGCGAGCAACGGCGCCTGGATCACCGGCCCCAAGGACCTCGGCGCCGCGGTCCGACTGCTCGCGGCCGAGAGCGGCCCGTTCTTCACCGTGCACGAGGCCTGCTACAGCTCGGACAACGCCCCCCTGTCGGACGCGGGCGTCCCCGCGGTGTCGTTCGGGCGCGGCGGGCCGAACAACTTCTACGGCCACACCGACGGCGACGTGTTCGAGCTGTGCAGCGCCGAGGGCCTCGAGATCTCGGGGCGGTTCATCCAGGAGTACATCCGAAGGTACATCGCGTCGCCCGCGATGCTGCCGTTCCCGAGGGAGATCCCCGACGAGCACGCCCAGCACGTCAAGAACTACTTCAAGGAGCGATTCATGCTGCGCCTCGACGAAGGCGTGGAGGACTGAAAGGATGATGGCGATGTTTCTGTTCGCAGCCATGCAGCCCGGAGCGATCGAACCCGAACCCTTGCCGCCCGTGCCCAGTCCCAGGCAGCTCGCCTGGCACAAGTGGGAGACCTACGCGTTCGTGCACTTCGGCATGAACACCTTCACCGGCCGGGAGTGGGGCCAAGGCACCGAGGACCCCGCGCTGTTCAACCCGACCGACTTCGATCCCGACCAGTGGATGGCCGCCTTCAAGGCCGCCGGCCTCAAGACGGTCATCCTGACCGCCAAGCACCACGATGGCTTCTGCCTGTGGCCGAGCCGCCTGACCAAGCATTCGGTCGCCAGCAGTCCGTGGAGGGGCGGCAAGGGCGATGTGGTGCGCGAGGTGGCGGACGCCTGCCGCCGCGCGGGCCTCCGGTTCGGCGTGTATCTTTCCCCCTGGGATCGCCACGAGCCGACCTACGGCCAGGGCGAGCCGTACAACGACTTCTACGTCGGCCAGCTGACCGAGCTGCTGACGCAGTACGGCCCGATCGCGGAGGTGTGGTTCGACGGCGCCTGCGCCGAGGGCCCGAACGGCAAGAAGCAGGTCTACGACTGGGAGCGCATCCGCGCGACCGTGCGCAAGCTCCAGCCCAAGGCGGTGATGTTCAGCGACGCCGGCCCGGACGTGCGGTGGATCGGCAACGAGAGCGGCGTGGCCAACGAGACGAACTGGTGCCTGCTCGAACCCTCGCGCATGAGCGTCGGACAGCCGAACCCCGGCCAGACCGAAGGCCATCCGGACGGCTCGGCCTGGGTGCCGGGCGAGTGCGACGTATCCATCCGCCCCGGCTGGTTCTACCACGGCGAGGAGGACGACAAGGTCAAGACCCCCGACCAGCTCGTGGAGCTCTACTTCCTCTCCGTCGGGCGCAACGCGTCGCTCCTGCTGAACGTTCCTCCGGACCGGCGCGGCAGGCTGGCCGACCCGGATGTGGCGTCGCTCCAGGAGTTCGGACGGCGCATCCGCAGGATGTTCCGCACCAACCTCCTTCGGGGGGCGGCCGCCAAGGCGAGCAGCGTTTGGAGGGACCGCGAATCGTTCGGGCCGGACAAGGCCGTGGACGGAGACACGAGCACCTATTGGGCGGCCGGCGAGCGCACGCGCTCCGGCTGGCTGGAGGCGGACATGGGCCGCGAAAGGGAGATCGACTGCGTGGAGATCCGCGAGCCGATCCGGCTGGGCCAGAGGATCTCGCGCTTCACGGTGGCCGTGTGGGACGGCAACGCCTGGAAGACGGTCGCCGAAGGCACCACCGTGGGCGCAAAGCGGCTCCTGCGCTTCGACCCAGTCCGGACGTCCAAGGTCCGCTTGGACGTGCTGGAGGCCCGCGGGTGCCCGCTGATCCAGGACCTCCGCGCCTACCGAACGCGCTGATCGGTGTAAAGTGGGGTTGCATCCCTACCGCAAGGCGGCAACCCTATGGCCCTGAACACCCTGTTCGCTCTGCTCGCCGTCGCCTCTTCCGGCGGCGCCACCATCGCCGTCGAGGACGTCGCTCCGCACGACGAGGAGCTGTCCTCCGCCAAATACGAGGGTCGCCTCACGCTCAGCCGAGGCGGCACGCTCGCCGGCGACTACATCGCAGCCCAGCTGAAGGCGATGGGCGTGAAGCCCGGCGGCGACGACGGCACCTACTTCCACCACTTCCCGGTCACGTTCGGCTTCAAGCCCGGAGCGGACAACAGCCTGCAGCTCACGACGACCGACGGCCGGACCGCCGAGGCGAAGATCGACCGCGACTTCCGACCGCTCGTCAACTCGGCCTCGGGCACCACGGTCAAGGGTCCGCTGGTGTTCATGGGCTACGGGCTGAACGATGAGGCCTACGACGACTATAGGGGCGCGGACCTGACCGGCAAGGTGGCGGTGGTGCTGCGCGGCTCGCCCGCCGGGTACCGAGCCGTGTCGAACGCCGAGAAGGCGGCGATCGCACGGGCCGCAGGCGCCAGCGGCCTTCTGGTGGTGGGCAAGGCCCGGCCGAACGACCCCGAGCTTCCGCAGTACACGCGCGGCCAGGGCATCGGCCAGCTGGAGGGCTTCGTCGCCGCGGCCGTCACCTCCGCCTGGCTCAAGCAGGCGACCGGTTTCGACGCCGACGCGGCACGGACCGCCGCGCACCCCGAGCCCAGAGACCTCAACGCCACGGTGAGCCTGCGCACGCAGCTCGAACCGAACACGGGAATGGGCCGCAACGTGGTCGGCTACCTGCCTGGCAACGACCCCGTGCTGAAGAACGAGCTGATCATCGTTGGTGCGCACTACGACCACCTCGGCTACGGCGAGGTCGGCTCAACCAGCGGCTCCAGTCTGATCCACTACGGCGCGGACGACAACGCCAGCGGAACCGCCGGCGTTCTGGGCATCGCCAAGTACTTCGCCACCAAAGGCGGAAACCGCCGCACGATCGTCTTCCAGCTGTACCAGGGCGAGGAGCTCGGCCTGCTCGGCTCGCAAGCCTGGGCCAAGGCCTTCCCGGAGAAGCTCCAGCGCACCTCGGCCATGATCAACCTGGACATGATCGGTCGCCTGCGGGACGGCCGCCTCGAGGTCTACGGCACCTCCACCTCCCCGGCCTGGCAGGAGATCCTGAAGAAGGTGCCCATGCCCGGCATCAAGCCGCAGTACGCGCCGCAGACCCGCGCCGACTCCGACCACTACTCGTTCGCCGCGCGCAACGTGCCGGTGCTGTTCTTCTTCACGGGCATGCACCCGCAGTACCACAACGAGGGCGACGTGTTCGAGCTGATCAACACACAGGGCCTGGCGCAGGTCGCGTCGATCGCCGCCAACGTGGTGCAGGAGATCGACGCCCGGCCGACCAAGCTGCCGTTCGACCCGCAGAGCATCGTCGGCAACCGGGCGGGCGACCGCCAAGGCTCCCCGCGGGACTCGGCGCGCCGGGTGCGCATCGGGTTCATCCCGGACATGACCGGCCAGACCGAGGGCGTGGTGCTGATGGGCGCCTCGCCCGGGTCGCCGGCCGAGCGGGCAGGGTTCAAGGCCGGAGACGTGATTCTGGAGTTCGCGGGCAAGAAGCTCTCCTCCTTGGAGGACCTCCAGGAGGCGATGATGGCCGTCAAGCCCGGCGACAAGGTGAAGGTCCGCTTCCGGCGCGACGGCAAGGAGCAGGAGGTCGAGATCCAGACCGAGCAGCGCGGCTGATTCCTCCGTCCGCCTGCGCGTCCACCGAGTGGCAGGGCCTCCCGTTCCGGCTCCATCTCGTGGCGCAGAGTTCAGTTCAGCTCCGCCTGATCCGACGCGCACGCGGCCTCGCCCACGCTCAGGTCCAGTTTCGCCAGGCCGAGCTTCGCCAGCCCCATCTCGTCCTTGCCCAGAAGCACCCGCAACAGCTCGCGGGGGAATTCGGAGAGGCTCTCCGGCGCGGGAGTGCGCAGCGACTCCCTGCAAACCCTGCGAAAGAGGTCCTCGTCGACCACCACCAGCCCTCCCGCCAGCGGCGCCTCCACCACCGACCGCAGGAAGGGCAGCACCTCGCGGTCGACGGCCGAGTCCGGCAGCAGCCCCAGGCAGGATGGGAACGAGGCGAGGGCCTGCACCGCGATACCGAACGCCCAGCCCAGCTCCTCCTGCGCCTCGGTGTCCTCGTCCTTGTTGACCGTGAGCACGGCGTGGACCGGCCAGAGCCGACCCTCCGGGCCGTCGATCACCACGGCCAAGGCTGAGAACTCCCCGCCGTCCGTCGGCACCACGTGGGCCTCCACCACGCGGATGTGGAACGGCCCCACCTTCTCGTACAGGATTCTCGGCAGCTGCCTCATGGCCTCGCAGAGCGGGTCCGCCCGCGCCAAGCCCCTCCCCTCGGTTCTACTCCTGCGCGAGGCACCATTTCCAGCCCTCTCGAAACAGCCTCCGCACGCCCCAGCCGCAGACCGACCGCAGAGCGGGATCCTCCGGACCCAACCCCCCGAGCCGCGCGGCGAGCTCCTTGAGAAAGCCCGTTCGCCCGATCCTCCGCGCGACCTCCCCCAGCGCCGCCTCGCCGAAGCGCCGCGCCAGCACCGTGCCCAGCACCCCGGACTGCTCGTAGGCCCGGTGCACGATCTCGCGACCCTCCGCGGTCTCCCGGTCCTCGGCGAACGCCTCCTCCAGGCGCCGGGGGTTCAGCCACCGCCAGCGGCCGGTCGCGAACCTGCGCGGCGTGCGCGGGTCGCACTCGTCGCCGATCACCATCGAGACCGCCTCCTCCAACCAGGCGGCCATCCGGCCGCCCGCCGCGTCGAGGCACAGCGCGTGGGCGACCTCGTGCCGCACCGCCGACAGGAACTGCCTCGGATCGTCCACCAGGTACGCCGGCAGACAGACCTTGAAGAAGCCGGTCTTCGGCTCGCAGTAGCCGTTGCGGAAGGGCACCCAGGGAGTGTTGGCCTCGTCCGCCAAAATCGTCACCAACAGCGGGGGCAGAGCATCGAAGCCGAGCCGGCGCGCCGCCTCCCGGCTGGCCTCGCGGACCCACAGACCGATGCGCCCCGCCAACCCGCCGACTTCGTCGTCGAGGTACTCCAGCTCCAGCCCCGGCTCGAGCGTCTTCCGTACCGACCGTCTGCGTGTCAGCGCCTCGGCCTCGATGGACCGGTACAGGCCCAGCCACCCGCCGGCCGCGCCGGCTCCCAGGCCGAGGGCCAGCTCGTGGGCCGCCTCCAGGTCGTCGCGGCGGAACGCCTCCTCGACGGCCTGCCAGGCCGCGTGCTCGCCCGCTGCCCCGTACAGGTCGGACCATTCCTCGATCTCTCTTCGGCCCGGGCGCCGTCGCTGCATGGCGGGCCGAATCTACCCGGAATCGAAAAAGCGGGGGACGGCATCGGACCGCCCCCCAAATGAGTTCATCGCTCCTTTCGATTGGTCGGCGGCTCCGCGTTTCGGCCTCTCGGCCAGCCGCTCGATCCTGTTCCACCATCATCATCGCACGTCGGTGTTAAGCCCGCGATAAGCCTGGGACCCGAGGGGCGGCACCTTTCGCAAGCAGGAATCGGCCTCTTCCCTTGCGAAAGGAAGGTTTGGAGCGGGTCGCAACGACCGCGGCCCGCGGAAGGAGGACCTTCATGAGCGATACGATTCGGATCGGAGTGGCCGGACTCACGCACGGGCACGTGGGGGGGCTCATCGCCAGCTGGGAAAAGGTGCCCAACGCCGAGCTCGTCGCGGTCGCGGACAACACGCCGCTGATGGAGCACCACGGCCCCAAGTTCCAGAGGCGGTACCAGTCTTGGCGCGAGATGCTCGACGTGGAGGAGCTCGACGCCCTCGTGGTGACCAGCAACAACCTCGAGTCCTCGGAGATCGCCGTCGAGGCGCTGGGCAAGGGCATCCCCTGCATGGTCGAAAAGCCGATGGCCGCCAGCTACGCCGACGCCCAGAGGATGCTCGAGGCTTGGCGCAAGGCCCAGAAGCCGCTGATGATCAACTGGCCGCTCGCCTGGAGCCCCTGGCTGCACGAGCTGAAGCGCCTGCTGGACCAAGGCCTGATCGGCAAGGCGTTCCACCTGCGATTCCGCAACGGTCACCACGGCCCCAAGGAGATCGGCTGCGACCCTTGGTTCGTGGCCTGGCTGTACGACGAGAAGCTGAACGGCGCGGGGGCCCTCGCCGACTTCTGCGGCTACGGCGCGGTGCTCTGCCGGTGGTACTTCGGCCTGCCGCAGAGCGTGTACGCCGTCCGCGACAACTACACCAAGGACTACGAGGTGCCGGACGACCACGCGATCGTCGTCCTGCGGTACCCGAAGCTCACCTGCATCCTCGAAGGCACCTGGGCGACCTTCGGCTTCGACCGCAGCGCGAACCCCGTGGTCCACGGCAAGGAGGGCACGTTCGGCGTGTATGGCAACGACGTGGTGCTGTTCCGCGCCGGGCGGGAGGAGGCGCACCACGAGAGTCCGGCTCTGTCGATCGACAACCCCGCCGAGTACTTCCTGCGCTGCATGCAGACCGGGCACTGCCCCGGCGGCATCCTCCATCCCGAGGTCGCGGCGGACGCGTGCAAGATCATCGACGCGGCCAAGGAGAGCGCGCGGGCCGGCAAGGAGGTTCCTCTCGCCTGATCGCGGATGGTAGAATGGGACGGATGCGGGCGTAGCTTAATGGTAAAGCTCCAGCCTTCCAAGCTGGCTACGTGGGTTCGATTCCCATCGCCCGCTCCATCCCTTCCCCTCTTCCGCTCCCTTCGCGCCGAGCTCTGAGCCTGGGAACGGCAGCTGCGTTCGCTTGGCGCCCGGTGGCGGAGTCCACGCCCGGTGAGCCTCGGGGACCGGGGCGTTGACCCGAACGCTGCGGTAGACCCTCACGAGCGTCCGGCCGCCGCTCTGCAGGCTCCAGCCGGCCACCAGCCCGGTCCTCGGGTCCAGATACACGTCGGTTGGGCCGGAGAGGCCTCTCACCCGGGCTTGCAGACACTCCCGTCCGTCGAACCGCACCCTTCGCGCCACGGGACCCAGGCTGGCCATCGCCGGGTCGGGACCGAAGAAGCCCTGATAGCCCAGGAGCACGATCGACACGCTCGGCATCCGGCTCTCGTAGACCATGTACTCGTTGCGCTTGGGGTCGTACACGTACTGCAGGCCCCTGTCCCCGTTGTGGAACACTTCGTAGCCGCGCCACCGGGCGTAGAACGACGCGGGCTTGATCAGTTCGAACGGCTCGAGCGAGGCCGACCCCTTCTCGCCGAACAGGCCGACCACGGTGCGGGCCTGCCGCAGAACCGTCTGGCCGCGCGCCCGCAGGTCGCCGGCGTCGCCCGCCCCGCCCCTCGGCGAGGCCATGGCCAACAGTCCAGCCGCGAACCAACCCAGCATGGCTCTCTATCGTGCCCGAAGGAAGGGAACCGACACGAGGCCGACGGTGGGCCTCCCGGTGGCGGAAACCTCGAGCATCGCCCTCGCCCGCGAGCCGTCCATCGGCCCGGGGAGCAGCGTGAAGTCGCACCGCACCCCGGCGCGCGGCTCCAGCAGAACGTCCACCGCACCGGCGGGCGAGGCCTCCCATCCCTCGGGGAGGATCCATCGCAGCGTCTCCACGCGGGAGTCGGGCAT
>Ga0209018_1002083_pt1 | contig 14755 bp, 13 predicted proteins | sample YNPBryBLVA2012_FD_185814 | JGI IMG/M metagenome (GOLD analysis project Ga0209018, IMG submission 185814) | Anoxygenic and chlorotrophic microbial mat microbial communities from Yellowstone National Park, USA - YNP Bryant BLVA 2012 (SPAdes)... ...
TTACTGGTCTGTCCACTGCAGTTAGTTCCCCAACCGGTGCTGAAGAAGCCACCTTCCATATTGCCGTTGGCGACCTTCTCGCTGGGTGAAGAGCTCAAGGTAAAGTCAACTGTCGCTGTGCTCCCTGCTGTAACGGTCGTAGTCTTCGACTGGGACTGATAGCCAGTCTTTGCGGCTGTTACCGTGTAGTCTCCAGCAACAACATTGCTAAGGGTGTAGTTGCCGCTGGAATCCGTTGTGGTGGAGTAACCGCCGGTAGTCGTAGATACCGTAGCCCCTGAGATAGCGGTTCCGGATATGTTCTTCACGGTGCCCTGAATCTTGCCGGGTGTGACCTCGCTAAACGAACAGTCATCGAACACGGCGCGCATATCACCGCCGCCATAGATCGCCCTGCAACGCAGGAACACGGTAACTATGTTCGACTGCGCGGTCGCAGTCACCGACTGCTGGTTCCAAGTCTCGTATGCGTAGATCGGAGAACTCCAGACAACTGTCGAGGCTGTCGGATCTACGCCTCCATACGGGTCGATTCCCACGTAGGTGTCTTCGTTCTCGCTGCCGTTGTTCCAGGAGTCATGACGCCAGGTCCAGGCAGAGAACTGATACTGCTGGCCCTGCGTTACAGATACACGCTGCATCAATCCCGCCAGGTGCTGCCACCAAGAGCTGTAGATCTTTGCAGCGTGCGAGCCACCGTGCTTCACGGCAGTGTCGTCGGCCACGGTTATATCGCCGTAGACCCAGAAAGGCTCCCAGCTATTTGGTACTCCGTTGGTGAACCCACCCTCGAAGTTGCCGTTTTGCAGAGACGTTGGTGGAGTGGTTCGGTCTCTGAACTCGCGTCCCAGAGCTTTGGTCTTGTCCATGTAGTAGGTCTGAGATAAGTAGCCGCCGTAGTGACCGGGGAAGTTGGTGCACCGAGATATTGCCGTACCCTCCCATAGCTCGTTCCAACTCTCAACCACGTAGAGATTGGTATTGCTGCCGGCGGCCTGGAAGTTCTCGCGATACCACTGGTCATCAAGCCCGTCGTCGCCGCCGGAGTAGTTGGTCCAGCGGGGGGTGTAGTCGGTCCCACCGATTAGCCTTGTGTCACTGCCGGGTCCGAGGTTTGCCGTGGTGTAACCGTTCTGCGTGTAGCTGTGTATCCCGCTCGTTGCCCCGCCGTAAACGCATTCGGCATCGGCGACGCTGCTGATTCCAGGGCAAAAATACCACCAAGACCAGCACAATACCAGATATGGCTGCACCCCGAAATCGGCAGCAAACGCGTTCTTTATGGCCTGCCACATACTAGCAGCAGAGCCAAGGTCCTTGTAGTAATAGCACGTGTAGGTCAGGATAAGAGGCCTTCCTCCATTGCCGAGAGGCAGCCCATTATGCGTCGCCCACATGTCTCGTGGGATTAGCTGGAAGAACGGTTTGATCTTCGAATCATAGAAATACCACGCCGCATTGCCAGCGGCGCAGGACAACTGAAGGTTCGGATCAGTGGTCGAGTTTATATAACCGCGACCGTTATCGGCATTCCACTCACACGCTTCCGACTGCGTATCGTCATAAAGCCCGATCTTTACATTGGAAGCCCGGTTTCTGATAGCGTCTCGCAGACGATACAGCACGCTCTGCTTGAACCAGTCGGACTGATAGCGCTCGCCCCAGCTCACTGGGAAGATGTAATCAATGCCGGCGATCTTCAGGTCGTCCAACTGCCACTCATACCAGGCTGTCGAAAGCGACGAATACCACGTTCCGTTATACTGCGACGTAATCCCAGGCGGATCGTAAGGCATCTTGTTGATGTCGCAGTTGTGGTAAGGGGCATCATACCAGTAGAAGAAATGGGTCCCGATCTTGACCGCGGACGCACTGCCCGATAAGACAAGCGCCGCCAGGACCGCCAATAGCACAAACCTTGCCGTTTTCATCAGCAAACCCTCCAAAGCAGTTCTTGCAGATCATATACCGGGGCTCGCGGCGTGTCAGGCCGCGACGATCACACGGAAATCCCGAATATCACATCACCCCCGTGGATGCTCGTAATCGGCTGCTCGTCCATGGTGCTGGTTACCCAGTCTTATGGTTGGATTGCTCTTCTCAGTAAACACTTTTACTTAATGTATTAATAGAGCCAAATCGTCCATTTGTCAATTAGTATACTACCGGATTTCACGGCGTCCGCCGGAGGCGGTATGCGGGGAGCGATTTGAGAGGGGCCGGCCCATTGCTTTTGCTCTGAGCTGGCCCCGCGATAATGGCAGTCGTAGGTCAGAGATTATCTCTCAGACCCGGTTTAAGCTCTTACCGTACGCTGACGTCTTCGACGTAGAGCTTCGCTCCACTGGCCGTGCCGGGGTGTGCCGCGACGCCGATTACATAGTCGTTGCTATCAGCAGTCATCGTCATCGAGCTGGTTACCCGCTGATACCGGCCCGCGATCTGGGCAGTGTACGGGTTGTTCTGGTTTTGGCCTGGGTTCCAGCACATAATTGACGGGCGATTTCCGTCCGTGTGGTAAGCCCAAACGGTAAACGTTCCGGTTGCCCCGGCGCTGCCCAGGTTTACGCCCTGGTATGCTACCCCTATCTTGCCGAGACTTGACGCCGTTTGACAGAAAGCGAACCCCAGCGAATGGTTGCCTCGGTGCTTGACACTGGTTGCGTCGAATGTATTGAACGGGTAGCTACTCTCGTTGTTCCAGCCCCAGGAATTGGGCAGCTTACTCGTCTGTCCGCTGCAGTTACTGGCCCAACCGGTGTTGAAGAAATCCCTTTCCACGTTTGCGTTAACTACTTTTTCGACGGGTGCCGAATTCAATTTGAAGTCGACTATCGCCGTGTCACCTGCTGTGACGGTCGTTGTTTTCGATTGGGACTGATAGCCAGTCTTAGCGGCTGTTACCGTGTAGTTTCCAGAAACAACATTGCTAAGGGTGTAGTTGCCGCTGGAATCCGTGGTAGTTGTATAGCCGCCAGTAGTGGTAGACACGGTAGCGCTGGAAATGCCTGGATAACTGGCATCCTTGACCGTGCCTGCAATCGTGCCGGGGTTCATATTGAGCCTGAAGTTGACGGTTGTCACGGCGCCTGCGGTCACGGTGTTGCTGCTCTGCGCCTGTTAGTTGTAGTCGGTCTTCGACGCGGTTACGTTGTAGGCGCCGGGTGCTCCGTTTGTGATCTCATATGAGCCGTTAGCGGCCGTGGTGTTCAAGTAAGCTCCCGTGTTGGTCGTAATGGTAGCGCCTACGATGGGCAAATTCAGGCTATCTTATACCGACCCGGAGATCTTGCCAGCGGTCGGCGTGTTGCCCGCGTTGCAGCAGAACATCTGGGCGTTTGTCCGATAGGTGTCGTCAGCCCGTGCCAGATGCGCTCCGTTGGCGTTATCGATCCCAATAGCTGGCCTGAGGTTGCGCAGCCCTTGTTGGAGACGTTCTTCATCAACGTCCATCCGGAGCCGTTAGGAACCACACGAGCAACTTCTTCTTTAGGTGTTGTCTTTCTTGAAGCTCCAGACGATGTGGGCCTTGTTGTTCGCGTCGATGGCAACGTTGGCGTATTGGCCATAGCCGATAAGCTTTGGCGACGCCCACGCGCTGCCGTTCCACTTGCTAAGTATATGATAGCCGTTCTTGACCCACGGGCCAAGCGGGACTATCGCAGGGTTGTTGCCGGTGTCCGCCGCGATCATGGGCGACATATAGCCACTGCCGGTAGCTACGGTCACAGCGCTCTGCCACGAGCCGTTGTTCTTGCGGTAAACGAGGTTGTCACCCGATACGAAGCATACTTGGATCACGCCGTCGGCGCTGGGGCAGATGTCAGGCGTGCCGTAGCGGACAGAAGTGCCGAGTTTATCATTTCCGCGACAACCGGCTCCGATACCACGCCGTCCTCCGTCAGCGATCCCTTGTCCGTGGCCAGAACCACCATGGACTTTTCATCGGCTCTGGGAGTTGTTTGGGCCCCCAGCGGCAGGCTGGAGAGCGCAGCGCCAGTTAGAGCCATCTGTTTCAAGAATTCGCGCCTTGTGGTCTTGTTCCCCGTTTGATTCTTCCTTGTATACTTCTCATATTGAGGACGTCGTGACTTGTAACTCACATCGTGAGGATTGGACGGCCAGTTCGTTCATTCCCACGAGAAGCTTAGCACATCGGGGCTTGTGGAGAGCTCCTCGGTGAGCCCTGCCTCGTCGAGAGTGTGCCCGTGGCGCAGCGTCGCGCGCACCAGGTAAGTCGATCCATCTCGTGTCTCTTCGTAGCTTATGGCGCGGGCGTCGATGCTGTGGCGCGCGAGAATCCTCTGGGCATTACATAGCGCCTGCGGGTCCGGACGAATGGTCAGGGTTATAGTGTGTTCCGTATCTTTTGCCGGCAAGACTCTCTCGATTCGTGAGCCTAAGGTCAGCACTGCAAACGCAAGAACCGCTGCTGCCACCGCGAGCACTACCATATTGCCGCCGATGGCAACCGTCATTCCGATTGCCGCTACCATCCAAATGGTTGCGGCGGTGGTCAGCCCTCGCACCGCACTGCCCTGGTGAATAATAGTGCCCGCTCCGAGGAAGCCGACGCCGGTTACTATCTGCGCTGTCACTCGGCCGGGGTCAAAACGAGAGCCAGCTAGGTTCATCGAACACAGCGTAAACAGCGTCGAACCCACGCACACAAGCACGTGGGTTCGAAGTCCAGCGGGCCGGCCGTGCGTTTCGCGCTCTAGTCCGATCACTGCTCCCAACACGGCAGAAAGCCCAAGTTTGGCGATCATCATCCACACGGACGATTCAAGCATCATAGTTTACCCTTGACATAAAATCGGGCCGCCTTCTCTTCGAGGGTGTCATACATACATCGTCTGTAACTCAGAATCCTGGCGGTCGCCTCATCCAAATCGACGTCTTCCTTTGGCGGCCAAAGACACTGATTCATACTGTCCACTCGCTGTCTTATCTCGACTTTACCCTGCGCGGCAAGGCGGCCCGCTACCACCTGAAGTGGAACCCCCATCAGATCGGCATCCTTGAACTTCACCCCAGGGCGCTCGTCGCGCTCGTCCAATAGTACGTCAACGCCAGCCTGCTGTAGTTCCTCGTAGATTCGCATCGCAGCGTTACATTGGTCTTCGTCATCGCAATTGACCAAGATCACCGTTACCTCGAACGGCGCCACCGATATCGGCCAAATGATGCCGTTTTCGTCGTTGTGAACCTCGGGAATTGCTGCTAGCATCCGGCTGACGCCCATCCCATAGCAGCCCATCACGAACGGTTTCTGTTTGCCGTTGTCGTCTAGGAACGTGGCGTCCATTCCTTCAGAGTAAAGTGTGCCCAGTTTGAATATGTGGCCAACCTCAATGCCGCGCTTTTCGCCCAGCGTACCTTCGCAATTCGGACAAGGGTCGCCGCCTACTGCGATTCTTAGGTCGGCGAACATAGTTACCTTGAAATCGCGGTCAAGGTTCGCGTTAACGTAATGCGCGTCAGTCTTGTTAGCGCCAACGACGAAGTTAGACATCCCTGCCACCTCGCGGTCAGCGATTATAGTTATGCCGTTAAGTCCAATCGGACCGGCAAAGCCGACGTCCGCGCCGGTTACGTTACGGATTGTGTCGGCATCGGCCATCACGACGGTTTTTACGTCGGCTGCGCGTGCCAATTTGGCTTCGTTTAGATCGCGGTCTCCGCGTATAAGGGCAGCCACCACTCTATCTCCTGCTTTGTAGATAAGAGTCTTAACTAGATCGGTTGGCGATTTACCCAAAAACGCGGTCACTTCGTCTATAGTTCGAGCATTGGGTGTCTCGACAAGGCTGAGTTTACTCATCTGTGAGTCGGTAGTCGGCACGTTCCTTTCGCCGATGCCGCATCGCTCCGCATTGGCTGCGTAACCGCACGAAGAACACATAAGTACCGAGTCTTCGCCCGAATCGGCAAGAACCATGTACTCTTGATTCTCCTTGCCGCCTATCGCACCCGACTCGGCTTCTACCAATGCTGGGTCCAACCCGCACCGTGCGAATATCCTTGAGAACGCCACATACATGCGTTCGTAGGCTCGATCCAAATCCTCCCAGTTCTTGTCGAAGCTGTAGGCATCTAGCATAATGAACTCGCGGCTGCGGATAATACCCCCGCGCGGACGTGGCTCGTCGCGGCCCTTGGTTTGTATCTGATACAGATTGAGCGGTAGCTCCCGATACGATCGCACGTCTCTGCGAACGATGTCGGTCACTACTTCCTCGTGCGTGAAACCGATCGCAAAGTCGTGGTCGCCGCGGTCCTTCACTCGGAACAGCACGTCTAGGTCCCAGCGGCTGGTCTCACGATAAAGCTCAGCAGGAACCAGAGAGGGCATCAATATCTCCTGGGCCCCCTGCGCGTCCATTTCTTGTCGTACGATCTCCTGTATCCGCTTTAGGACTTTGTAGCCCAGCGGAAGGTAGTCGTAGATTCCGGCAGCCACCTTTCGAATGAACCCCCCGCGCAGTAACAATTGGTGGCTGATCATTTCGGCATCAGAGGGCACTTCTCTCAGCGTAGGGATAAACAGATTCGAAGCTCGCATTACTCCCCCAATTGATAGCATTTTGTGTCGGCTACAAGTCCAGAATCATGGCCTCTTCGCCGCAGTTCGGAAACTTGTGGCAATTGATGCATTCAGACCATATCTTATGCGGTAGCCGACTTTTGTCTGTCCTTGTGAACCCAAGTCTCTCGAAGAACTCGGGCACATATGTCAGGCAGAACACACGCGGAATACCCAGCTGTCGGGCCTCGCTCAGGCATGCTTCCACAAGAAGCCTGCCTAATCCGCTTCCCTGATGGCTTTCGTCTACCGCAAGAGATTTGATCTCCGCCAGGTCATTCCACGTGATGTGCAGCGCGCAGCAGCCGACTACCTTACCGCCGTTCTCGACCACGAAAAAGTCTCTTAACGACTCGTAGATCGTATTCAGAGAACGCGGCAACATCTGATCCTTCTCTGCGAAGTAGTTCACTAGTCGCTGTATTTCGGGCACATCGCTAACCTGTGCCTTGCGGATCATCCATCAGTCTCCTCAATTCTGTCATTAGCTCATCGACGAGCGCATCTTCGCTCACTCTCCGCACCAAGGCCCCTCCGGCAAACACGGCGCCTGCGCCTTTGCCTCCTGCGATTCCCACGTCAGCCATAGACGCCTCGCCGGGGCCGTTAACCACGCACCCCATCACCGCAACCGTTACTGGACGTCGAGGCGGGTTGGCTGTCAACCGTCTTCGCACTTCGTCAGCGATGGCAGCGACATCTATGGCGCACCTGCCGCACGTCGGGCAGGAGATCAGCGTGAACGGTTTGTCTCGCAGTCCAAGAGTGTTGAGTATTTCGAGTCCAACCTTGACTTCTTGGACGGGGTCACCCGTCAATGATACTCTCAATGTGTCCCCAATACCTTCGGCCAGGAGCGCTCCGATTCCTACCGAGCTTCTGATAGTTCCTTCCCAGGATAGCCCCGCTTCCGTAACGCCCAGATGCAGTGGATAGTCGCAGCGTTCTGAAGCCAAACGGTAAGCCTCGATCATCATCGGTACATCGAATGCTTTGAGCGAAACGACGATGTTATCAAAGCGCAGTTTCTCAAGCACCCTAATCTCTTCGAGCGCGCTTTCCACAAGGGCCCGAGAGTTTGGAACCCCATACCTGGCTCGATCGATCGAACCCGCATTCACGCCGACCCGAATTGGAGTACCTCGCTCAGCGGCCGCCCTCGCGACTGCCTCGACCTTGTCTACGCCACCGATATTGCCGGGATTGATCCTTAGCTTGTCCGCGCCGGCCTCTATACTTGCGATCGCCAGGCGGTAGTCGAAGTGCACGTCGGCGACGATGGGGACATCAACCTGCGACTTGATACTCGCTATAGCCTCAGCCGACGCCTGATCTGGAACTGCTACACGCACCAAGTCCGCGCCGGCAGACTCAAGTCGCCTGATCTGTGCAACGGTTGCCTCCACGTCTGCCGTCAATGTATTGGTCATCGACTGCACCGAGATCGGCCAGTCGCCACCGATTACCAGTCGTCCAACACTCACCTTCTTTGTCACGCGACGCTTCATCACCATTTAGCATCTTACTGTGGTACCAATCCGTGGGTTATCTTGAAGATATCCGAAGACATTACCACAACAGCGACAACCACGATAATCGCCAAACCCACCAGTGTCGCCACCTGCATTTGCTCGGATGTCAGTCGCTTGCGCCGGATTGCTTCCACCGCAAGGATTGCCAGGTGTCCGCCATCAACCACGGGAATAGGTACCAAGTTGATCAAGGCTAGGCTCATGCTCAAGCTTCCCAACGCCCACATAACCCAGTAAGGGCCTAGCGCAACTGAGGTCGCCGTGACGTTGGCGATCATTATCGGTCCGCCAACCTCTTTTACCACTTGTTTGCTGAAAATTGAGCCCAGGAATCGCCCGGCCAGCTCAAATGTCCCACTCAAACCACGACCGGCTGATTCCAGAAACCCGGTTTTCACGAGGGACGGTTCAGGTACGAATCCTAGCAAACCCTTGGCCACGTAGTAGCTCTTTCGGCTGATTGACGAATAACTGCCCGAGGGCAGTCTGAGGGTTTTGGTTGTGTCGTCGCGACGTATCCTGACAACGACTGGCCCAGTACTCTTCTGCAACACGGCGACCAGGCTTTCACCGGTCTTAATACGCTTGCCGTTTACGCTCACCAACTCGTCGCCGAGTCTTATCGCAGGCAGACCCATCGCTACATCGCGGACGCCTGTATTGCTCACTGCGGCATAGCCACCGGGGAAAAGCCATCTTGTGCCTAGGAACTCTACGGATTGCAGCTCCGGCTTTATCCGCACGTCAATAGTGCTCTTACCTCGCTTCAGGGTTATATTGGCAATGCCCTCTCCATTTGATTCGATTGCTTTGACCAGGTCAGCCCCGTCGGAGATGACCTTGCTGTTGAACAGCATCACACGATCGCCGGGCTTCACTCCGGCCTTTGCTGCTGAGGAACCACGCTCAACGCCGCCGATCTCGCCCAGACCTGACCGCATAAACGACCATTGTGCGCCGGCAAACTGCACGTTCCAGCGTGGTCGTCCGACCACGGTCAGCTTGCGACCGTTTCGCTTCAGTTCTATCACCATCCGCTTGCCGGGGTTATTGTGTATTAGGCCAGTCATTTGTTCTCCTGTTGTCACTGGCCTACCGTTGATGCTCAACACGCGGTCACCCGCCCTGAGACCGATCCTGGCTGCTTCAGTTTGAGGTGACACCAGCCCAATCCTGTTTTGCGGGAGTGAGCTGTCGGGAAAGCCCCAGTAGATGCCCATGAATACGAATACCAATATTGCCAGCACGAAGCTGGCCACGGGCCCCGCGGCCACCACCAAAGCACGCTTCCAAGCTGCCTGTGCCTGGAAACCGTCTGGTATTTCGTCTTCAGCCGGGTCCATACCGGCTAGCTTCACGAACCCGCCGAGGGGCAACGCACGAACCGTATAGTCAGTACCGTGGTGCTTGAACAGCTTTACCAGCTTTGGCCCGAAACCGAGGGCAAACTCGTCTACGCGGATGCCGAACCTTTTGGCCACAATAAAGTGACCTAGTTCGTGAAACACCACAAGTACTGAGAATATGATGACCAAGGCTATTGTTGTTTCTACTATCAAGACTTACTCCCCAAAGTGAACTCCTCGGCTATTTTTCTCGCTTCGGCGTCCACAGCGTATATTTCAGCAAGGGATAGTGCCGTTGTGGAGCTGAACGAATACATCGTCTTTTCCACTACACGTGGTATGTCCATAAACCCGATTCTTCCATTGAGAAAAGCCTCTACAGCTACTTCGTCTGCCGCATTCATCGCAACACACGTCGCGCCGCCAACTCTCACAGCTTCCATCGCAAGTCGCAGGCATACGAACCGATCGAGGTCGACCGGTCCGAACGTCAGATGGCCTACTTTCACGATGTCAAGCCTTGGTAGACCGGTGTCGATCCGTCTTGGATAGAGCAAAGCATACTGAATCGGCAGTCGCATGTCCGGCAGCCCGAGCTGGGCGATCACCGAACCGTCACTGAATCGGATCATTGAGTGCACGATGCTCTGAGGATGGATCACGACTTCGATTCGCTCAGCGTCAACCCCAAAAAGCCACTTTGCCTCGATGATCTCCAGACCCTTGTTCATCAGGGTAGCCGAGTCCACCGTTACCTTACGACCCATTTTCCAAGTCGGATGCGCTAAGGCCTGTTCAGGAGTCACATTGCTCAGCTCTACCGCGTTTTTGTCGCGAAACGCACCGCCGGACGCAGTGAGCGTGATCTTCTCGATGCAAGCGCTATCCTCACCCTGGAGGCACTGAAAGATAGCCGAATGTTCGCTGTCAATCGGCAGAATCGATCTTTGGTGCCGTCGAGCCGCGTCCATCACCAAATGTCCTGCCGCTACGAGTACCTCTTTGCTGGCGATAGCTACATCGTGTCCCGACTCGATTGCCTGCAGGGTGGGGGACAGACCGGGGGTTCCGGCAACGGACACTACTATTCTATCAGCTTCCGGCAGGCTCGCAAGCTCATCAAGGCCATTCGGGCCCGCCAAGACCTTAGTGTTGGAACCGCTCAGTGCGGCCTGAAGATCTCCTACAAGTGACTGATTTACAATGCATATCCACCCGGGTTCGAACTCGCGCGCCTGCTCAGCAAGCAGTCGGATGTTGTTCATTGCCGCCAAACCGACCACCCGAACCATATCGGGGCCGAGCCGTCGCGCTACATCCAGCACTTGTGTTCCTATGGAGCCGGTGGAGCCCAGAATAGATATGGAGATAGGCTTCGCGGACGTGTGGGTCATTGTTCCACGACTCTGCCGAACTTCCGTGTCCTCGATTGATAGTTTGCTATCGCCGAAATCAGCTCTTCGCGGCTGAAGTCAGGCCATAACACGTTCGTCACATACAGCTCCGTGTAAGCGAGTTGCCATAGCAGAAAATTGCTTATCCTCATTTCGCCGGCAGTACGAATTAGCAAATCCGGGTCTGGTAGGTCCGGAGCATACATAAGGCTGGAGATGAGCCCTTCGTCGATATCGTCAGGCTTGATCTTGCCTTCATTGGCCATTGCAGCCACGCGCCGTGCTGCGTCGACTATTTCGTTACGCCCGCCGTAGTTGATGGCTACGTTGAGTGTGATCCTCGTGTTGTTTTTTGTTTCCTCGACGTCTTCTGCGAGTTGATCGCGCACCGACTTCGGCAGCTCGTGGACTCTTCCGGTAACGATGATTCGGACACCTTCTTTCTTCATGTTCTCCAGTTCGTTCTTTGCTGCGAACTTGAGAAGTTTCATCAGCCCACTGACCTCGGACTTAGGCCGCCGCCAGTTCTCAGAGGAGAACGTGTACGCGGTAATTGCCTTAACGTTGAGGCCGGCGGCTGCGATTACGGTGTCGCGCAGAGTAATGTATCCCTTGCGGTGACCTTCCAGCCTAGGCAAGCCTTTCTGCCGCGCCCATCTCCCGTTGCCATCCATTATTATGGCGATGTGGGCCGGAATTCGATTCATATCGAGTTTTTCCAACGAGGGTTCTCTCATAGTACGGTGTGTCCACCACTTGCCATAAGCCCCCTGCTCCGACCAGCGCCGAACAGGGGGCTATCACTTCACCCTATCGATCCGAAGCGTCTTAGACTTCCCTAAGCTCAGCTTCCTTTGCCTGAGTGAGTTTGTCCACTTCGGCTATGTATTTGTCAGTGAGCTTCTGAACTTCTTCCTGTTCACGCTTCATATCGTCTTCGGATATCTCGGATTTGTTTTTCTGATTCTTGATCTGCTCATTGGCGTCGCGGCGGATGTTTCGTATTGCGACCTTGTGCTCCTCCGACTTTTTATGAAGCTGCTTTATTAGGTCTTTCCTGCGCTCTTCCGTGAGATATGGTATGTTCAGGCGTATGACGTTGCCGTCGCTTTGTGGGGTGAGACCCAGATCAGAGGCTTGGATCGCTTTGCATATTGCGTCAATCACCCCTCGATCCCAGGGTGTAACCATCAGCATCCGCGGCTCGGGAGCAGAAATCCCCGCCAACTGGTTAAGCGGTGTCGGGGTGCCGTAGTAGTCGACGTTGATTCCCTCGAGGATCAGTGGGTTGGCCCGACCGGTTCTGATCGTCGCGAAATCATGCTGCGCTGCTTCAACGGCCTTTTGCATACGCCTTTCCGAGTCTTTGATGGTCTCTGCAGTCACTATTCCTTCCCCCTAACTAGAGTTCCGATCTTCTCGCCACGCGCAGCCTTTGTGATGTTGCCGCGCTCATTAATCCCAAAAACAACTATAGGAAGGTTGTTCTCCATGCACAGAGTGAATGCGGTGAGGTCCATAATTCCCAGGTTTTCGCGGATTGCGTCCATAAACGTGACCTCTTCGAGCTTCGTAGCGTCTTTGTGTTTATTCGGGTCGCTGGTATAGACGCCGTCGACGTTGGTGGCTTTGAGCACTGCCTCCGCGTGAATCTCCAGAGCTCTTAAGGCGGCGGCCGTATCGGTAGTGAAATATGGGTTACCGGTGCCTGCCGCCATTATTACCACACGACCCTTTTCAAGATGTCGAATCGCGCGCCTGCGTATGAAAGGCTCCGCGATCTCGGCCATATTGATCGCCGTTTGGACACGAGTGTCCACGTCCATCTTTTCCAGCGCGTCTTGCAGCGCGAGGGCGTTTATAACCGTGCCTAGCATACCCATGTAGTCCGCTGTGGCACGGTCCATACCCCGCACGGATGCTGCCTCGCCGCGTATTATATTCCCGGCGCCTATCACCACTGCCACGTCGACACCGGACGCTCGTGTATTCTTGATATCTTCGGCTATCGACTGGACGGTCTCAGGACATATGCCCAACTTTTGTGAGCCGGCAAATGCTTGCCCTGACAGCTTTAGCAGAACCCTCTTCCATGGCTGCCGATCACTCGGACTGCTCTTCCTCACCCGCCGCCTCTCCTACGCGGAATCGCACAAAACGCGATATCGCTATCTTTTCACCCAGCTTCGCAATCGCTTCGTTCATCAGGTCCTGGATAGTCATCTCCTCGTCCTTGACGAATGCCTGGTCAAGTAGGCATGTTTGCGTGAAGAAATCCTTCATCCGGCCGTCCACGATTTTGTCGATCACTTGCTCGGGCTTTCCTTCCTTAATTGCCCACTGTCTGTGCACGTTGCGCTCAGCCTCGATTACGTCCGCTGGAATATCCTCGCGGCGTAAGTATTTCGGATTGCTCCAGGAAATGTGCATCGCAATGTCTTTGGCAAGCTGCTTGAACTCGTCGGTCTTTGCCACAAAAGTGGTTTCGCAATTCAGTTCTACTAGCACACCTATCTGCTCACCCATGTGGATGTAGCTGCCAATCACGCCTTCCGTGGCCGATCGCGTTTCGCGTTTCGCTGCAACGGCGATGCCTTTCTCGCGCAGAAGTGTTACGGCCTTCTCGAAGTCGCCGTTACTCTCTTCCAACGCCTTCTTGCAGTCCATCATGCCCACGCCAGTTTGTTCTCTGAGCTTCTTTACCAAATCGGCACTAATCGCCATCACTTGTTCTCCAATGCAACTAAGTTAAGAAATGTAATATCCAAGCGCTCTGCGGGCTCAGATTTCTTCGTCGTTTATCTCATCGGCCAAAAGTAGGTCATCCGCCAGATCAGGGACTGGCATTTCGCCTTCGGCGTCCATAAAGATCTCGTCTTCGGCCTCATCTTCGATTTCAGGCTTCTCGGCTTCCTCCGCCACTTCAACCCCCTCGGACTCCTGCTCAATTTCCTCTGCCGGTGGCTTGACCTCGATGATGGCCTCGGCGATTTTGCCGGAGATAAGCTTTATGGCGCGGATGGCGTCGTCGTTTCCAGGAATCACGTAGTCGACTTCATCCGGGTCGCAATTGGTGTCCACGATTGCCACTACCGGAATCTCCAGCCTTCGTGCCTCGAGCAGTGCTATGCGCTCTTTCTTGAGGTCTACGATGAAGATCGCGCCGGGCAGCTTAGGCATATTCTTTATTCCGCCCAGATAGCGCTCAAGTTTGTCTCGCTCTTCGCGTAGCTTTGCAGCTTCCTTCTTGGTCAGCGCCTCCAAGGTGCCGTCCATCTCCATTTTCTCGAGATCGCGTAGCCTTGCGATCCGGGTTTGGATGGTCTTGTAGTTGGTGAGCATCCCGCCAAGCCATCTCTGGTTTACGTAATACATCTGGCAGGATTTCGCCGCCGATTCGACTGCTTCTTGTGCCTGCTTTTTAGTGCCTACGAAGAGAATCGTCTCGCCTGCGGCCACGACGTCCTGGATGAACTTGCGCGCTTCCTCGAAGAGCTTAAGCGTTTGGTGAAGATCAATGATGTAGATTCCGTTGCGGCCCCCGTAGATATAGCGCTTCATCTTGGGGTTCCAGCGGTGGGTGCGGTGTCCGAAGTGAACACCCGCCTCCAGCAACTCTTTCATTGTGATTGCTGGCAAAGCAAGTTCCTCCTCTAAGGTTAGTCTCTTCCCGCCTCGTCATTCCCCAGCTTGATCTCGAAACAATTGAGACACCTCAGCCGAAGGTCGGAGGCGGTGTGTGATGCCAAACTGATATAGATTACCACACACGCCGTGGTATCGTCAACGCAAAACACGCCGCGTAAGAGTTCACTCTCTATGAGTACTACCTACGCAGGGGCGGGGTGGGCTGGGATCTGTGACGAGATTATCATCTGGGCACAGGCGGCGATAGGT
>Ga0209018_1002085_pt1 | contig 14745 bp, 10 predicted proteins | sample YNPBryBLVA2012_FD_185814 | JGI IMG/M metagenome (GOLD analysis project Ga0209018, IMG submission 185814) | Anoxygenic and chlorotrophic microbial mat microbial communities from Yellowstone National Park, USA - YNP Bryant BLVA 2012 (SPAdes)... ...
TCAACCCTGTTCGGACAGTATAAGAATCGTTGTCGGTGTTCCGCGTGGGGGCCGTGAGGCGGAGCGGGGGTTTTCGGGGGCGGGGCTCGCGGGGGGCCGGGCGGGGCAAGGACCGAGCGGAGTCGCGGGGAGGATGGCCGGGCCACGGAGGTGTTGTTTCGGGCGCCTCCCAAGAGCTGCGTGGGGGGACCGAGGCCGCGTCAGGGAAGGGTCAAGCCATCGCGGGCGGGCTGAGCCGGCGCAAGGGCGCGGGCTTTGCGACGGGGACCGCTCACGAAGGGGCTGTCGATCAGAAAGAACCGCAGGGGGCGGTCGGCGGCCTTGGAAAGTCCGAGCCGGGTTGAGATGCCGATGACCGACGGGTCGGCCGGGGGCGATTCGTCGTCGATCCACAGCCGCCGGCCGAGTGTGAGGTCCCAGCCGTCCAGGTTGCGTCCGATGCCCATCGCCTGGCAGAGGCGTCCGGGACCTCGGGCCAGATCGCGGGTGGGCACCCTGCCTCGCCGGGCCCGCATGTGCTCTGCACCTTGTAGGGGCTCAAGGGCCCGCAGAAGGACGGCATGCGGCTGGTGCGGCCCCGCCGCCGTCACATCCATGCAGACCCGGTTGTGGATCAGGTAGACGTACGCCCGCCCGGCCGGTCCGAAGAGCGTGGCATTCCGCCGGGTGGGTCCGCAGTAGGCGTGGCTGGCAGGGTCTTGAAGCCCGAGATATGCCTCGACCTCGACGATCCGGCCGGCGGTGAGCAGGCGTCCGATCCGATGGACGAGTCGTCTTCCCAGCAGGTCCCGCGCGACGGTGACGACGTCGCGCTCGTAGAAAGACTTCGGCAGAGGGCCGGCCATAGCGGTGGGCCATTGTACAAAGGAGGGCCCGCGATCGGGATCAGGACCGGCGGCACCGGAACGGGATTGCCCGCTCGGGGCGGGTGTGCCCGGTGGGACATGAGTCCCTTGCGCCCGAGTGGGGCCGCCGCTTTCAAGAGCTCGGCTGCACGGTTGCAGTCGGGTTCCTCATGGGCGGCTTGCGTTCGTGGCGGGGGCCTGCTCGAAGAGCCGCATCAGCTCTTCGGCGAAGATCGCGTGGCCGCGGTCGTCCGGATGGTTGATGCCGTTGCGGAGCAACGTTTCGTAGGGAATGCCCAGGGACTCGAGCTGTTCCCAGCGACGTGCGGCGTCGGCCAGCGGCACCTTGTTGTCCCGCGCGAACTGCCGCAGGAACCGCACGTAGGGTCTCTGGTCGGGGCCGCGTGCATGCGGGGGCAAGCCCATCCACTCGGGCATCACGAAGTGGGGGGTGATCAGGACCAGTTCGGCTCCCGCCCCGCGGAGTCGGCGGAGGATCTCGTCGTAGTTGCGCTGCATGGTTTCCGCCGGCAGGCCCATGTCGTTGACGAACTCCAGGGTAACCAGGTCGGGTTTGTGCGCGAGCACTTCCTTCTCGAAGGCCGGGAGCCGGCCGGGCGTGCTCGTCCCGCCGATGCCGGCATTGATCACCCTGATCTTCGCGGAGGGGAATCGACGTCGCAGCCGCTGCTCAAACACGCGGACGTAGGCCTTGTCGGGCGTGCTTGCGTCGCCGCCGGCGGTGACGCTGTCGCCCCAGCAGACGATCGTGACCGGATCGCCGCCCCGGAGTCTGGCGAGCGTCCGTTCGGGCCGGGCACCGGGGGCCTGCGGAGCGGCCGGCGGTCCGGGGACGAATACGTGCTCGCGGCCCACGCAGGCCGAGTTGTAGGGTCGGTATACGGTGGCCAGCAGGGCCGCTCCGTCCGGGACGTCGGGGGGCTGCGGACAATCCGCGGAGGGCTTTCCGGCGAGATACAAGACCCGGCCATCGCGGCCGGCCACGATCGCGTCGACGCGCCGCAGGCTGTAAGTGTAGGAGACCCGGACCCGCTGCCCGGCCTTGAGGCGCCCCCCGGGGACGATCTCGAAGGCCGCCCAGTGAGTATCGAGCCTGTAATCGCGGCCCTCGACGAACGTGGTCTTGTGGGAATCGCGGCTCTCGATCCGGACGCTTCCGGGGACGAGCGATCGGGGCAGGACGTTCCACGGCGCAGCGGCCCCGGGGTCGATCAACAGGCGATTGCCGCCGGCCCACTGGCGGACGCCGCCGTCGCTGAGCACGAGGTCTTCCATCGCGACGGACCGCGTCTCGAGTGGAGGGACGGGGAGTATCGTGGGCTCGATGCGGACCGCCTGTCCGTCCAGGCGGACCTGGCCGCGAGACACTTCGATCACCCGGCGGTTGGGTGTGATCTTCGGACCGTCCGGGGCCGTTGAAACCGCCCGCACGTCATAAGGCCCCAGACCGACATCGGCGGGACCGACGTTGGCGGGCCAGCCCCCGGCGGGTTTCCGGGCGAACGTCTCGCGCAGGACCTGGAGATCATCGAAGCCGAACTCGACGTTGGGCTCGAGGTACGATCCCTCGCCCCACTCGTTCCACGCCTCGAGGAGAGCGATCTTCCTGGCGCCGCCGGGGACAGGCGTGCCGCCGGTCTCGTCCAGGAATGCCTTGAGTCGCTCGAGTCCAGCGCGGAAATGGCGGGGCTGTCGGCCGAACCGGGCCATCGTGGCCTGGCCGTGCCAGGGCCGCGCGTCCCAGTTGACCGTCAGCAGCGGTATGTAGGGCACGATGCCCGGCCTGTGAGCCGCCCGCCAGATCGGCTCATGGCCCAGGATGAACGGAAGGTAGGGGGACTGCGTGGTGACCGAACCGGCCGTCGCGTAGTTGTAGGCGGTCACTGCGTCGATGCCGACCTTCCTGTACCACTCCTGCGCGGCCTGTCCGGCATCGCCGCAGACGACGACGTACAGTTCTCCGGCGCCGGCCCGGCGGACGCGTTCTCGCATCGCCTCGATGGCGTCGCGGAGGTTTTCGTCGGTTCCGAAGCAGCGTTGCAGCTCGCCGACATGGAAGAAGCTCACGTAGGCCTTGCCGCCGACACGGTAGTAGTTCGGCCGTCGAAGGTAGTGCTCGACCCAGTAATCGGCGACCTGGACGAACTGGTCCTTCGTGTGGTCGGAGAAGGGGGGATGGTTGGCCCACATGACGCAGAACCTGATGCGGTCTCCGTAGCGGGACCTGAAAAGCCCATCGTGGAGGGCTTCGTGGAGTGTGACGTGTCCGTCACGCCAGTACCAGTCGTAGACGAAGAATGTGATGCCGTTCTCGACCGCCCACTTCACGTGCCAGTCGGCCACCTCGGGGTCGCCCTCGCGATACCAGCCCAGCAGAGGATCGCGCTTGGGGAAGTCGAGCTGCTTGTCCCAACGGCTGCTGGTTCCGTCGGGCCGGTCGGGCGCCCATCCGGGGAAGTAGTAGATGCCGATCTCGTAATCGGTCGGGACCGGCCGGGGCGGGGGCACGTAGTCGGCCCGGTACCTGGCCGCTTGAACGGACGGTACTCTCCGGGCGACCGCGAACGACCGATTGATGGGCGAGGGCCGGCGGTCCGCAGAAATGTCTTGTTCCGGCCGGATGCTGACGTGCCGCAGGCGGAGTTCGCGCCCGGTCGGTCCGATGCCGACGTGCGTGATCCGCCCCGTCCAGAGCGGGTGCATGGCCAGGTCGCAGAGCGTGGCCGCGGGGCCGTTCGAGCCGGTTGCCCGGTGAAGATCGACGTTGACGCCGCATAAGGTCCGGCAGCCCTCGGCGATCCAGTAGAGGGCGAGCTCGTCGGCCTCGTCGGCGGCGACGCTCAAGAATCGTCGCTCGGCGGCGTCAAACGGCTCGACCGCCGTGATCATCAGCCCCTGGCCCTCCGGCGCGAGGAGCCGAAGCGGCCGGCCGCGCTCGGACTGGAGCGATTGGAGCCCGTACATGGGCATCCACGTGCCCAGCGTGCCCTCGTCGAAGCTCCAACTGGTGTCGCGGGAGACGCCGCCGGTCCCCTCGAGGATGCGGATCGCCCTGAGGCGGCACCCGGCACCGCCCGGCGGGTCGAATCGTATCCGAACGATCTTGTGCAGCCCGCCCCAGAACGGCCATACGCGGATGGTACGGATGGCCTCCGGGGGCCCGGGCGGCACCGGGACGACGCTCATCAGGTCCGGTTCGAAGCCGCCGTATCGTCCCTCCGTCTTGTTCGTGTAATACAGCTCGCCGGAACCGGGCCGGCTGCACGCCAGGTCGATCTCGACGACCTGGCCGTTGGACGCGGCGATTTCGAAGAGCGGCCCGGTAAGGATCGGGTCGTGGGCCGTGGTCTCGAAGTGCAGGCCATCGGCATCGGCCCGCGGGTTCCGGATGGCCGCGTTGGGCGTCCAGCCCTGGAGATCTCCGGGGCGGTCAAACATCCACTCCTGGAGCACGACCGGTCGGCTCGTCTGGGCCCAGAGGGTTTGCCACCACAGCAAGACGCCAACGGAAGCCAACATTGCGGACCTCCCGGAACCTCCGCGTTCCTGTCCTGCGGGATATGCATATCCGTGACCGTGCCGGCCGTCCATGCGGGCGACCGGCCGCTCTGCGAGGCGCGGGGGGTCGGTCGTCATGCTTTTTGCCCCGCGTTCGCGTGCGAATGTAGAATGAGGCGAGTCGCGGCCCGTGGCGGCCCTGTCGGGGCGCGATCGCGTGCCCGGAGCCGGGAGAAATCGCGATGTTCCCTTCTCCCCCCACTGCGCTGACGCGGCTTGTTCTGACTCTCCTGCGGATGGCCATCGGCTGGCATCTGCTGTACGAAGGGATCGTGAAGATCCGGGCGGGGGGCTGGACCTCCGCGGAGTATCTGGCCGGATCGACGTGGCTGCTGTCGGGGTACTTCCGGCGGATGGCCGAATCGCCGGGTCTGCTCTGCGCGGTGGACCTGCTGAACATCTGGGGCCTGACGCTGATCGGCGCTGCGCTGGTGCTGGGAGTGCTGACACGGACGGCCGCTTTTCTGGGGGCGGTCCTGCTGGGACTTTACTATCTGGCGAATCCGCCGTTCGTCGGCGCGGGGGGGATGGTCGGCGAGGGCCACTACCTCATTGTGAACAAGAACCTCGTCGAGGCCCTCGGGATGCTCCTGCTGCTGGCTGCCCCGAAGGGCTGGATGCCTGGGGTGGACAGTCTGGTGGTCGCCCGTCGGTGCCGGAAGGCCGCCCTGAGCGGCGAGGGTCGGCCAGATGCCGCGGCCGGGTCCGAGGCCGTTGAGGCGGCGGCGCCGAGACGGGAGCTTCTTCGTCACCTGATCGGGTTTCCGGTGCTTGGGGCCCTGGCCTACGCGCTCTATCACAAGCGGCGATGGGAGAGCCTCGAGGAGAAGTATCTTCTGGCGCAGAAGGTGGATGCGACCACCTCGGCGACGCTGAAGCACCTGAACTACGCCCGCCTGTCGGACCTCAAGGGCACGATGAGCTACGGTCGGATCGGCCAGCTTCGGATCAGCCGGCTGATCCTGGGAGGCAACCTCATCGGCGGGTGGGCCCACTCGCGCGATCTGACGTACGTTTCGGACCTGGTCCTGGCCTATCACACGGATGATCGGGTCATCAGCACGTTCCGGCTCGCCGAGAAGTGCGGCATCAACACCTTCCTGACCCACCCGAAGCTGCTGCGGATCATCCGGAAGTACTGGCGGGAATACGGGGGCACGATCCAGTACATCGCCGATTGCGGCGGCGGGGGCGAGCTGCTCGGCATGGTCCGGCTGGCGATCGAGGCCGGGGCCCATGCCTGCTACGTGCAGGGTGCCACGGCCGACCGACTCGTCCGGGAGGGGAAGCTCGACGAGATCCGCCAGGGGCTGGAAGTCACCCGCGCGGCCGGGCTGCCGGCGGGCATCGGGGCCCATCGCATCGAGACGATCAAGGCATGCGTGGCCGCGGGGATCCGGCCGGATTTCTGGATGAAGACGCTGCACCACCACAACTACTGGTCGGCGGGACAGAGCGGCGGGCGCGATAACACGCTCTATTCGATCTTCTGTCCGGACCCGCAGGAGACCATCGAGGTGATGCGGCAGTTGCCCGAGCCGTGGATCGCATTCAAGGTGCTGGCGGCCGGGGCGATCGCTCCCTCGGACGGCTTCGCGTACGCGTTCCGCCACGGCGCCGATTTCCTCTGCGTGGGGATGTACGACTTCCAGCTCGTGCAGGATGTGAACATCGCCTGCCAGGCGCTGGCCGCCCTGTCCGGTCGCGACCGGCCGTGGTGCGCCTGAGCGATCCGGGCTCAGAGGAGTTCCACGGGGTCCACGTCGATGAGGAACTGGCGGACCTTCGGCCGGAAGGAAGGTTCGTGGCGGAATCGCTGCATGGCGGCTGAGAGGAGGGCAGCCGAGTCGGCCCGGAGCAGGATCTCATACCGGTACAGGTTTCGGATGCGGGCGAGCGGACAGACGTTCGGTCCCCAGACCTCGACCGCCAAGCGGTGCTTCGAGGCGGTCTGACGGATCCACTCGGCCAGCGCGTCGGCGGCGTCGCGAAGTCGGGTGGTGCGGGGATCGGCCAGGATCAGCCGCACGAGCCTTCCACAGGGCGGCACGCGGAGCCTGGCTCGCCGGGCCATCTCGGCTTCGGCGAAGCGTTCGTAGTCGTGGGTGACCGCATATCGCAGGGCGTGGGTATCCGTCGCGAACGTCTGCACGACCACGCGGCCGGCGGTCCGGGCCCGACCCGCACGTCCGGCCACCTGGGTGACGAGCTGGAACGTGCGTTCGGCCGCGCGGAAGTCGGGGATGGCCAGGGCGGTGTCGGCGCTGACGACCCCGACGAACGATACGAACGGGAAGTCGAGTCCCTTGGCGATCATCTGCGTCCCGACCAGGACGTCGATCTCTCGCCGTTCGAACCGGGCGATGATCCGGCCGTATTGATCGGCTCGCCGCATCGTATCGCTGTCGACCCGCTCGATCCGCGCCTTCGGGAACTTGTACGCCAGCTCCTCCTCGACCCGCTGCGTGCCCATGCCGAACCGCACAAGGGTATGGCGGCAGTTTTCGTTCGGGCAGTGCGAGGGCACGGGGATCTTCGCCGAGCAGTAATGACATCGGGCCAGCCCCGTGCTCTTGTGGAAGATCAGGTTCGCCTGACAGTTCGGGCACACGATCTCCTGCCGGCATTTCGGACACACGAGGAAGCTGGCGTAGCCCCGCCGGTTCAGGAGGAGCACGGCCTGCTCGCCCTGCTCGAGCGTTTCGGCCAGGACCTGCTCCATCCGGCGGCTCAGCAGGTGGACGCCTCGGCGGGCCCGCTGCTCGACCCGCATATCGACCACCTCGATCTTCGGCATGGGCAGATCGGAGACCCGGCGCGGGAGCCGAAGGCATTCGTAGTGCTCGAGCCGGCCGCAGTTGGCCCAGGTCTCCAGGGAGGGCGTGGCGGAGCCCAGGACCACCGGGACGCCCTCGATCTGCGCTCGCTTGATGGCCACGTCCCGCGTGTGGAATCTCGGCGACTGCTGATTCTTGAAGCTCGGCTCCTGCTCTTCGTCCACGACGATCAATCCGAGGCTGGTGCACGGAGCGAAAACGGCGCTGCGCGTTCCGATCACGACCCGTCGCCGTCCCCGGGCGATCTCCGACCAGATCAACGACCGCTGGGCGCCGGTCAGACCGCTGTGCAGGACGACCACATCGGGCAGGCGGGCGGCGAGCCGCTGGGTGGTCTGGGTCGTCAGGGCGATCTCCGGCACCAGCAGGATTGCCTGGTGCCCGGCCGCAACGGCCCGGCGGATGGCCCGCACGTATACTTCCGTCTTGCCGCTGCCGCTGACCCCGAACAGCACTCCCACGCGGAAGGTGGGCGGATCCAGCCAGGAGACGATGCGCTCGACGGCGGCGAGCTGGTCGGGATTCAGGTCGAATGCAGGCTCCTGGCTCGGGCGATCGAAAAGGGGCGCGGGTCCGGGCTCCTTCGTAACGCACCGTTCGATCAGACCGGCATCGGCGAGCGCTCGGACCGCAGCCGGAGAGGCCAGGGCGGCGGCCCTCAGCTGGTTCCACTCGGCCCGGCCTCCGGCCTGGCGCAGCCATTCCAGGATCGCCCGTCGGCGGGCCGTGAGCCGGATGTCGCATGACTTCGCGCCGGTGGACGTCTGCGCGGCGCTCATGGCGGCCCCGGCGGTCGGGGCCTGGGGTGCTGCCTCCGCCGCCAGTGCCCAGCCGGCTTGTGTCAGCCGGAGAAACTGCACGGTTCGAAAGCCGCTTTGCCGGCGGACCGGGGCGGGGACCATCGCTTCCAAGGCCCGGCCGAGCGGGGCGCAGTAGTACTCCGAGATCCAGCGGCCCAGTTCGAGCAGGGGAGGTGAGAGCAGCGGCGCCTCATCCACGACCGAGAGGACCGGCTTGAGCGTGGTTGTCCAAGGTTCACGCGAGACCGCGACGCAGAAGCCCGTTCGCGGCCGGCCGCGGGCCCCGAAGGGCACCGTTATGCGGATGCCCGGGCGGACGGCGTCTTCCAGATGGGGAGGAATCGCGTAGGTGTACAGCTTGTCGAGAGCCGAGACCGGCGCCACGAGCGCCACGGGCGCGAGGCGCTCCACGGGGGCTTCGGTCCACAGTTGCGGTTCGACTCGTCGTGGCAATCGTGTACTCCGCCGCGGGGGCAGGTCCGGGGCGTTCTGCCCGACCTCAGGAGGCGGCCCCGCCGGCCTCGGCCCGGGCGCCGATGATCGGGCAGAGCCGACCTGAATGCCCAGCCTACCCGTTCGAGAGAAGAGAGCCCAACCCCGGCTTCGCCCGGGGGTATGCGCCGGGTCCTCTGGAGGCGTCGATCGGCCTGGGTCGCCGGCTCGTCCCGCGGCGCCGACCCCCCTCTACCACTGGGCCTCGCCGAAAGGTCCCATCGGGCCTGAGGGCTTGGGTTTCGGGCGGGACTTGAGGATCGCGGCAGCCAGGGTCAGATCGGCCCGCGTGGTGATCTTGAGGTTCGTGAAGTCCGAGGTCACCACGCTGACCGGGTGGCCCAGGGCCTCGACGAGCTGCGAATCGTCCGTGGGCCGTCCGGAGAACTCGGCGCGGCGCCGGTAGGCCTCGACGAGCAACGCCTTCTTGAACACCTGGGGGGTCTGCGCTTCGTACAGCCCTTCTCGGGGCACGGTGGCCTCAATGACGTTCGCTCCGCTGACCCGCTTGATCGTGCCGTGCAGAGGTGCGGCGAGGATGGCGGCCTGGGTCTTGAGGGCCGCGGCAAAGACCGCGTCGATCATCTCGGTGGATACGCAGCAGCGGACGGCATCGTGGACGGCCACGTAGTCCGCCTCTTCGGAGACGACCTCGAGCGCCTTGGCGACGGTCTCGAAGCGTTCGGCGCCGCCGATGAGGAGCCTGACCCCCATGAAGCCCAGGTTGGCGGCGTAGCGGCTCTTCATCTCGTCCTGGTCCTCGGGGGCGATCGCCAGGATGGTCTGGCAGACGTCCTCGCGGTTCAGGAACGCCTCGATCGACCGGAGGAACACGGCCCGCCCGTCGATCTTCGCAAAGATCTTCTTTTCCGTACCGCCGAACCGCTCGCCTTTGCCGGCGGCCGGGATGATGACGGCGAACTTGGCCATTTTCGATTCCTTGCAGATGCCGCCGCGCCGGGCCCGTCCGGCCTCCGGGGGCGCGTGAGGCACCCGGAGTGGCCGGCGGACGGCTTCCGACAGCAAGGGATTAGATGGTGCCGACACCCAAATCGCAAGCGGTCCGCCTTCGAGACGTTCCGCTGGGGTGCGAGTGGTTCGGGCGCCCGTTGCGCCGCATCGGCCGGGAGTCGGAATCCGGACAACGTGACGCGGCCTGCGAGCGTGTGCCGCGGGGCGTATGGGGACGGGTCTTCAGCCGGTTGGGCGGTCTTCCGCGGGCGAGTCGGAGGAGGGCAGATGAATGGTGAATGTCGTGCCCCGTCCGGGGGCGCCGACGGCCGCGATCGTACCCTGATGGGCACGGATGATCCGGCGGGTGATGGCCAACCCCAGTCCAGTGCCGCGTCGCTTGGTGGAGTAGAACGGCTCGAAGATCCGGCCCGCGGCCTCGGCCGATAGACCGACGCCGGTGTCGGCCACATCGATACGCACGCAGCCGGCGGGCCCGCGTCCGGTGCGTTCGCGTGGGGGGTGGGCGGGGTTTCCCTCGCGTGCGGTCCGGATCGTGAGCGTACCTCCCTGCGGCATGGCCTCCAGGGCGTTGATCGAGAGGTTCAGCAGCACCTGCTTGATCAGGTCGGGATCGATCCGGCACGGGAGGGGGCGGTCCGCCAGCTCCAATCGCATCTGCACGCCGGCGGCGCGGGCCTGCGGTTCATAGAAGGCGGCGAACTCACGGATGACGGCGTTGGCGTCGGTCTCGACGAGGTGCGGTTCCTCTCTGCCGACGAGCCGGAGGAAGTCATCGACGATGTCATGCACCCGGGCCGTCTCGGTCTCTAAGACGGCCAGCCGCTCGAGACTTCGGCGACGAAGCTCCTGGTTGTCGGCCGTCGGCTCGGCCCAATCCTCGCGGAGGAGCTGGAGGTTGACCTTGAGGGTGCTCAGGGGGTTGCGGACCTCGTGGGCCAGCCCTCCGGCCAGGGCGGATACTTCGTCGGGCGACTGTGCGGCCGCGGGGCCGTGCGGCGGGGGGGGCATCCGGCGGGCGCGGGCCCACCACCCGAGACAGCCTCCGAGCACCGCGGCAGCCACGCCCGTTACCAGGTAGCTCAGCATGGCGGCCGCCTTTCCGACCTGTGCGGGGGGCCTGCGTCCTGTGCGGCGGTCAGGCTGGCTCGTTCGGCGGGGCGCGCCGGACGTTGTGGGCCTGGAGGCCTTTTTCGGATTGCACGATGTCGAACTGGACGATCTCGCCGTCCTTGAGGGTCCGGAACCCCTCCCCCTGGATGCTGGAGTAATGGACAAAGATGTCCTGACCGTTCTGCGGCCCGGCGATGAAACCGAAGCCCTTTTTGCTGTCGAACCACTTGACCTTTCCCGTGGTCATACTGCCTCCTCCCTACGGGGTTCATCGATGTGCGAAGCCCCGTCGAGGACATCGGGAAGGTGCCTCCGGCCATTCGATCGCGCCCGGAAAGGCCGCCGCCTCCCCTCGACCATCGGCCTACCCGCGTCATGTGGGCCGTCGGTCGCGGGGGCCCTTCCGGCGATGACCTCGGCCCGGCCGGTTGATCCCTACGGGAACGCAATAGGGGCACCAGGACATGAATCGGCCGAGGTCGTGCGCAGCTTCCTCGTCCGTCTCCTGTTCTGCGGCCCGGGCCGGCGCGTTCAGGATCTGGTGGCGCCGGCTTTTTCACCCTTTTCCTCCCGGAGGGCCGCTTTCCGAGAGAGCTTGACGCGTCCCTGCTCGTCGATTGCGATGACCTTGACCCGCAGTTCGTCACCGACCCGGCAGACGTCCGTGACCGAGCGCACGTAATCTTCGGCCAGCTCGCTGATGTGGCACAGCCCGTCCTGACCGGGGAGGATCTCGATGAACGCGCCAAAATCCTTGATGCTGGTGACCCGCCCCTTGTAGATCTTGCCGAGCTGGACGTCCTCGGCGATCCGCTCGATCATCTCGCGGGCAGCTTCGGCACCTCTCATCTCCACGCAGGAAATGACCACGGTTCCGTCGTCTTCGATTTCGACGGTGGCGCCGGTGTCGGCCTCGATCTGCTTGATGCCCTTGCCGCCCGGGCCGATGACCTTGCCGATTTTGTCGGGGTTGATCCGGATCGTCAAGATGCGCGGGGCATACTCGCTGATGTTGGGCCGCGGCCGCGGCAGGACCGTCAACATCTCCCGGAGGATGGCGATGCGGGCGACCCGCGCCCTCTCCAGGATGGCCGGGATCAGGTCGAGCCTGAGCCCCCGGATCTTGAGATCGAGCTGGATGCCGGTGATGCCCCGCTGAGTCCCCGCCACCTTGAAATCCATGTCCCCGAAGTGGTCTTCCTCGCCGATGATGTCCGTCAGCAAAATTTCCTTTTCATGATCATGGATCATCCCGATCGAGATGCCCGCGACCGGCTGGCGGATGGGCACGCCGGCATCCATGAGGGCCAGCGTCCCTCCGCACACGCTGGCCATCGAACTGCTGCCGTTGGATTCGAGGATGTCCGATACGAGGCGGATCGTGTAGGGGAACCTCTCGGGCGAAGGCAGCACGCACTCGAGGGAGCGTTCGGCCAAGGCCCCGTGGCCGATTTCCCGGCGGCTGGGGGAGCCGATCCGCTTGACTTCCCCGGTGCAGAAGGGCGGGAAGTTGTAGTGCAGCATGAACTTCTTGCTGTACTCCTCCATGAGGCCGTCGATGATCTGTTCGTCGGAGACGGTCCCCAGGGTGGTCACGACGAGGGCCTGGGTTTCGCCGCGGGTGAAGATCGCGGACCCGTGGGTGCGGGGCAGGACCCCGACCTCGGCGCTGATGGGCCGGATTTCCTCCGGGCTTCGTCCGTCGGCGCGCTTGCCGGTTTTGAGGATCAGGTCGCAGAAGACCTCCTCCTCGATGGCCTGGACGGCGTTGAGGACCTCGGCCCGCGGGTAGGGCGGCTCTTCGGCGTCGGCCGGCGAGAGTTCCTCAAGGACCTGTTCGTAGAGTTCTTCTATGGCCTTGCGCCGCTCGAGTTTTCCGGGGATCTGCCGCCGCTGTCGCATCTCGGTCTCGACCCGCTCGCGAACTTTGCGGCGGAGCTCCTCGTTGGGTACGGGGGGCTCCCACTCCTTGGGCTTGCCGCAGCGCTCGGCGAGTTCGCGGATCATCTCGCAGACGGTCCGGACGACGCCCCAGCCGACGTGGAGACCCTCCGTGACCACGGCCTCGGGGACCTCGCGGGCGCCGACCTCGATCATGTTGACGCCGTCGGCGTGGCCGGCGACGACGAGGTCCATTTCGCTCGTCTCGAGTTCGGCATGCGTGGGGTTGATGATGAACTGCTTGTCCACGTAGCCGATGCGGCAGGCCCCGGTGGGTCCGTCGAAGGGCAGCGAGCTGAGCGTGACGACGGCGGAGCCTCCGATCATCGCGAGGATGTCGGGGTCGTTCTGCTGATCGGCCGAGAGGACCATCGCCTGGATCTGGACCTCATCGCGGAAGGCGGGCGGGAACAGGGGGCGGATGGGCCGGTCGATCATCCGCATGGTGAGGATTTCCTTGGTGGTGGGTCGGCCCTCCCGTTTGTAGAAGCCGCCGGGGAACTTGCCGGCCGCGTAGGTCTTCTCACGATAGTCCACGGTGAGGGGGAAGAAGTCGATTTCCTCGCGGGCCGGCGCCCGAACGACGGTGACCAGAACGACCGTGTCGCCGTACCGCACCAGGACCGCCGCGTCCGCCTGCCGCGCCAGTTTGCCCGTCTCGATGGAGAGGATCCGTCCGCCGATTTCGCGTTCGACCCGATACGTCATCATCGCTTGCCCTGCCTTGCCGTTGACGTCCGACTGCTGTGTCATACCTGCTCACTTTCCGTCGGTCGGTCCGGAGGTGCGCATGAACCCGTCGACCGAGTTGCCCGCGCGGTCTGCCGCGGAGGAGGGCGGGCGGCCCGTCGGGATTCCGCGGGCGCGTGCGCGGCCGTCCCTTTCCGTTGCAAACATGGGGATTCACCGCCGGTGGCTGCGTCGAGCCGGCGCGAGCGTTACTTGCGCAGTCCGAGACCTGCAATGATCTTCTGATACCGTTGACGGTCCGTGCCCGTGAGATATCTCAGGAGGCGCGACCGCTTGCCGACCATCTTGAGCAGGCCCCGGCGAGACGCGTGGTCCTTCTTGTGGGACTTCAGGTGCTCGGTAAGCTGCGTGATCCTTTCGGTCAGTAACGCGATCTGCACCTCAGCCGAACCGGTGTCCTTCTCGTGAAGCCGGTAGCTTCGCACCAGTTCGCGCTTTCGTTCCGCCGTCATCGCCATGTTGTACACCCCGGCAGATCGCCGGCCACGCTCAAGACGTTCTGGTCCTTCGTTACCCTCTGTACCTTCGTTATCGCCGGATCATACGCTCCGCGACCGGTCTTTGCAACCCCGTCCCGGAGTTCCCGAAACCGTCGCGCAGCGTGCCCGCCTCAGCCCTGAGTTTCTGCGGCGGCCTCCTTGCCGAGCAGGGTTCTGGCCAGATCGAGCAGCTTGTCCATCCGGAAGGGCTTGGTCAGGTAGCCGTCGGCCCCGAGGCTTTCGGCGTACTGGCGGTGGCGCGTGCCGGTGTTCCCCGTGATCATGACCACGTAGGGCTTGCTGCCCCGGGGTTTGCGGGCCTTGAGCTTCTCCAGGACCAGGAGGCCGCTGCGCTTGGGCAGCATCAGGTCCAGGACGATGAGATCGGGGTTTTCCGCCTGCGCGACCATGAGGGCGGCGTTGCCGTCGCCGGCCTTGCAGATCTCGATTCCTGTTTCGGCGAAGGCGGCCTCGATCGCCGTCACCATGTCGGGGTCGTCATCGACGACCAGCATCTTCTTTCCGTCGAAGGGTTCTGGCATCTTGACCTTTCTTTCTGCGCGGGTTGGCTCAGCCGTTTCAAGCCCTTCAGTATACGATTCGGGCCGCCCGGCACGCAAGGCGGCGGCAGCCGCGCTTCGCGGCCCGATGCCATTGTACGCCTGGCCCCGGGAGTTTGGGGCAGCCGGCCCGAGGCAGCTCGCCGGCGGAGTGCGCATAACGGCGAGCCGATCTTAGAGGGTTGAGCAGAGCACGTCGCCAAGTCTCGGCGGGAGGAGATGTGCGCTGCCGTGGGGCAAAAATGAAGCAGAGCCGCATGATTATTGTGCTGCTTCCTCTCCTGAACAGATCAGGATTCGGCGCGGGGGCGGCAGGGTCGGCGGCGGGGCGGTTATCGGTCTCGGCCCAGGAGCCGTGAACGAGGCGGGTCTGTCTG
>Ga0209018_1002088_pt1 | contig 14739 bp, 14 predicted proteins | sample YNPBryBLVA2012_FD_185814 | JGI IMG/M metagenome (GOLD analysis project Ga0209018, IMG submission 185814) | Anoxygenic and chlorotrophic microbial mat microbial communities from Yellowstone National Park, USA - YNP Bryant BLVA 2012 (SPAdes)... ...
GGGACCCGGCGGGCAAAACGTCAACAAGGTTGCGACGGCGGCGCAGTTGCGTTTTGACGCGCGCCACTCGCCCTCTCTACCGGACGATGTGCGCGCGCGGCTGTTTCGCCTGGCGGGGCGTCGCATCAACGCACAGGGCGAGTTGGTGATCACCGCGCAACGCTTTCGCACGCAAGAACAAAATCGCGCGGACGCGCGCGCGCGATTGGTTGCGTTGGTTCGTCAAGCCGCGCAGCCCCCCACGCCACGCCGCGCCACGCGTCCCTCGCGCGCGGCAAAGGAGCGGCGTCTGCGCGGCAAGAAAGCGCGCGGTGCGGTCAAAGCACTGCGCGGCAAGGTATCGCTGGACGAACGGGGCATCTAATATTTGACACTCGTTCAATACCCTGCTATACTAACACCATCATTATTTCCGATTGCAGATTCCAGATCGAGCGTGGTCTGGTGCCCGAAATCTGCAATTCCTCATTCGCGACTATCTGGCGCAGGCAATTCAGCGAACAAGGAGGTGATGCCCGCACCCAATCACACCTATTCCCCCATCGAATTCTCGATTTGCGGTAATTGCGCGTTTCGTCATGTTGAGACGCACCATCTCAACGGCGTCGAGACCCGCGATTACAATCTTGATTCAATGAAGGAGGAGATGTGAAAAAGATCGCGTTCGTTCTAATCGGCGTGTTCCTCGTTGCGCTGATTGTGGCTTGCGCGCCGGCGCCCACTCCCGCACCCACAGCGGCGCCCCCCACCAAAGCGCCCGAAGCCACCAAAGCTCCCACGGCGGCGCCCGCCCCTGCCGCCGGCGCGCGCTTGGCGCTCGTCAAGAGTCGCGGCAAATTGATTTGCGGTGTCAACGATGCGCTCCCCGGCTTTAGCGCGCTCGACAAAGCGACAGGTCAATTCTCTGGCTTCGATGCGGATTACTGCCGCGCCGTGGCCGCCGCCGTGCTGGGAGATCCCAAAGCCGTCGAGTTTCGCCCGCTCAACACCGGTCAACGCGGTCCCGCGCTCCAGACCGGCGAGATTGATGTGTTGATTCGCAATACCACGTGGACCTCCAGCCGCGATACCACGTGGGGACTCTTTGCCCCAACGACGTTCTACGATGGTCAAGGCATTATGGTTCCCAAGAAACTGGGTGCCAAGACTTTGAAGGATTTGAAGGGCGCGACGATCTGCGTGCAAAGTGGTACGACGACCGAATTGAACTTGACGGATCAGATGCGCGCGGCTGGCGTAGATTTCAAGCCGGTCGTGTTCGCGGACATTGACCCCACCTACTCGGCGTACGAACAAGGTCGCTGCGACGCGGTCACGAGTGACAAATCGCAACTTGCCGCGCGCCGCGCCGTGATGAAGAATCCTGCCGATCACGAAATCCTCGAAGTCACGATGTCGAAAGAACCGCTGGGACCGGTCGTGCCGTTGGGCGATGCGCCCTGGTTCAACGTCGTCAAGTGGACTGTCTTTGCGACAATCCAAGCCGAGGAATTTGGCATCACGTCCAAGAACGTGGACGAAATGACCAAAAGCACCAACCCAGACATCAAACGCTTTTTGACGGATGAGGGCTTGGCAAAGAACTTGGGCTTGTCGGCGGACTGGACAGTCAAAGTAATCAAAGCCGTCGGCAACTATGGCGAAATCTACGAACGCCATCTGGGTCCCAACACGCCGCTGAACATTCCGCGCGGTTTGAACAAAGTGTGGACGCAAGGTGGTTTGCTGTACGCGCCGCCGTATCGCTAGTTCGTTAGCCACATCGTCACGTAGTCGGATAGTCGCGCCTCGGTGGCTACCCGACTACGTGACTGGGCGACCTTGTGGGTAAGGGGGGCTGACTTGCAACAGCAACAACAGAGTGCGTCGCCTACTGCCATTCCTTTCTGGCGCGATGTGCGCGTCCTGACGGTCCTGAGCCAAATCGGCTTTGTCATTCTCTTGGCGCTCCTTGCCGGCTTTTTCTATTCCAACCTCACGACGGCGATGCGCGAACGCGGTTTGGTGGCGGGATTCGATTTTTTGCAGCGCGAGTCGGGTTTTGAAATTGGCGAAGCGCTGATTCCCTACAAACCTTCGGACCTCTACAGCCGCGCGTTTGTCGTCGGTTTGCTGAACACGCTCCTCGTCAGCGTCATCGGCATTTTCTTCGCGACGATTCTGGGCGTATTCACCGGCATTGCGCGCTTGTCCTCCAACTGGCTCGTCAACCGCATCGCCGCGGCATACATCGAAATTATCCGCAACACGCCGCTCCTTGTGCAATTGGTCTTTATCTATTTTGGAGTGTTTGTCAAACTGCCACCCATTCGCGATACGCTCGAGTTGGGTGGGATGTTCTTTGCGAATCAACGCGGCGTCTTTATTCCGCGTCCGCTTCCTTCGCCCACCTTCGATACGTGGCTCAGTTTTGTGTTGATCGCGTTTGTGGGCGCGTTTTTCCTCTGGCTGTTTCTCTCGCGTCACGCCACGTATCGGTACACTTTTTATCCTCTCACGCTTCCGCTGTTGTGGCTGATTGTGTTTCCGCTGCTGGGCTGGTTGTTCGCCAGTCAAGCCCCTGTCCATTTCGAAATTCCGCAGCGCGAGCGGTTCAACTTTGTGGGCGGCATCGCGCTCTCGCCGGAATTCAGCGCGCTCTTGACCGGGCTGGTCGTCTACACTGCCGCCTTCATCGCCGAGGTGGTGCGCGGTGGCTTGCAAGCCGTACGGCGCGGCCAGCTCGAAGCTGCGCGCGCGCTCGGTTTGAACGAGGCGCACGTCTTGTACCTCATCGTCTTTCCGCAAGCGCTGCGCGTGATTGTGCCGCCGTTGACCAGCCAGTATCTCAATCTTGCCAAGAACTCTTCGCTCGCCATCGCCATCGGTTATCCTGATTTGTTCAACGTGGGCGCGACGATTGCGAATCAAACCGGGCAACCGGTGCCGGTGATTATGCTGATTATGGGAACCTATCTGGCGATGAGTCTGACCACTTCGTTGTTGATGAACATCTATAACACGCGTGTCCAAGTTCTGGAGAAATAAGATGACCACCACAACAACCGATACGCTTGGACCGCCGCGCACCTCTTTGGGTGTGATTGGGTGGTTACATAAGAATTTGTTCAGCACGTGGTACAACACGATTCTCACTCTCGTCGCGCTCTGGTTCATCTACACGGTCTTGAGCCAGTTGATCGTTTGGGCATTGACCGCCGCGCGCTGGGAAGTGATCACCGCGAATCTGCGTTTGTTTATGGTGGGACCGTTTCCGCCGGAACAGGTGTGGCGCGTCTGGCTGGTATTGTGCATTGTCTCGACGTTGATGGGACTTTCGGCGGGCGCGTTTGGCGGAACGCTGCGAACGTTTGCGGTGTGGTTGAGCGCGGCGTACGCCACGCTCATCGTCCTCGACTTGCTCGCCGAGCAAGCGCGTCCTTTTGCCGCGTGGTCGCGTCAGTTGGCAGAGGGTGGCGCGAGTCAATTCTGGATCGCGGTGCCGGGCGTGGTGTGGTTGCTGGTCAACCTCGCGCTTGTTGCGCTGGGATGGTACGTTGCGCGCGGGCGAACGCGCTGGCGCGCGCGGCTCATTCTAGCGTGGCTCGTTTCGTTCTTCGTCACCGTCGCGCTGTTGCAGGGCTATGGGCGTGATACGTGGTTGCCGGAAATCGGCACGAATCTGTGGGGCGGACTGCTGTTGACGTTCATGCTCGCGGTCGTCAGCATCGTCGTTTCGTTTCCGTTGGGCGTGTTGCTGGCGCTGGGACGCCGCAGCAAACTCCCCGCCGTCAAAATCTTTTGCATCCTCTACATCGAATTGGTGCGCGGCGTACCGCTCGTGACGATTTTGTACATGACCCAAATTATGTTGCCGCTGTTTTTGCCGGGGCAATTACGCATTGACAATGTGACGCGCGCGATTGCCGGCATGACGTTCTTCACTGCCGCGTATATGGCGGAGAATGTGCGCGGGGGGTTGCAAGCCATTCCGACCGGACAAATCGAAGCGGCGCACGCGGTTGGCTTGAACGATGCGCTGACCACCTTGTTGATCGTGTTGCCGCAAGCGCTGCGGATGGTGATTCCAGCGACGGTCGGCTTGTTCATCAGTTTGTTCAAGGACACGACGCTGGCTACCATCGTCGCGCTGCTCGAGTTGCTGGGCGTGGGACGCAGTGTGTTGGCGCAATCGGAATTTATGGGCTTGCAGATGGAAGTGTACCTCTTCATCGCTGCCATCTTTTTCGTCTTTAGTTACGCGATGTCGTTCGCCAGTTATCGTGTGGAAGAAGCGCTGGGTGTGGGGAAGAGATGAGAGATGAAAGAGGAGAGATGAAAGGGGAAAGAGGAGAGAGGAGGAGCTGATGGACGTTGGAATGGTCAGCGGTGTGCGTGATATGATCATCGCGAAAGATGTGCATAAATGGTTCGACCGCTTGCACGTTTTGAAGGGAGTGAGTCTCACCGTCAAATCGGGCGAAGTGGTGGTGGTGTTCGGTCCGTCGGGGTCGGGCAAGTCTACGTTCATCCGAACGATCAATCGGTTGGAAGAGCATCAGCGCGGCACAATCATCGTGGATGGAATCGAGATGACGAACGATATTCGCAACATCCACGCGATTCGCCAAGAGATTGGGATGGTCTTTCAGCAGTTCAATCTGTTTCCGCATTTGACGGTGATGCAAAACATCACGCTGGCGCCGATGTGGGTGCGGCGCTGGTCGCGCGAACAAGCCGAACAGATCGCGATGGATTTGCTGCGGCGGGTTGGCATTCCCGAACAGGCGCACAAATACCCGGCGCAACTTTCGGGTGGGCAGCAGCAGCGCGTTGCAATTGCGCGCGCACTCGCGATGCAACCCAAGATCATGCTCTTTGACGAGCCGACGAGCGCGCTCGACCCGGAGATGATCAAAGAAGTGTTGGACGTGATGACCGAGTTAGCCAAATCGGGGATGACGATGATTTGCGTGACGCACGAGATGGGGTTTGCGCGCAGCGTCGCGAATCGAATGGTGTTTATGGATGGCGGTCAAATCATCGAGGAAGGGACGCCGGAACAAATCTTTAACAATCCGCAACACGATCGCACCAAATTGTTTCTCTCGCAAATTTTGCACTGAGTCGTACGGCTCGAAACACAGCGAGACCGCGAAGAGATGTGCCTCTTCGCGGTCTCGGCATTTTGACGCGGATTCTTACGCGCGCCTGTGCGTATGTTCCCACTCGGCGAGCCATTTCTCCGCTTCCAACTCTGCCATCGTACCATAGCCCGCGCTGATAACGGCTTGGCGAAAAATGTGGTCGTGCGATTCACCCGCCGCGAACACGCCGGGAATATTCGTGTGCAAGCGCGCGTCCACCTTCAGATAGCCCTCTTCGTCCATCTCCAACTGTCCCTTGAACAACGCGGTGTTGGGCAGATGCCCGATGTAGACAAAGACGCCTTGCACCGGCAATTCGGACTGGATGCGCGTCTGGACGTTTTCCAACACGAGTGCCTCGACCTTGCCACTCCCTTTGATTTCCTTGACGACGGAATTCCAAACGAACTGAATCTTGTCGTTCGCGCGCGCGCGGTCTTGCAGAATCTTTTGCGCGCGCAACTGATCGCGGCGATGAATGATATGCACGCGGCTGGCAAACTTGGTCAGGAACAGCGCTTCTTGCAGCGCGCTATCGCCGCCGCCGACCACCGCGATTTCCTTGTTGCGAAAGAAAAAGCCGTCGCACGTCGCGCAGTACGAGACGCCGCGCCCGGTCAATTCGCGTTCGCCCGGCACGTTCAGGCGACGTGGCGACGCACCGGTCGCGATGATCAACGCGTTCGCTTGATACGTCGCACCATTTATCGTCTTGAGTTCAAACGGGTGCGTTTGCAAATCCACTTGCGTCACCGTATCTACCTCGACGCGCGCGCCGAATTTCTCTGCCTGCTTTTGCATCAATTGAACCAGTTCGGGTCCTGTGATGCCTTCGGGAAAGCCCGGATAATTTTCCACCTCGTTCGTCAGCGCGATCTGCCCGCCGATCTCTTGCCCGGTCAGTACGAGCGGTCGCAGATTGCCGCGCGCCGCGTAGATCGCCGCGCTCAACCCGGCGGGACCCGAACCGATGATGATGAGATTTTCAGTCATTGTGTAACCTCGCTTTGTCTATGCAATCGTGTTATCCCAAATCGCCCAGTTCGTACAAAATGGCGGACGCCGCCGCCAGTCCCGCTGTCTCCGCGCGCAGAATCCGCGGACCGAGCGAGACCGGCAGGATGTTGTGTTCGCGCGCCACCGCAATTTCTTCCTCAGTAAAACCACCTTCGGGACCGATGAACAAGTTGATCTCTTTCGATTTGGGAATGTTCGCCAAGCCCTCGCGCAACCCGCGCGAATGTTCGCCCTCGTACGGAATCAGCGATAGCCCACCGCGCGCGGCGTATTCGCACGCGTGCGCGAACAGCATCGCCGTGCTGATGGGAGGCAACACGGCGCGCCCGGCTTGCTCCGCTGCTTCGACGACGATTTTCTGCCAGCGTTCCATTCGCGCCGCGCTCACTTCTTCCAAACTACCCACGATGCAACGCGCGGCAAGCACCGGCACAAACGCGACGATACCGATTTCGGTTCCTTTTTGCAAGACCCACTCGAACTTTTGTCCCTTGAGCAGACCTTGATACAACGTCAGGCGCGCGCGCGGCTCGGTTTCCAATTTCCATTTCTCGATGACGCGTCCGCACAACGCTTCGCGATCAATCGTGACGATCTCGGCGCGGTAGGCATAACCGGAATTATCGAGTAGGACGAACGCGTCGCCGGGCTTCATTCGCAACACATCGCGAATCTGATGGACGACTGTGCCGCGCATCACCACGCGGTTATCTCGAATCGCTTGGGGGGAAACGAAGAACCTATGCATCGCGCGAAAGTTAAAAGTGAAAAGTTAAAAGTTAAAAGGCAAAAGTGGAATCGCGTACATCTTTCATCTTCCCTCTCTCATCTCTCACCTTCCCCCTCTCATCTTTCCAACCAGCGCGACCCAATCTTCCTCTTGCGTCTTTTCGACGAGAGCGATTCCCGCCGCGTTCAGCGCGTCCACCACATCATCGGATTTGAAATCCAGGATACCGGAAGCGATGACGATTCCGCCGGGGCGCAATGCGGTTGCCAACGCGGGCGCGAGTTCGACGATGACTTCGGCAAGGATATTGATGCAGATGAGGTCGAATTGGTTACACGCGGCGTCCAGCGAACCTTGCTCAACGCGCACGCGGTCCGCCGCGCGATTGATGGCGACGTTACGGGTGGCGGTTTCGACCGCAACGATGTCCGTATCGCGCGCGAGGATTTCGCGCGCGCCAAGTTTCGCGGCGGTGATGGCGAGGATGCCGGAACCGGTGCCCACATCCAACACGCGCGTCGCGTCGCGTTGGTACGCTTCCAGCGCGCGCATACACAAGCGCGTCGTTGGGTGCAAGCCGGTCCCAAACGCCATCCCCGGATCCAGTTCGATCACCACCTCATCGGTGCGCGGGGTGTACTCCAGCCATGAGGGTTTGATGACGAGCCGTTCGCCGACGTGGAGAATGGTGTAATATTTTTTCCACGCTTCCGCCCAATCTTCTTCGGCGAGTTCGCGCACGCGCGGCGTGGACATGGCGCGCAGTTGCGCGAGGTGCCACAGATTTTCTTGGGCGTGTTGCAATTGGTCGCGCTGCGCGGACGAAAAAAAGGCGCGAACGGTAAACGCTCGCGCCGGCTCGAACGGTTCGCCGTCTTCGGGAATGAGCGTTTGCTCGATGGCAACGCCCGCTTCGACTAACTCGTTGAGCAAGGCGGCGACGGCTTCCGCACCTTCGGCATCGGTTTGGATGGAGAGTTCGATCCAGTTCATTTGAACGCCTGTTTCATCTTATCGAGTACGCTTTGCGGCGCGATGGGTTCTTTGCCCAGCGAGCGCGCCAGTTCGCGCAAGAGTGCTTTTTGTTGCTCGTTCAATTTTTTGGGGACGATGATCTGTGCCGTGACGATGAGATCGCCGCGCCCGTTGCGGCGGAGGTACGGCACGCCGGCGCCTTTGATGTGAAAGGTCTGACCGTGTTGAGTGCCGGGGGGAATCGTAAACTCGACCGCGCCGTTCAAAGTTGGCACCTCGATTTTATCTCCGAGCGCGGCTTGGGCGATGTTGATGGGCAAGTTCAGCAACAGATCGTTGCCTTCGCGTTCGAACAAGGGATGCTTTTTGATGTTGACGACTACGTAGAGATTGCCGGGCGGACCGCCGCGCAAGCCGTGTTCGCCTTCGCCGGCAAGGCGGATTTGCATCCCGTCGTCAATGCCGGGTGGAACCGTGACGCTCAATTTGCGCGTGACCTGCACGCGCTTTTGCCCCTGGCACGTCGAACACGGCGAGGAAACGATCTCGCCTTCGCCCTCGCAGCGCGGACAGGTGGTCACGTTGACGAACGAACCAAAGATGGATTGCGTGGCGCGTCGCACTTCGCCGGTGCCGCCACACTGCGGACAACGAATCGGTGTGGTGCCGGGTTGCGCGCCGCTCCCGTGACACTCGGGGCACGTTTCGAGGCGCGGCACCTCGATATTTTTTTCGACGCCCAAGACGGCTTCTTCGAGCGAAATGGTCAGTCCATATTTGAGGTGCGCGCCGGCTTGCGGACCGCGACGCGCGGCGGCACGCGCGCCGCCAAAACCGAAGAACTCTTCAAAGATGTCGGCAAAGCCACCAAAGCCGGTAAAATCGCCAAAGCCCTGCGGCGGGTTGTGACCATAGCGATCGTACAACTGTCGCTTTTCCGGATCGGATAGCACTTGGTACGCTTCGCCAATCTCTTTGAATTTTTCAGCCGCGTTTGGATCGTTGGGGTTCGCGTCGGGATGATATTGCTTGGCGAGCCGTCGAAACGATTTTTTGATTTCGTCTTCGCTGGCGTTACGATTGACGCCGAGAATTTCGTAATAATCGCGTTTCTGTGGCACGCCCGCAATTATAGTCCAAAGCGCGAGTTTAGTAAAGTTGAAACGAATAGAAAATCCGACGATTAAAATCGTCACCGGCGGGTGCTGCCGCCGGGCGTCCGCCTGTGCGGGCTAGTCACATAGTCAGTTAGTCACCTGGTCGAATAGTCAGCCGACTATCGGACTACTCGACTCTTTGACTATCCGACTAACCCAAGCCACCGGCTCGCACGGAGCAATTGCCATCGCGGGTATGTTTAGGGGAGTGTCGTGGTAGAGGGCAGACAGTTGCCGCCGCCCGAGTTCGTATCGCAGATGTGGAACGCGCCCGTAGCCGATTTTAACTTGGTGGAATCGGAAGTGGGAGTAAGCGTCCAGGTCGCGCTGCCGATGTTTGGATTACTCGCGCCCTCGATGCGACTGCCGAGTGTGACGGTGATCGTCTTGTTGTCATTGCCCCACGCGTAGGTCGCGCTAAAGCGCGCGTTGCTACTCACGCTGCCGCCGGCAATTTTGCCCAGCGTCACTGTTTCGGTGAGGTAACAACTGCCACTCACCGTCGTGCTGGCAAGCAGAATCGTTCCGTTCGTCGTTTCCGTACACACTGTATTGCCGCTAGCCGGTCCCGTACTCGTGTCTACCGATTGGTTGAAGGTGACGACGATTTGGTCATTTGCATCGAGTTGACCGGCAGTTCCACCGTTGTTCATTCGAAGCGAGGTGGCGACAAAACCGATTTGCGCTGCGGTTGTCGGATTGTTCGCGATGCTCGACCACGTGTGGTAGATTGTCTTGACTTGGTAGCAGTAAAAAATTCCTTGTGGCGAATAGCGATTGGTGTCCGTGTAACTTGTGGTGGTCGTCGTCGCGATTTGGGTGTAGGTCACTCCACTGCAATCACTGCTGGTGCCATTCGATACGCCCAGCACGGCATAGCTGTTGCCATTCTGACCGGCGTTCCATGTCAACGCTATGTCGTGTCCGCGCGCCAGCGCCGCCAAATTCGTCGGCGCGACGAGTTGCCGCGTGGTGAATGTGTTGCTGGGCGCGTTGTCCAAATCGGCAAAGCGCGCAAAGGAAGGATTGGCGAGGATTCCTACCGCCAGCAGCGCGAGTCCAGCCAAAAGTAGCAACGCGAGAGAGCCACGCGTCATCGAGGCAACCTCCACGCTCAACCGACTAGCGTGCGCGTGCGGGGAGAGAGCGCGGTGTGTGGCGCGGCGCGCCGCGAACGATGGTGTGCTGCCGCAGCCAATCCCACGCCGTCAAAATGACCAAGCCGATGAGCGGAAGAACAATCAGGAAGAAGATGCCCGGCGGGCTTGCCGCCCAAGCGATGAGGTAGCCAACCAATGGAACACTCAAGACGACGCGCCACGCGGTTGCCGGCAGTGCCACCTCGGCGACATCAGCATTCGGATTTGCATCGCCGCGCGTGGTGTAATAACGCGTGCCGCGTCGTTCGCTGATGTTGACGATGCGATGCACAATGGGGATTTGCGATTCCGCGCCGGGCGAAAAGACGATAATGTCACCGATCTCCAGACTGCGCGAGGGCACCGGTTGCGCCAACACCATCCCGCCCGTCGGAATCGTTGGCTCCATACTGCCGCTCAAGATGACGAGCGTACGACTGCCAAAGAACATCGGCAGGACCGAAAAGAGCGCGACGAGGAAGAGAACAAGCGCGCCAAGCAAAACGCAGAATTGGAGAACGCGCGCTAGGGTCGCCAGCGGCGCGCGTGCCGCGCCGCGCGAAACGCGCGCGGGAGTCGGCGCGCGCCGAGGCGCTGGAGGGGTCATGCGCGCGGCACGCGCAGGAGATGGCGCGCGCGCCGTCACGTTACGCCACAGTGGTGCGTTCCCCACCAGACGTTCCCATTCTGCCAGGATGGTGGGATCGTTGGGAGCAAGCGCGCGCGCGCGTTGCAGACAGGCGAATTTGTCTTCCCGCCGCGTTTGGACGCGGCTATACCACAACCAACCGCGCGCGTCGTTGCGGTGGTGATTGACATAGCCCCACAACAGTTCACGCGCGCGGGTCAAATCGTTGTTGCGAAAAGATTGAATCGCTAGATCGAGCCAATCGTTGTCCATCGGCGCCAGCAGAGACGCTCCGCCCAGCAATGCCACATCGCTGAGCGGAGCAACATCAAGCGAATCGCTACGGGTTATTGGCGGTTTGTTCAGCGGAGAATGTAAACGTCGCGGTTGTGGTCGCGTTTTGGTACGAGTTACCCGTACTACTGGGCAGGGTGACGTTGAAGCACAAGGTCTCGCTGTTGCTCGCGTTCAGCGTACGATCACCCGTCTGTTCCCCTTGTGCTGGGTCACCGATGATCTTGGTGCCGGGGCTGTCGCTACCCAGCACGCCGCTGTACAGTTGAGTCCCGCTACTTCCAAAGCCGCTGTTGGAGCAGTCCGTCACCCCGGACTTGACGGTCAAGACCAGTTGGTCACGAAGGTTTTTGCTGTCCGTGTTGGTTGCGACTGAGGTGACGGCATAACGCAGTTGGAGTGTACCGCTGTTCGTGACAGTAATCGGCGCGGTCACCTGATCCCCCGGCGCCATATTGCTAAAGGTCACTAGCGCCGAGGTGGGATTCGTGTTGAGGATGATCGTGCCGGTGGTAAAGGTGTTGGATTCGATGGTCGCTGTGCTGGTGAACAGTGCCGAACCAACGCTGGCAAGTCCCGCCAGCAATCCTGCCGCAAGCAAAAGAACCAAAATCGTGCGAGCCATTTTTTCCTCCTGTGGGAAAAGCAAAATCATCGTTTCGACCGATTGGCTTGGAAAAGTTTGCGTGTGTTGCTCTGTTCACCTCCTTGCCCACCCGCTGATCCGAAGCCGAACACAAAACAAATCTGCCGCCACCCCACGACGACAGATTCTGTCGGTCATTCGCTACTTCGGTAGCCCGGCGATCTTATCCAAACTCCAGACGTAGACCCGTGGCTTTGCGTCCCCGGCTTTCGCCGGGTTTGCCTTTATCGGTGGCGCGTGATTTTACGCGCACATTTTAGCGCACTGGCTGGGCAAGTTTAATAGGAAAACAGTCACGCCCGCCAGGCAAAAAAAGAGGGACAGATGGATTCTGTCCCTCGTGCGCGTGATGACTCAATCGTTTTAAGGTTTAGGTGTTGGCAAGGTGGCTGGGTTGCCACTGATGATCTGAAAATTCTTGCCGAAAAAGACCCAGCCCTGTTGATTCGAGTTGGGAAGATTGATGAGATACCACAAATCCTCCCCCTCGATTTGTTCGCCCTTGGTCTGCGCCAAGAAGGTGACTTGATTATCTTTGCGGAGTATGCCAACGCGCGCAGATTTACTGCTCGGCTCGGCGCGCACGTTTAGCGTCGTGGCGGTCACCTTGGCGATGACGGGCGCGGGTGTTGGCGGAATGGGTGTCACGGTAGGCATCACAGTCGGCGGCGGCAATTGCGTGGGCGGACGCGTCAGCGCGAGCGTGCGTGTGGGGGTTGGCTTGGGGCTGATGGCGGGCAACACAAATTGCGCGGTCACCAGCAGCATCACCGCGCACAACAACAAGACGACGGCGCCAATGGCTAATGGCACCCATTCGCGCCCGCGTCCACCCAATGCCGCGCGCGCGGGCCGCTCACTTGGCGCTGCGCCTGGCGGTGCCGTGGGTGGTTTGGCGCGTGCAATCGGTTTGGGTTGAGGTGTCGCGCGCACGAACGGCGGCGGCTCGCTGGGCGATGCCGCGCGCGCGGGCGGAGGTGTTGGCGTTGGTGGCGGCGTTGGGGCGGGCGCCGTCGGCGCGGCGGCTTCTTTGGACGCGGCAAGCTCTTTGAGTGGGATGATGGTTGACGTATCGTGTCCCGGCGGCGCGCCCGACACCCATTCCGCACCGTCAAAGTACATCCATTTGCCGGTGCGCGGATTGATCTCCCATAGCGTACCGTTGCGATCTTGGACCGCCAGTTTGCTCACTTCCTCCTCGTACTCGGCGCGGCTGATGGCTTCGCCGCGCTGCACGCGCGCCTGGAGTTGGCGAAACTTGGTTTCGGCTTCTTCGAATGTCATTGGCATAGGTCATTCCTCACAATTCGATGGTCTGGCTGGGCGATGGAATCATCACGGCGAGTCCGCGCGCGCGTAACAGTTCGGCAAGTGCCTGGGTGCGCGCATCGTCGCCATGCACAACGAACACCCGCTGCAAGCGGCTTTGCGCGTGCGTCACCCACGCGACCAGTTCGTTCCGATCCGCGTGCGCGCTGAACCCTTCTGCCAGGTGGACGTGGGCGCGCACGGTAAATTCGTCACCAAAGATCTTGACGCGCCGAGCGCCCTCCACCAACCGCCGTCCGAGTGTATTCTCTGCCTGATAACCGACAAACAAAATCGTGTGACGCGTGTCTTCGATGTTGTGCTTCAGGTGATGTAACACACGCCCGGCTTCGCACATTCCGCTCGCGGCGATGATAATCGCTGGCGCGTTCCAGTCGTTGAGCGCGCGCGATTCCTCTACCGTGCGCGTGTATTTCAATTCACCAAAGCCAAACGGATCGTCGTGTACCAGCAACAGGCGACGCATCTCGTCGTCGAAACATTCCAGGTGCAGACGAAACACATCGGTCGCGTCAATCGCGAGTGGCGAATCCACAAAGATCGGTACACGCGGAATTTCGCCTGTGCCGATTTGCTGGTGCAAAAAGTACAGCAACTCTTGCGTGCGCCCCACTGCAAACGCAGGGATGATCACCTTGCCGCCACGGGCTACGGTCTCGCGTACGATGCGCGCAAGTTCCTGCGCCGCTTGCTCGAATGCGGGATGATCGCGATCGCCGTACGTGCTTTCGACGATGAGGTAATCGAGATCGGCAACGAGTTCGGGGTCGCGCAGAATCGGCGCATTGGCGCGTCCCAAATCGCCGCTAAAACCGATGCGCCACGTACGTCCTGCCTCCTCTAATTCGAGAACGACGATGGCGGAGCCCAGGATGTGTCCCGCGTCGCGCAGCATTGCACGTCCGCTTCCATTCAGGGAGAACCATTGATCGTAGGCATACCCCACAAAGTAGCGGAGCGCGGCTTCGGCGTCTGCGGTGGTGTAGAGCGGCTCGACCGGCGGCAAGCCGCGCCGCGACGTTTTCTGGTTGAGGTAGGCGGCGTCTTGCTCTTGAATGCGCGCGCTATCGCGCAGCATCAACATTGCCAGATCGCGCGTCGCGGCGGTGCAACTGATTTCGCCGCTATAGCCGCGTTGCACGAGCGCGGGCAAATTACCGGCGTGGTCAATGTGCGCGTGCGAGAGAATGACGTGGGTGATGGAGTTGGGAGCGAAGGGTAGGTGAGCGTTGCGCGCAAACGCTTCGGCGCGTTTGCCTTGATACAAGCCGCAGTCCAGCAGGATGCGCTGCTGCGCGGTTTCGACGAGGTGCATCGAGCCGGTGGTTGTGCGCGCCGCGCCGTAGAAGGTGATCTTCATTGTGTTACGAGTATTTATTTTACCACAGGTAGGGCGAATTTTACTAATTCCACAAGGGCGTTGTGCAGAGGCGGACGGTTGAAAATGGCGCGCGCCCTTTGTCATTGCGAGCGATTTTTGCGAAGCAATCTCCAATTCGCACGTTGGAGATTGCTTCGTCGCACACTGCGCTCCTACTCAGAAACTTTCCCCTGTCATTGCGAGGCGTAGTGTGCCGAAGCAATCCCCAACGCCACATGGGGGATTGCTTCGTCGCAAAACCCGCTCCTCGCAATGACAATGACAGCGCGCGTTTCTGTCATTAAACATGCCTGTCAACGGGCATGGGGTTCTCGCAA
>Ga0209018_1002090_pt1 | contig 14732 bp, 9 predicted proteins | sample YNPBryBLVA2012_FD_185814 | JGI IMG/M metagenome (GOLD analysis project Ga0209018, IMG submission 185814) | Anoxygenic and chlorotrophic microbial mat microbial communities from Yellowstone National Park, USA - YNP Bryant BLVA 2012 (SPAdes)... ...
GGAATAGGTGGTGAGCCCCTTGCTTCTTTTATATATGGAGGTGGTAACCGCCTCTGGGGCAGGGCCTCCGTTGGAGACATTGAATTTTACACCGAAGTCCTGCGCCTCACCCCCTGGGTTGTGGCTTGCCGAAAGAACTATTCCCCCTGAGAGGGCATTCTTTCGTATGAAGTGTGAGGCAGCAGGTGTGGAGAGCAGCCCGTTTTTGGCCACATAGACGCGTTCTATATGATTGGCAACGGCCATCTTTAGAATGGTCTGTATGGCCTGATGGTTGTAGTACCTGCCGTCGCCTCCTATGACCAGGCTGTTTCCGCCGCCTTCTTTTAACTCAAGTAAAATGGCTTGCACAAAGTTTTCCAGATAATGGGGCTGCATAAAGATGCGTGTCTTTTTGCGCAGGCCTGATGTGCCTGGTTTTTGGTCGTTAAAGGGAGTGGTTTGAATGGTTTTAATCATGGCTTGCCTCGTCAGGTGTTGTGGTTTATAGCATATTTATATGGGATTTTTTGTGAAAAATAAAGGATTTTTAAGGCGAATAAAAGGCATGACCTCAGAGAGATTGCCCATCTGGGCAGCCAATCTCCTCTTTTTCTTGTTACTCTTCTGCATGGTGCTGTTCTTTTTTTTCTATCAATTAAAAGCAGCCAAAAATGCCTTTTTCAAGGATGTGAAGGCCCATGGAAGGCTTGTGGCAGAGATGGTGAGTTTAAATGCCAAGGGTGCCGTGTTGGCGGGTGGTGTGGTGGAGGAGGTCTTTGGCCGTTTCTTGAGCAATAATGCCAAATTTATTGACCATCTAAACAGAGTTCAGCCCTTTAATTCAGAGGAGTTGACGGCCTTTGCAAGGGAATCAGGTCTGGCTGGCATTCAAATAGTTTCCCCCAATGGTTTGAAAGTGGAAGGGCCTGCTGAATGGACTCGCGATTTGAATGTCTCCTGTGGTAGTGGTCCAAGTCTCAGCTATTTGCCGGACAGACACCTCACGGTCCTGACTGTCTCAGGGGCGCATGCAGATTGCATTGCCTTGGCAGTGGATACGCAGCAGATTGACGATGTCTTGGCAGAGATAGGGCTTAAAAATACCTTATCCAACCTATATCGCATGGAGGGTATTCGCTATGTGAGGATAGAGGGTGCGCTTTTGGATGAATTATTTCGAGGCAGCCTTGAACAGGTACAGGAGATGTCGCGAGACTTGGAACATGTGGTGGAGGAACGGGTGCCCCTTGAGACCGGTGGCTTTGTGGTGGTGGGTATAGATGCCACACTTTTCCATGAGATGACCAGCAGATTGACCAGGGATTTTATTGGCTTTGGCCTGATGCTTTTAGTAGTGGGATCACTTCTGTCATGGTGGTTGTATGTTGTGCAAAAGAGGCATGTGCAGGCGGTCCAAGATTACGAACAGAGTCTGTCCCTTCAGCGAGAAGAGGCTTCCTTGGGCAAGGCTACTGCCGCCATTGCCCATGAGATTCGAAACCCCTTAAACGCCATTGCCATGGCCATGCAGCGGCTGGTTATGGAGGTAGAAGGCCTTTCCCATGAACATAGGCGGTTGCTGGAGGTCTCTCTGGGTGCTGTGGCAAGGGCCAATAAAATCATCATTGCCTTGTTGAACTATGCCAGGCCGATGCAGTTGGAGTTGACTACTGTGAGGCTCAAGACCTTCATAGAGGATAGTCTAACGCCATATTATGGTCCTTTAGAGAGGCTGGGCATTGCCTTGCAGCTTTACATAGAGGATGACCTGGCCATTGAGTTAGACTCGCATCTCTTTGGTCAAGTCATGGACAATGTGATTAAAAATGCCATAGATGCCCAACCCAATGGTGGTTTTTTGCGCATTACCACCCGTGTGTTACGTGAGGATATTGTAAGGATTTCTATTCAGAATGCAGGCTGTTTACTTTCAGAGCAGGAGATGCAACGGGTCTTTGAGCCCTATTATACCACGAAGGCACAGGGCACTGGATTGGGGCTTGCCATTGTAAGGAGGATCGTTCAGGTGCACAGAGGCAAAATTTATGCCTTTGCACAAAACGGGGTCTTTGAGTTGGTTATGGAGATACCTCGTCATGTGCATAGAGATACTTAAAAAAACAGTTAGTTAAGGAGGGTGAACAGGTTTTATGCATATTTTGGTGGTGGATGACGAAAAGGAGCAATTGGAGATGCTGGCAGGCTTCTTGCGGCGCAAGGGCTACAGTGTACTCACTGCCATGAATGGGCCTGAGGCCGTGGAAATCGTTATGAAACAGCCCATCTCGCTGGTGCTTTTGGACCATCGCATGCCCGAAATGACAGGCGATATGGTTATAGAGCGTATTAAGGCCATAAATCCATTGATAAGGGTCATCATGATCACGGCCTATGGTGAGGTGGGCACGGCTGTGCGCGTGATGAAGTTGGGGGCCGTGGACTTTTTGGAAAAACCTGTGGACCTGACTCTGCTTTTACAGAAGATACAGGAGATAGATTCGGAGCTGGCCGTTGAAGAGGATGTGCAGAAGGTGGTGGAGCAGGTAAGTGAATCAGGGCTTCCCGTTCGCATGGTGGCCAAGAGCAAGGCCATGCAGGAGGTCATCTCCGTGGCAAGGCGCGTGGCCCAAAGCCCCTGGCCTGTGCTCATTCGAGGCGAGACAGGTACGGGTAAGGAGCTTATCGCAAGACTCATTCACCTGTTGAGCCCACGAAGCCAAGGTCCGTTTATAGAGGTCAACTGTGCTGCTATCCCTGAAAATCTCTTTGAAAGTGAGCTGTTCGGCCATGAAAAGGGGGCGTTTACCGGCGCAATCAACCAGAGAAGGGGCCGTTTTGAATTGGCCAATGGCGGCACGTTGTTTTTGGATGAGGTGGGAGAGCTGCCATTGTTCTTACAGCCTAAGCTCTTACGGGCCATTCAGGAAGGCAAGATCACGCGTGTGGGAAGTGAGAGGGATATCAAGGTAGACATCCGTATTGTTTCAGCCACCAACAGGGACTTAAAAATCATGTCAGAGCAGGATAGGTTTCGAGAGGACCTGTATTTTCGTCTCAATGTGTTGGAGATAGTTATTCCACCTCTGCGAGAACGCAAGGAAGACATTCCGGCCCTGGTGGACTTCTTTTTGGCCAAATTTGCTGACATTCCCCTGCAGATCTCCCCTGATGCCATGGATCTTCTGATGAAATACCCATATCCTGGGAATGTGCGGGAACTGGAGCATATACTGCAACGGGTGGTGACCCTCACAAGGGGTGCTGTGGTGAAGTCCATGGATCTGCCTGCTGAGATACGAAATATTAGTCTCTCCAATACAACAGGTTCCTTGGTGAACCGTTTGGAAACATTGGAGATTCAGATAATTCGGGATGCCTTGAACAAACATAATTGGGTACAGACGCGTGCGGCGGAAGAATTGGGCATTAGTGAACGGGTGCTGCGCTATAAAATGTCTAAATATGGATTAAAGTGATGAATGATTGTTGTGAACGTAGTAATAATTTGCAGTCGACAACGGACAAATACAGCAATGCATTATCCGTAGCAGTACTGGACCTGGGCACGCAGACCTTTCGCATGGCGGTTTTGAGCGTGAAGACCGACCCCTTGACCTGCGAGCCCGGAATAACGCCGGTGGTCTCCCTGTTGCGGCATGTGCGGCTGGGCGAAAATCTCGTAAAGACAGGCCGCATCTCTCACGAGGCCTTTCAACGGGGCATGAATGCCCTCAAGGAATTTCATGAAGTCATAAGACCGATGCCTTTCATTCTCTGCAGGGCAGTGGGCACACAGGCCCTTCGACAGGCACAAAATACCCAGGCATTTCTCGATGCGGCGTTAGAGCTGGGCTTTGAAATTCAAATACTTACTCACGAACAGGAGGCGGAGCTGACGGCATTGGGTGTGCGCCATAGCCTGCCTCACCTGTATGACGGCTGTGCCATCATGGACCTGGGAGGCGGCAGCGTGGAGTTCATTGTGCCACAGGCCGAAGGGCTGCAAGTGACAGCCGCTGCACTGGGCTGTGTGGGGCTTCTGGAGGCATTCCCTGGGCTGAAACCCCCTCATCACCTGGCGGTTGGTAAGGCGGCCAGTGACCATGTCAGGCATGTGCTGGCCAGGGCATGTGGCCACCTTCAAGGCATTCAGGCACTGGTGGCAGTGGGCGGCGCCGCCACATCTGTGGCGTTTCTTGCGTCAGGGCTCGAGAAATACGATGCAGCGCAAATAAGGGGTTTCAAAATTCCTCGGGATTTGCTAACTAATGTATGGCATCAGCTCGCAGATTTGCCCCAGCAGAAAAAACTTGAGAAAATACTGGGCAACAGGCTTGACATATTGCCTGCTGGAATTTTTATATTGTCGCACACCCTTGACCTGCTCAATCTTGACCAGTTCGTCGTATCAGACAGCGGCCTCTTGTTCGGTCTATTTATAAAAGTCATAAAGGAGCATTTGCATGTTGAACCATCCCATACCACAGGCATATACATTTGATGACCTTCTTCTGCTGCCGGCCCATTCGGCTGTGTTGCCGGCCGAGGTGGATGTCTCCACACAACTCACCCCTGAAATCACCCTCCATATCCCCATAATCAGCGCCGCCATGGACACGGTTACAGAGGCTGACATGGCCATTGCTATAGCAAGGGAGGGAGGCATCGGTATCATTCACAAGAACATGACCATTGCAGAACAGGTTAAGCAGATCGAACGGGTCAAAAAGTCTGAAAGCGGCATGATCATAGACCCCATCACCGTAACCCCAAATCAGCGTATCGGCGAGGTACAGGCCATCATGCGGGAATATCGCATCTCCGGTGTACCTGTGGTGGATGGCAAGAAGTTAGTGGGCATCGTGACCAACAGGGACCTGCGCTTTGAGACCAATATGGACCTGCTGGTCAAGGATGTCATGACCAAAGACAACCTCGTCACAGCACCGGTGGGCATCTCCTTTGAGGAGTCCAAGGCCCTGTTGCACAAACACAGAATAGAAAAATTGCTGGTGGTGGATGAGAAAGGGGATCTCAAGGGGCTTATCACCATCAAGGACATTGAAAAGATCAAGAAGTATCCCAACGCCTGCAAAGACCGCATGGGAAGGCTTCGAGTGGGTGCCGCTGTAGGGGTTGGAATCAATTGTTTGGAACATGTGGAGGCCATTTTAAAGGCAGGAGTGGACCTGATCGTGGTGGATTCGGCCCATGGTCACTCCCAGAATATCCTGAATGTCATACGCGGCATCAAAAACACATTTCCTGATGCCCAGGTGGTGGGAGGGAATGTGGCCACCGCCGAGGGCGCCGCTGCCCTCTTTGAGGCAGGCGCCGATGTGGTAAAGGTGGGGGTCGGGCCTGGTTCCATCTGCACCACCCGCATAGTGGCGGGCGTGGGCGTGCCCCAGATGACGGCCATACATGACTGCGCCTCTGTGGCCAATAAATATGGCAAGACGGTCATAGCCGATGGCGGCATAAAGTTTTCAGGCGATATCGTAAAGGCCATCGGTGCCGGCGCCCATTGCGTCATGCTGGGCGGTCTGCTGGCAGGCACCGATGAGAGCCCAGGCGATCTGGAGCTGTATCAGGGCCGCAGTTACAAGACATACAGGGGCATGGGCTCCCTGGGCGCCATGAAAGAGGGCAGCAAGGATCGCTATTTTCAGGGCGATGTGCAGGCGGTCTCCAAACTGGTGCCTGAGGGGATAGAGGGCAGGGTCCCCTACAGAGGCCCTGTCTCGGCTACGATTTATCAACTCATCGGCGGTCTGAGGTCGGGCATGGGCTATACCGGCTGCCGTACCATCGCAGAGCTCAGACAAAAGGCCAGGTTCATACGCATAACGCCTGCCGGCCTGCGGGAAAGCCATGTGCACGATGTCATCATCACCAAGGAATCTCCCAACTATCAGGTGGACAGATGATGAGATACACCGGTCTTGCCGTTTTGGTGGCCCTCTGCACCCTTCTTGTTGCATGCGGCAAGAAGGACATGCCTGTACCCATAGGCTCCATTCACCCCAAATCCATCAATGATTTGAAGTATGTCATCACACCCCAGGGTGCTGAATTGAGCTGGACCATCCCTACGCGTAATGTGGACGGCAGTCCCATTTTGGCCCTGAAGGGCTTTGAGCTCTACAAGGCCACCTTGGCCTCAGACAATACCTGTAACGGCTGCCCCATTGCCTTTGATGCCCCCATCTTTCTGCCCATGGAGACAGTGACCAAGTCAGGTCAAAGGATGTTTTATGAAGACCGCACTCTACAGCCTGACAGGCGATATGCCTTTGAGATTCGCACGGTCAAGGCCTTTTTGAACAAAAGCGAGCCATCCAATCGCGTGGTCTTCACATGGCATGTCCCTGCCTCTCCGCCTTTTGGGCTTACGGCGGTCTCCAGGCCTCAAGGTCTGGAGCTGAGCTGGACGCCGCCTGCCACCTGGGCCAACGGCGAGCCCATGAATCGCCCTCTGTTTCATCGAGTGTATGGCAAAAAGGCAGACGATGCGGACTGGAGGCTTTTAAAAGACAGGCTTTCGACCCCTACCTTCCTTTATGCCAAGGCGCCTTTGAGTGAGGCCATGTCCTATCGCGTCACGGCCGTTTCTGACCACGACGGAACCCTCATCGAAAGCCAGCCCTCATCAGAGGTAACCGCAGAGTTCATAAGCCCTGTGCCGCCTTCAGCACCCACAGGCCTTGTGGCTGTAGCTAAGACCTTGAGCACGGGCAAAACAGGGGTGGAGCTTCAGTGGCAGGAGTCGTCCCATGCCCAATTAGCAGGCTATTTTGTGTATAGAAAGGCCCTGGCCACGGCCGAGATCAAGCGGTTAAACCAGGAGCCTGTCTCTGTCTCCACCTTTGAGGACGAGACTCACCTTTCACCTGGCATCTATGAGTATCATGTGACGGCAGTAAATAGGGCAGGGAAGGAGAGTGAGCCATCTTCCGCTGCAACTGTGCGAATCTATGAATAAAATCAGGAGCTAATCAATGGATTTAGTGGAATATAGAGACGGAGTGCTGCATTGTGAGGGTGTTTCCCTTTTGAAACTCGCCAAACGGGTAAAGACCCCTTGCTATGTGTATAGCGCCTCTGCCTTGACTCAAAATTTTCAGGCCTTTGATACGGCCATGGCCCAGGTGCCTCATCTGGTCTGCTTTGCTGTAAAGGCCAACGCTAACCTTTCGGTTCTGAAACTCTTGGCTGAATTGGGTGCTGGTGCGGATGTGGTCTCCGGCGGAGAGCTTTTCAAGGCCTTGAAGGCAGGCATACCTGCCTCAAAAATCATCTATTCAGGCGTGGGCAAGACAAAAGAGGAGATAGCCTATGCCCTGAAGGCAGGCATTCTGATGTTCAATGTGGAATCAGAGGCGGAACTGCACGCCATTTGCAGTCAGGCCAAGCGCCTCAAAAAACGGGCGCCCATCTCCTTTCGAGTAAATCCAGATGTGGACCCTCAGACGCATCCATACATCTCTACCGGCCTTAAAAAGAACAAGTTCGGGCTGCCGGTGGAAAAGGCCATGGAACTCTATGAGCAGGCCGCCTTATGGCCTGAGGTGGAGCTCAAGGGCATTGACTGCCACATAGGCTCGCAGCTCACCAGCCTTCAGCCGTTTTTAGACGCCATTGACCGCATCTTGTTCATGTTGAAGCGGCTGCATGAAAAGGGCATCAGCCTTCAGTATGTGGATGTGGGTGGAGGGCTGGGAATCCGTTATAAGGATGAGACGCCGCCCACGCCTCAGGCATATGGCGCCGCAATCTGTGAAAAACTGGCCTCCACAGGCCTGACCGTCATCATCGAGCCTGGAAGGGCCATCTGCGGCAATGCAGGCGGCCTTCTGACCAGGGTCATCTATGTGAAGGACACAGGAGAAAAACGGTTTTATATCGTGGATGCGGCCATGAACGACCTCATTCGCCCCAGCCTGTATCAGGCCTATCATGAAATCGTGCCTGTGCGATTGCCCAAGACCAAGAAGCTCGTGTCTGCAAATGTGGTGGGGCCCATCTGTGAATCAGGGGATTTTCTGGCAAAGGACCGGGAGTTGCCCCACCTCAAGGCAGGGGACCTGCTGCTGGTAAAGAGCGCAGGGGCCTACGGGTTTACCATGTCCTCCAACTATAACGCCAGGCCCAGGGCTGCCGAGGTGCTCATAAAGGACGATGGCTTTCAGGTGGTGCGCAAAAGGGAGACCTACTCTCGATTGATACAGGATGAAAGGATGGCCTGATTATGTGTGAGACCTGCGGTTGCGGCGCCGTTACCAATACGGAGATCGTGCATGTCTATAAAAGCCTGCTGGAAAACAACGAGGCGCAGGCCAGGTTGAACCGCAGGCATGTGGAAAAATGGGGTGCTGTGGTCATAAATCTCATCAGCAGCCCTGGCTCGGGCAAGACCACGCTGCTGGAAAGGACCATAGAGCTTTTGAGCCCTCAAGTGAGAATCGGTGTCATAGAAGGGGACATCGAGACGGACAGGGACGCCCAGCGCATTCGGGCCAAAGGGGTCCCTGTGGTGCAGCTCACCACAGGAGGCGCCTGTCACCTGGATGCAGGCCTGGTGGCAAAGGGTTTGAATCTCCTGGAGGAACAGCTGCACGGCCAGGGACTGGACCTGCTCTTCATCGAAAATGTGGGCAATCTGGTGTGCCCTGCCGCATTTGATCTGGGAGAGCATGTGCGGGCTGTTCTGCTCTCCGTACCCGAGGGAGACGACAAGCCCTTGAAGTATCCAAAGATCTTTCTGTCATCCCAGGTCTTTCTCATCACAAAGACGGATCTGTTGCCGTATTTTGATTTTTCCGTGCAGAATGCCCAGGATTATGCCAAAAGGATCAATCCCGCCCTTCTGAATTTCAGCCTCTCTGTGGTATCAGGCATTGGAATGCAGGAGTGGATCGATTATCTTATACAGAAAACACAGTCAAAGGGAAGAGATGTCTCATGTCGTTAAAAAAATTAGTTTTACCCCCCCCATGAATAAAAATATCTTTTATTTTCTCGACTCAATCCCTGATATAGTCTGCCTGAAGGATAAAAACGGCGCATGGCTCTGGGCCAATGCCGCTATTCTTGGGGTGTTTGGCCTGGAAGGGGTGGACTATGTGGGCAAAAAGGATTCAGAACTGGCGAATCTTGCACACCCTGTGTTTCGGAGTGCCCTTCTTACCTGTGAACAGACAGATGAGCTGGCCTGGCAAAGGGCCGAGTTGAGTATTGCAGAGGAGACCATTGACCTTCCCAACGGCGAGCAGCTCATTTTTGAGACATACAAACTTCCACTCTTTGACGAGACCGGAGAAAGGCAGGCCCTGTTTGTCTTAGGCAGGGATATCACCAGGCTAAAAAGCCTCATCACAGCCCTGGAGCATCGAACACAAGAGCAGGAAGTGCTCATGAGTATTGCCAAGGTGTGGCATGACACAAGTCTATCCTTGCAGCTTAAGATGGAGCACATCCTGAAGCTCATCATATCCATTCCATGGCTGCCTCTTGCCAGCAAGGCGGCATGGTTTCTTGCTGTGCCGGAAAGAAAGGAGTTGGATCTGGCGGCGGCCATAAACTTTGAGCCGGAACATGAGGCCGCTTGCAAAAGACTCCGTTATAGAGAGTGCCTGTGCGGCAGGGCCGTGGAGTTTCAAAAGACACAATACATACCGCACGATAAAGAGAGCAGCACAGACCGCTGTCTTATTCAGCAGAAACACTTCCATTACATTATTCCCATCCGTTCCACCTTCAACCTGCCCGATATGCAAGGCGGTTTTCTGGGCTGTCTGAGTCTTTATACATTTTCCCAGCCCGAGGAACCCGAACGGTTCAGCGCCTTCTTCGATGCCGTGGCCTCTGTGATCGCAATGGGCCTGGAGACAGCGCAGCTCTCGCAGAGGCTTCTGGACCGATTGGCAGAACTCCAATTGGCGGCAGAGATGCTGTCTTTGGGTGTTATAAAATACAATGCCAAGACCAAGGTCATGCGCTGGTCTTCTCATGTCTATACCATCCTTAAGCTGGACCCAGAAAACACACGGCCATCCCTCAAGAATTATCTCAAGCGGGTATGTGTGATAGACCGTCCTTATGTGGCTTCCATGGTTAGATCCCTTTTGAAAGAAGGAAGACCTGTGGACATAAGACATGCCCTGCGTTTCGATGGTGGAGAGCAGAGGATAGTGCATTTGAAGATTTCCACCATAGAAAAGGATGGGGGACGGTCTTTTTACGGCATATTGCAGGACATTAGTTTAGATGTGGCCATGGAGGAGCAACTCTCTCTGCTCGTAACCATTTTGGAAAAGAGCAAAGAGGCCGTAGTGGTTACAGATAAAGACAATCGAATCCTTTCAGTCAATAAGGCGTTTACTGAGATTACAGGTTATAGCCCGGAAGAGGTGATTGGTAAGGGCCCTAATGTCCTGAAGTCCGGTTATCATAATCGGAGTTTCTATGAGGAGATGTGGAATAGTCTTCAAACCACTGATCACTGGGAAGGAGAGATCTGGAACCGGCACAAGGACGGGCATACCTATCCTGAATGGATATCCATCTATGTCATTAGGGATAAGGATGGCAAACCATACCGACACATAAGCCTGTTTCATGAGATCACCAAAGAGAAGGAGGCCGAGGCCCTTCTGGAATATCAGGAAAACTATGACACCCTGACTGATCTCCCCAACAAGATACTTTTTCGAGACCGCATACGCACCGCCATTGCCCAGAGGGATGAAGATGCCGTAGTGGCGGTGATCGTATTGGACATAGATGACTTTAAGCGCGCAAATGACTCCTTGGGATACACCAAAGGAGATATGATAATTCAGGATGTAGCCTCCAGATTTGTGCAATTGCTTCCTCATAATGTAGCCATCTCCCGGTTAGGCGGGGATGAGTTTGGCGTTGTGCAGGCCTGTTTTAGTGAACAGGATGTGTTGAGTCTTTTGTCCATGCTTCAGAAGGCCTTTGAGGCGCCGTTTGGAGTGGATGATCTTCATCTAACCGCCAGTATTGGAGTGAGCATGGCCCCCACAGATGGCATGGAACCGGATGAGCTCATTCAAAAGGCTGAGACCGCCATGTATGCCGCCAAAAATGCCGGCAAATCGCAATATGTCTTCTTTAGAAAGGAGCTTTCTGATTCCCTTGAGAGGCTTTTGAACATGGAAAGACTCCTGCGCCAGGCCATCGAGACAGACTCACAGGAGATCTCCCTGGTCTATCAACTCAAGATAGACCTCAAGACGGAAAGGATTGTCTCTGTGGAGGCATTGGTGCGCTGGCGCTCATCCGCATTGGGTTTTGTGTCGCCTGCTGAATTCATTTCCGTGGCAGAGGCCACCAAGCTCATCGGACCATTGGGAAGGCTTATTCTAAAAAGGGCGGCAAGCCAGGCCTTAGAGTGGAAAAATCAGGGATATGACCTCACCGTGGCCTTTAACCTCTCTCCAGTACAGTTCAAGGCCAAGGGAATGGTTCAGGATGTCTTTGATATTATAGAAGAGGTCGGAGTGCCTCCATCCTCCATGGAGATCGAGATCACAGAGGGTGCTGTTTTGGAGAATGAAGAGGAGGCCATTCGTATTCTGCAACAATTCAAACAGCGGGGCATGCGAATCGCCATGGACGACTTCGGCATGGGCTATTCCTCCCTTTATTATCTGAAGAGACTGCCCATAGACTCCTTAAAGATCGACATGGTCTTTATAAAAGAACTGCCTCACGACAAGGAATCCTGCGCCATTACCAAGGCGGTCATCTCCATGGCAAAGGCCATGGGGCTTAAGACTGTAGCAGAGGGCGCTGAGACTCAAGAGGCAGTGGATTTTGTGAAGGCGCATGAATGTGATATGGTGCAGGGTTACTTCTTCAGCCCGCCTGTGCCTGCTGAACGGCTGACTCAAATGCTGGAGCAACAGGGAAGATAATATTAACCCTCTAAAAGCCCTTAATCCCGCTGATTCCCAATAGCTCTATATTGAATCCAAAGACATATTCGTCGTTGTCCCTGCGGAATTTGGTGGTGACAGCCCAGCAGGAGGCCTGGTAGCGCAGGCCGTAGGTGGTCTTGACCTCCTTGTGGTTTTCCATGTTCCAGGCCGTCTCATAGATGCCTCGCCACCTCTCTGTGAGCCCGACATTCAGGTTCAGCTCCAGGGTGTCTATGTCCTCCATCTCGTTGTAGCGGTATCCAAAGGCCGCCTTGTCCCCTGTTTCAGTATTGAGGTTTGACCATATCTCGTGAGTGGTGAAACCATAGCCGTAAAAGTTGTAGGTGTTGTCGTAGCGAATGGACAAGAAGTTAAGTGGCCTCCATTCCACCTCTGCATAGAGGTCTGAAAGGTCGTGTTTTTTGCCGTACTTTGAGGTGGGGGTGATGAGTTCAAAGATGTCCTTGGCCTGAAGGGCGGCAGGGCCTGGGTATATGCCGTTTTTGTCATAGCTTTGTTCCATGTAGAACCGCAAGGGATCCGTGTAGTTGGCGCGATTTTCTGTGACGATTGTCTTTTTGCTGAGAAAAGACAGGACGGACCAGGTAAAACGATCCAATGGCTCCAGCCGATCCCGTTCATCTATAAAGGGGATGTTGTCCTGTGCCTTGTCAGGCCGGTAGGTATAGGTGAGTTTGGGCCGAATGGTATTGCGCCAGAGCTCACCTCCTGAACCCACGAAGTTTCTGGCCAGAGTGGAACTGGCCTCTATCTCCAGTCTTGCCAGGGTCCTGTTCAGGTCATGGGCACGCTTGAATTCGTCCTGTGTGCCGGTGGTGTTGTAGAGGGTATCGTCGATGAAACCGCCCACCATGAACTGAACATAGGGGTTGTAGGCCAGATGGGTTAAAAGCCCAGGCTCTATGTCCACTCGTTGATAGCGGTCTCCCCGGTCACGCCAGTAGTTCACATAGGAGGCGGTCCAGTTGTAGTAAAGGTCGGGAAGATAGGTGTCTTGCCTCGAGGGATTGTTGGTCACGAAGCGCAAAAGGGACTGTAACGGCGTTATATACCCCTGGCTCAAGAGCAAAGGCAGAGTCTGCACCGTATATGGCTTGTTGGCGGCCACCAGATTCTGATTGTATTGCAGGGCGGCGCCCAGGAACTGGTCTTCAAAGAGCCGCGTGGCCTGAACAGTGGTGGGCCGAATCAGGTCAGTGCGTTCCACCAAAGACCTGCCGAATACCTCCTTGAATGCCCTGTTTGAGGCATCAAAGCCCATGGGGCCGTTGTCAAATTCCAAAAGGTAGTCCCGGTCGCTGGCATAGTCCACATCCACCTTGAGCTGAATGTCCTGAATGAGTTCCTGATCGCATTTGCCTCGCAGCCAGTAGCGCTTTTCAGTGGTGCGGGTTACGCCGTCATGATTGAAGTCAGTGTCGTTCAGGCGGTCTATGAGTGTGTTGTAGCGCAGAATGCCCTTGCTCTCAGGTGTAATGACATAGCGAAACTCTATGCCCTCCATCCAGCCTCGGCGGGACATAATGTCCTGGTAAAAGGTGGCATCCATGCTGTCGTTGATGGCCCAGTAATAGGGCACATTGATCTCAAAGCCGCTGCGATTGGAGGAGGAGAAATAGGGCAAGAGAAAACCCGATGTGCGGTATTTGTTGATGGGCGCCGCAAACCACGGGCTGTAAAATACGGGGATGTCCCGCACATTGAAGGTGGCATTTTTGCTCACGGCCTGTCCCTCTCCTGTGATGTGCAGGTCCGTGCAATGAAAGCTCCAGTCCTGTTTTGGAAGGGGACATGTGCTGATGACGGCCTTGTCCGCCATGTATTCCTCTGTGCCGATCTTCCAGATGTGGTCGGCGAGCATGTGTACATTATTGCGGTGCAGAAAGAGATTGCCGTTTTTGATGTTGCCAGTGGAGGCCTTGAGGTCAAACTCCCCTTCCTCTCCGCGCAGGACATCTCCTTCCATCTCTATGACCACAGCGCCTCTGGCCAGGGCCTTTTGCGTGAGGTTGTTAAAGAGCATGCGATCCGCAGTGATCTTGAGGTTCTGACGCTGCACCTGTACAGCGCCTTCGGCTATGACTACCTGGCTTTCATGAAAGAATGTGAGCTGATTGGCCGTGATTTGCCAGGGGACATCCTTATCCTCGCCTGTCTTCTCAGCAAATGACTCGTTTGAAACGAACAAAAGACAACACAAAAGCAAAATACACCACACGGCCAATGGGTTGGCGGTGCAGCCTGGTGTGTCATGCGATTTGAAAAAATAGGAAATCATGTAGAAGTTAGTATCATGAAAGGAACGGGGTTTCAATCTCATTTCATTCTTTTCCCAAATTCTGTGATCGAATCTAAAAAACAAAAAAGACATTGTGAGACTTCTTGGGTGGCAGCGGTGGAGTATTTGTTCCATGACAGAAAAAGGACAGACACATTTCTGAACAATTTTTTTAATTAAATCTCTTGGGGGTGGCAGCGGTGGAGTATTTGTTCCATGCGGCGCATAACTGCCATCCCTGGCAGGATGCGCCGCCGGCGCCCTCCGTGGCGCCTATTCCACAAACACTTCACCGCTGCCGCCCTTTTCGTCCCTGCAAAACTCCATGTCCATAATGGATTCCCTATTCCTTATCTTCTATAATCCCACTGATAACGGATTGACCTGCTGTAATGGCTGAATCAGCGTTTCTGCCAATAAAAAACGCAGAATTGGCCTTTAATCTCATGTTAACCAAAATTCAAAGGGGATGTGCTGCCTTGAGATGTCGTTTACTGTTGGAC
>Ga0209018_1002091_pt1 | contig 14729 bp, 16 predicted proteins | sample YNPBryBLVA2012_FD_185814 | JGI IMG/M metagenome (GOLD analysis project Ga0209018, IMG submission 185814) | Anoxygenic and chlorotrophic microbial mat microbial communities from Yellowstone National Park, USA - YNP Bryant BLVA 2012 (SPAdes)... ...
GCGGCGCGTGGCGCGACGCTGGGGTCTGTGCGCGGCAGGGGCAGCGCGCGAAAAACGGGGGGCAACCGGCGGCGCGGTGCGGTAGGATCGCCCCGGTGGTGGATCGTGAACCCTCGGCTCGAAATGCACGTGCGCTCGCGTTGCCTACGCACGGCGATAGAGCGTCGGGCACTCGATGACGGCGCTCACGGTCTCCCCGGGCGTCAGATCGCCGAAGACGTATGTGAACTTGCCGGGCGCTCGCATGGCGATGCCACACGGGCGCGGGCACACGCTCAGGCACTCGTACGGCAGGATCACGAAGTCTTCGCGCCGAGCCCAGCTCGCGAAGCGCTCGCTCAGGTTGCGAAAGAACCGTGCACCCGCGCGCAGCTCGCGAGGCTCCTTGCCTTCGCCCGACTGCCGGCAGGACGTGCACACGAACAGTTGATGAGGAGCGGTCACGAGCGGTCCACCGTGCTCGCGATCAACACGACGCGGGCTCGTCCGGTGCCCTCGATCGGCGGCGAGCGGTGAACCGCGCCGCGACGGTTCGGATGGAGGGCGCCCTTCATCACGATGACCTCGCCCGGCACCGCATGCCGGATCGCGGAGGCATCTTTGACGATCTCCTTGTTCGCATCGCACGGACAGTCCGTTGGATGGTCGAGTGCCTCGCGACGTACCGCTGCGTCGGGGACCCACTGCGTACCGGGACCCACGTACGTCGTGACGAGACGGTACCTGACGTAGTCGACGTGGAACTTCCGGCACTGGTCCGTGCGAACCGCGCCGAACGAGACGCGCAGGCGGCGAGCGTCAGCGAGGTGCGCAAGACGGGCGATGAGGACGGCGACGTCCATCATCAGCCACGTGCGCGCCGGCTCGGCGAGACCGCGCGTGGCAGCCGAGAGATCGTAGTTCGGCATGGCCAGGATCTCATCGAACTGCGCGGGAAAGCGCTTCGCCCATTCCACGAGCTGCGCGTCGAGGCCCACAGGAAGCTCGCGATGCCACGACACGAGGTTGACCTCGCCCTGCGCGAGTCGCTCGCTGGCCTCCACCTCCGCGTCGGCTCGCCGGAGGGTCGATAGGTTACGAGTCTGCGTGCTCAGCATGCGCGCTCCCAGAAGACGGGGAGCCAGGGATCACCCGGTTGCCAGTGAGGGAACGGATCGTCGTCGCGCCGTGCGAGGGCCATCGAGAGGCATGCCGCAAGGTTGGACTCGAGCGTCTCCTCGGAAACGAGGTTCCTACCGGCGACGAGCAACGTCAGCCGCGGCGTCGACTGCCACGTGCCACAGAAGCCTGCGACGGGCGACCCACCGTCGGAGCGCGCGACGCCGTAGCACGTGGGTCTGCTCGTGAGGGCGAACGTCGCGCGCAGCCGCTCGGCGCGAACAGCGAGCTCCTGAAGCAGCTCCCAGAAGGGGCGCGGCGCCACCAGGCCGTCCGCAATCGCCAGCACGCCAGCACGGACGACGCGCCCACCTTCGCGCTCGTAGACCGGGCCGACGCTCAGGGAGACTCGCGGGCCTCGGTTCGGCGCCCTCGATGACGGATCGAGCGGGACATGCATCGCGACGCTTCTACCGCAAGGTCGTCCGTCTTGCAACCGAGTTGCATCTGTGCGGCGGTGCGCTGCTCGATGACGGTCCCGATCACCATCCTCACCGGGTTCCTCGGTTCGGGCAAGACGACGCTGCTGAATCACGCGCTGCGGGGCCCGATGCTCTCGCGCGCCCTGGTCGTGGTGAACGAGCTCGGGGCGGTGCCGCTCGACCATCTGCCGGTCAAGGAGGTGCGCGAGGACGTGCTTCTCCTCGACTCGGGCTGCGTCTGCTGCTCGATTCGGGGAGACCTGGTGGACGCGCTGCTCGCGCAATCGGGAGCCGACGCGCGCTTCGATCGCGTCTTCGTCGAGACGACGGGGCTCGCAGATCCGACCCCGATCGTCGCGACGCTGGTGCGCCACCCGGAGCTGTCACGGCACTACCACCTCGATGCCGTTGTAACTGCGGTCGATGGCGAGCACGCCCCGACAACCCTGGCGCGTCACGATGAGGCGAAGAAGCAGGTGCTCCTCGCGGACGACCTCATCATGACCAAGGTGGACGTCGTCAGCGCGAGCGCATTGCACGCCGCGCGCGCGGCGGCGCAGGAGCTGAACCCTCGGGCTCGGCTCTTCTTCGCCGAACGCGGCCTCCTCGATTGGCGGGCAATCCTCGAGTGGACGCCATCCACCGTCTCGTCGCGGCTCGACATCGCGAACTCGGCCCCACCCCACGGCGGCAGCGAGGTTCGGTCGTTCTCGGTGCGCGCCGACCGCGCCGTCGACTTTCGCTCGTTCGCGCTCTGGCTCTCGATGGTGAGCCAGTTCCATGGCGAGACTCTGCTCCGCGTGAAGGGCCTGTTGCGTATCGAAGACGAGCCTGGACCGGTCGTCGTGCAAGCCGTTCAGCACGTCGTCTATCCGACCTACTCGATGTCGCGCTGGCCGAGTGAGGACCGTTCGTCGCGCCTCATGGTCATCACCCGCGGGATGCCCGTCACGCTCGTCGAGGAGCTTCGTGCGAGCTTGGACGGACTGCTGAACGGGCCGGCAGCGCGCGCGGAGGCAGCAACGCAACCAGCGTGGGCAAGCTCGTGAAGGGGGCTTCGCGCAGCTTCGACCTCATCGTCACAGGCGGGAGCTGCGTGACCCCCTGGGGAACATTCGAGATCGACCTCGGCATCCGAGATGGACGAATCGCCGAGCTCGGGTCCTTGAACGCCTGCGTGGCCGCGGAGAGGTTCGATGCTCAAGGGCTACACGTGCTGCCCGGCGTCATCGACTCGCAGGTCCACTTTCGCGAGCCTGGTCTCGAACACAAGGAGACGATCGCCACGGGGACGGCGGCCGCGCTTCTCGGAGGCGTCACGACGGTGCTCGAGATGCCCAACACGGTTCCGCCGACCACGTCTGCCGAAGCGCTGGCCGACAAGGTTGCACGGATCCACGATCGCGCGTGGACCGACATCGCCTTCTTCGTCGGTGCGACCGAAGCGAACGCCGAGGCGCTCGCGGGACTCGAGCGCCTGCCAGGGTGCGCCGGAGTGAAGCTCTTCATGGGCAGCTCGACCGGCAGCCTGCTCGTGGGCGACGATGCGGCGCTCACAGAGGTGATGCGGCACGGCCGGAGGCGGGTCGCCGTTCACGCGGAAGACGAGGCCCGTTTGCGCGAGCGGAGTCATCTCGCTGAAGCGCCCGGGGCCAGGGTCGACGCTCACCCTGTATGGCGCGACGAACTGAGTGCCCATCGCGCGACCGAGCGGTGCCTGCGCGGCGCCCGGAGCTTCGGTCGGCGTGTGCACATCCTCCACGTGAGCACGGCCGGGGAGCTGGACCTGCTCGAAGAGCATCGCGACCTCGCGACGTTCGAGGTCACGCCGCAGCACCTCACGCTGAGCGCGCCCGGTTGCTACGAGAACCTCGGCACGCTGGCGCAGATGAACCCGCCCATCCGGGACGCGCAGCACCGCGAAGCGCTCTGGCATGCCGTGCGCGTCGGGCTCGTCGACGTCATCGGCTCGGACCACGCCCCCCATACGCGCGAGGAGAAGGCTCGCCCATACCCCGCGTCTCCTTCCGGCATGCCGGGCGTACAGACCCTCTTGCCGGTGATGCTGACCCACGTCCACGAGGGTCGTCTCTCACTGCCTCGGCTGGTGGAGCTCGTGGCGAGTGGACCCGCGCGCGTCTACGGCATCGCTCGCAAGGGACGCATCGTGGTCGGGGCCGACGCGGATCTCACGTTCGTGGACCTCAAGCGTCGCCAGTGTCTGACGCACGCGATGATGCGTTCTCCCTGCGGGTGGACGCCGTTCGACGGAATGGAGGTCGTCGGGTTCCCAGTGGCCACGCTGCTTCGAGGCCGAATCGCGATGCGCGATGGAGAGCTGGTCGGTGCGCCCACGGGCCGGGTGGTCGCGTTCGAGGAGACCCTCGGGCCTAGCGGTCAAGCCGCGTGAACGAACCGGATCGAGATCGAGGTAGCCATCCGATGTCACTTTGTTTCGAGGTCGGCTCTTTCGTCATGTGCAACATGGGGCCACACGGCTGGAAGCTCGGTCGGATCATTGCGCTGCACTACCGCGAGGACCATTGGCCAGCCGGGGCCGAGGCACCCTATCAGGTGGCGCTCGAGGAAGACCGCGCCCTCATCTATGTCCCGGAGGACGACGCCTCGTACTGCCGCGAGGCCACCCACGAAGATCTCAGAATCGCCCGTCGCTCGGACGCGCTCGCTGCGCTCCCGCCCGGCCTCGAGCGCTTGGCCCCCGAGACCGAACCGATGGGCAGGGGCGCGCCAGCAGAGCTCGGCTGCGCAGGCGGCACCGCGCAGGCCGACAGTCCGTCCTACCGCGGCGGGCGATGCCGTTGCTGCGGCTGCTGCCCCCGAAGCTGGTCGTACGCCGAACTCTACAGCGAGCACTATCGCTGCGCAGCACGAAACGGGCTCAGTGTGACACGGTGCTCCGTCGATCTCGGCACGGTCCGCGTCGGGCAGTCGCTCCACCATCCTGCGAGCGATGGGTCGCCGCTCAGCGCGGGCTTCATGCAGTGCCCCACCTTGGTACGCCTCCCGCCAGGCCTCCGCTTCACGGACGATGGTGCCCTCGCCGGCGAGGTGCGGTTCGACCCGCATCGAGACACTGTGTACGGCGTCGAGTTTGTCGCGGTGAGCACGGTCGCTTGGGACGACCCGGCGGTGGGCATCGTCCGTCTGGAGATCACCTTCGTCGTCGATGGCAACGAGCCGCCAGATGAGTTCGACAAGGGCGCATTCGTGCGGGAAGAGCAGAGGGCCCGCACCGCAGCCAGCCGCTTACTTCTCGAGCTCGGCGGCGCGTGGGAGCGTTGGGAGCGGGGCGAGGTAGGCAACCGCGAGACGTGCGATCGGATGAACGCCGAGCTTCGCCGACTGCGGGAGCTACTGGAGGCGCATCCGAGGCTCGACGGCGGCCGGTGGTGGGCCCAGCTCGGCGGCTATCACATGAACGTGCACAAGCTGCTCGAGAACACGCTCTTCGAATGCGAGCTCTACCTCGGCTACGCGCTCACGTTTGGGGACGCCGAAGTTCGGCGTCTGGCTGAGCAGAATCTCGAGGGCTGCTACCAGAAGCGCCTCCTCGAGGCGGCGCGGTTCATGTGGGTCGATGGTCTCGAGCAGATGATGCGGGGCGAGTGGGCGGCAGCCGTGGAGATGCTGCGTCTCGCCGCTGAGAAGAAGGACGGGTGGGGCTGGGCGGTCAACTACGGCGACATCTGGCTCGCCGAGTCGGCCGCACGACTCGTGCACGGTGCAGAGCTTGCGGCGAGCAACGAGGCGAAGGCCGACGACGCTGCAAGTTGGATTGCTGAGGCAGCACGACTGCTGGAGAAATGCGTGGCGAGAGCCGACGAGGCGGGCGTCTTCGGATTGGAGGGGCACCCATGGGCCGCCGAGATGAGGGCAGCCCTCGCCTCGTACCGCAGCCTGCAGGCCAGAGGCACGCTCGTGCCCGACTGGCTCGCAGCGCTCAAGTTGCGAACCATGTACTGGTGCGCGCAGGTGCTCGGCGGAGCGGCGCCGTTTCCGCCCAGGCCAAGACCTCGCCTCGAGGATGCTGGCGCTTTGGTGCGGCGCCTACCCGGGCACAACGACTGACGCGGTGTTCTTCCGCTCGAACGAGAGAACGTCTTGCGCCCCGCGCGCTGTGCTCTACGCGGCCGACGGGACCAGCGACGCTTGCTGCCGACGCAGCCGGAAATGCTCAATGAGGCCACCGACGAGCAGCAGGAGTACACCGGCCCACTCGATGAAGTGGAGGTCTCCCGCAAAGTGCCCCGTGGCAACGAGCGCGGAGCCGGTGAGCGCGATGGCGATGGGCCACACGCGCCGCGTGCGCCAGGAGCGCCAGGCGCTCACGCCGATGGACGCGCTGATGGCGACGACGAGGAGCACCAAGTGGTGAAACTCGCTCAGTCCGAAGCCGACGCCGAGCACAGAGAACAGCTTCGCGTACGTTGTCAGGCACGCAGGGCAGACCGCGCAGGCGAGTACGGGCAGAATGGCGGACCACATGCCGGCGTTCGGCGCCGTAGCTTTCGGGGCTCGGTGGGCGGCGCAATCGCACGCGTGGCCGTGCTCGTGGACATTGAGACGCATGGGCGACGAAGCTATCCGACGCGGCGGCGACGCGCAACTCGGTTGCATGTCCACCGAAAGGCCCCTGTCGATCTGGCTGTGGCTCGTCATCTCGCTACTGTTCCTACGCGAAGCTTGACGGTCTTGCAACTATGTTGCATCTACGGACCATGATCACGCCCTCGCGCAAGCTTCCCGTCACAGTCCTCTCCGGCTTCCTTGGCGCGGGGAAGACCACCCTGCTCAACCACGTTCTCGCCAACCGCGAGGGCCGCAAGGTGGCGGTCATCGTGAACGACATGAGCGAGGTGAACGTCGACGCCCAGCTTGTGAAGACGGGAGGCGCTGCGCTCTCCCGCGTCGACGAGAAGCTCGTCGAGATGCAGAACGGCTGCATCTGCTGCACCCTCCGCGAGGACCTGCTGATCGAGGTCGGGAGGCTCGCCGCGGAGGGACGGTTCGACTACTTGCTCGTCGAATCCACGGGCATCTCGGAGCCGCTGCCAGTGGCCGAGACCTTCACGTTCGAGGACGAGGCCGGCAAGAGCCTCTCGGAAGTGGCCCGACTCGACACGATGGTCACGGTAGTCGACGCGAAGAACTTCCTCGCAGACTGGCAGAGCGGGGACGATCTCCGCGCGCGGAAGATCGCGCTCGGCGATGACGACGAGCGCTCCATCGCGGACCTCCTGGTCGAGCAGATCGAGTTTGCCAACGTGCTCGTGATCTCCAAGCTCGATCTGGTGTCACCTGCGGAGACAGAGCGCCTCGAAGGCATGCTGCACCACATCAACCCAGACGCGCGCATCGTTCGCGCCGAACACGGAAGAGTGCCGCTCGACACGGTGCTCGGAACGGGCCTCTTCGACTTCGAGAAGGCGGCGCAAGCTCCGGGCTGGCTGAAGGAGCTGCGCGGCGAGCACGTGCCCGAGACCGTCGAGTACGGCATCGCGAGCTTCGTCTACCGGGCCCGTACGCCGTTCCATCCGGAGCGCTTCTGGGAGCTCCTTCAGGATTCCGAGACTTGGGATGGTGTTCTCCGCTCGAAGGGCTTCTTCTGGCTGGCCTCGCGGATGGGCGTGAGAGGGCTCTGGTCCCAGGCCGGCGGCTCCGCGAGCTGCGAGGGCGCCGGCATGTGGTACGCGGCCTTGCCCAAAGACGAGTGGCCGGAGGAAGAGGAAGCGCGCGCCCAGATCCAGAACGACTGGCAGGAGCCCTGGGGCGACCGTCGTCAAGAGCTGGTCTTCATCGGCGTCGGCCTCGAAGAGGCCGCACTGCGTACGAAGCTCGATGCCGCGCTCCTCACGAAGAAGGAGCTCGATGCGGGGCCCAAGGGCTGGCGGAAGCTGCGCGACCCCTTCCCCGCGTGGACCGACGACGAGGTCGCAGCATGAGGTCCGTCCACCTGAGCGCGCATGTTCGCAAGGCGCAGCGCCGATGACAACGCCGCTCGATTGGCTCATCGTCGGCGGCGGCGTTCACGGCACGCACCTGTCCCACGTGCTCGTGAATCGCGCCGGCGTGGCGCCGGACCGGGTGCGCGTCCTCGACCCGCAGGAGCATCCGCTCGAGACGTTCTGGCGCGTGACCGGCGCGACCGGGATGCGCTACCTCCGCTCGCCGGGCGTCCACCATGTCGACCTTCATCCCTACGCGCTCCGGCGGTTCGCGAAGAAGGGCGCGGGGAAACGGCTGGCGCGCTTTGTCTACCCCTACGACCGCCCGGGGCTCGACTTCTTCCGCGCGCACACTGAGCACGTCGTGCGCGAGAACGGGTTGGGTTCGCTGCGAGAGCGGTGCCGGGCCACGACGATCGCGCGCCTTGGCGAGGGCTACCGCGTCGAAACGGACCAAGGCGCGCTCGACTCGCGGCGGGTCGTCTCGGCCATCGGGCTCGAAGAACAGCTGTGCGTGCCGTCGTGGGCGCGGCCGTTCGAGGGCGACGCCCGTGTCGAGCACATCTTCTCGGCGACCTTCAGCCGCGAAGCGGCCACCGCAGCGCGTTCGGTCGCGATCGTGGGCGGCGGGATCTCTGCGGCCCAGCTGGCCTGCGCGCTGGCTGCGGCGGGCACCGAGGTGACGATCGTCGCCCGTCACGTCCCGCGCATCCACCGGTTCGACAGCGATCCAGAATGGCTCGGGCCAAAGGCCATGTCGGGGTTCTCGCGCACGCGCGACCCGCGCGAACGTCGGCGGCTCATCGCCTCGGCCCGCCATCGCGGCTCGATGCCGCCTGAGATCGCGAGCGACCTGCGTCGCGAGCTCCGGCGCGCCCGCGCGAAGTGGCTCGAGGCCGAGCCTGTCTCCGCCGATGCAACCCCGGCCGGCGTACGACTTCGGCTGGACCGTGCTCCGCACGTCCTCGAGGTGGACCGCGTGGTGCTGGCGACTGGCTTCGAGGTCCATCGGCCCGGAGGCGCGCTGCTGGGGGAGGACGCGATCGACCGGCTGGGGCTTCCCTGCGCGGACTGCGGCTACCCGCTTGTCTCGCCGCGCCTCGAGTGGGCGAGCGGGCTCTTCGTGACCGGCCCCCTGGCGGAGCTCGAGCTCGGACCCACGGCCAGAAACATCGCTGGAGCACGCGCCGCGGGTGAACGTCTCCTTGCGGCAGCGTGATGGAAGCGGGAAACTAAGGCCAGATGTCAAGTAAGACTCGGCTCCTTCGCGATGACGACCTCCGGCAGCTCTTGGTCGGCAAGGGCATCCGCGTGACGGAGCAGCGGATGGTGATCCTACGCGAGCTCGCGAAGCTGCGGATCCCCACGAGCCACCCGGAGCTGACCGAGCGGCTCGCGGGCGTTGGCCTCGACCGGGCGACCATCTACCGCAACCTGCTGTTGCTCACGGAGGCGGGGCTACTCGTGAAGACGCAGCTCGGCGACAACGTGTGGCGCTTCGAGCTGCCGAACATGAAGTCCACCGAGCACGGCACGCATCCGCACTTCGTCTGCAACGTCTGTGGCGACGTCGCGTGTCTGCCCGAGAGCGCGGTTGCGCTGCGTGGCGAGGCCGTTCGCAACCAAGTTGCAGAGGTCCAGCTACGCGGGCGCTGCGTGGCGTGTGTCCGCGGAGGCCCTGCGAACGAAGCGCAGAGTGCACGTCGGCCTCGTTGATGCGTTCAGAGGCCTTCTCGATCACGAAGCGACGACGGGCGCGCCCGGTCCCCACGACCACGCAAACGCTGTGCGGCACGGCGCGGGAATCCATCGACACCCACTCGAGCAGCTCGATGGACTGCTCATCGGGTGCGTGCAGGGCGTTCCGGACCCATGAATCGAGCGTGCGCGCGACGGCGGGATCGATGGCGCGGCGTCGTGGACCGAGCGCTGGCGGGCGGCCGAGCTGCGAAAGCGGGAAGAAGATGGGTGCGTCCATCGGTCAACCTCTTGAGATCTTCTTCTCGACGAAGACGACGTGCTTGCGCGCGATGGGGTCGTACTTCTTGATCTCGAGCTTGCCTGGGGTTGTTCGCTTGTTCTTGGTGGTGACGTAGGCGAATCCGGTTCCGGCAGTAGAGACGAGTTGGATGACGTCGCGCATGGGGAGCTCCTCCGAGGCTGCGCACGATACTCAGTCGCCGCGCGTGTTGCAACTGAGTTGCATGTGTGAGATAGATGCGCCATCGAATCGGATGGAGGCCACATGCAGCAATTGCCCGTGACGGTGCTCAGCGGCTTTCTTGGCGCCGGGAAGACAACCCTGTTGAACCACGTGCTCGCGAATCGCGAGGGCCGACGCGTCGCCGTCATCGTCAACGATATGAGCGAGGTCAACATCGACGCTCAGCTCGTGAAGATGGGCGAGGCCGCGCTCGGTCGAACCGAAGAGAAGCTCGTCGAGATGTCGAACGGGTGCATCTGCTGCACGCTGCGCGAGGACCTCCTCGTGGAGGTCAAGCGACTCGCAGCGGAGGGGCGGTTCGACAGCCTGCTCATCGAGTCGACAGGGATCGGCGAGCCGATGCCGGTCGCCGCGACGTTCTCCTTCCGCGACGAGCACGGCTTCAGCCTCGCCGACGTCGCGAAGCTGGACACGATGGTCACGGTGGTCGACGCGGCGAACTTCCTTCGGGAGTACGGCTCCTCGGACGACCTGCGCGCACGCGGCATCGCGCTTGGCCCTGAGGACGAACGCACGATCGTGGATCTGCTCGTCGACCAGGTCGAGTTCGCGAACGTACTGGTCATCTCGAAAGCCGATCTCGTCAGTCGGCAAGACATGGAGCGTCTCGAGGGCATTCTCCATCACCTGAACCCCGAAGCTCGGCTCATCCGCGCCGAGCATGGTCGCGTGCCGATTGACGCGGTCCTCTGCACGGGGCTTTTCGACGACGCGAAGGCAGCGACCTACGCCGGCTGGGCGAAGGAGCTCGCGGGGATCCACACGCCAGAGACGGAAGAGTACGGCATCGGCAGCTTCGTCTACCGAGCGCGAAGGCCGTTCCATCCTGAACGACTCCACGCGTTCCTCGCCAGCGAGTGGGTGGGTGTGCTTCGCTCGAAGGGCTTCTTCTGGCTGGCGACGCGCATGAGCGAGGTGGGAGCGTGGTCGCAGGCCGGTCCGGCGTGTCGTACGAGCCGAGCGGGGTTCTGGTGGGCGGCGGCGCCAGCCGCATCGTGGCCGGAGGCGCCTGAGGCCCAAGCGGAGATCCGCCGCGACTTCCACGAACCGTATGGGGACCGTCGCCAAGAGCTGGTGCTGATCGGGATCGGGATGAACGAGGCGGCGCTCCGCGCCGGTTTCGACCGCTGCCTCCTCACCGATGCCGAGCTGCGCCTTGGCCCCGAGGGCTGGCGAGCATTCGGGGATCCGTTCCCATCGTGGGGCGAGCTGTCCGTCGAAGCAGAAGCGGCGCGGGTCGCATGAGCGAGCGCGAGGGGCCCATCCGGGTGGTCGAGGTCTCGGGTGCGCGTCGCGCGATGGGCGAGTCCTTCGGGGAGCAACTGCGCGCCGAGGCTCGCGAGCTCTATGCGATTCGGCTCCGAAGCGCGCTCACGCAGGCGCACGAGGAAGGCCTGCGTGAGGCGACCGAGGAGGACCTTCATCGCGTCGCCCGCGCCTCGCTCCGCATCACTGCAGACTGCGATCCTGAGACCGCCGACGAGATGGAAGGCATCGCCCGCGGAACCGGCCTGACCGTCGAGCAGGTGATGGTGCTGAACGGCCTCACCGACCTGCGGGATGCCTTGTCGTGGTGGCGCAGCGGCGAGCTCTTCGGTGGCTGCACGGCGATCGTCGCGCAGAGCGATGTAACGCGGGTTGGGCGACTGCTCTGCGGTCAGACCTGGGACCTCGGCACCGACAACATGCCCTACGTTCTCGCGGTTCGGCGGAAGCCGCGCTCAGGGCTTGGGAGCGTAGGCCTCACCGTCGCAGGGAGCTTGCCATTCCTGGGGATCAACGAGGCCGGGCTCGCCGTGGGCACGACCAACCTGCGCACACGCGACGCACAGCCCGGGGTCGTCTACGTCTCGTTGATCGACCGCGGGTTGCGGTCGCGGACCGCCAGCGAGGCGCTGAGCGCGATGAGCGCGCCGCGCCGCGCGGGAGGTCATTTCTTCTATGTTGCCGACGCGCTTGGCGCCGCAGTCGCCCTCGAATGCACGGCGCAGCGACACGCCGCACGCGAGCTGACCCAGGGTGTCTTCGTACACGCCAACCACTGTCTCGTGCCTGAGCATCGCGAAATCGACGTCGATGCCTCGCATCCATCGACTCAGGCGAGGCACCGACAGATGACGGCCCTCGCCGAGGAGGTCGGCACGCTCGACACCGAGACGCTCAAGTCTTTCTTTGCGGATACGAGCGGCGTGCCGGTGGCGATTTGTCGAGACGACGTCGACGGGACCAGCACGAACGCGGCGGGCATCTTCGCACCGGAAGAGGGCGTGCTCCTCGCGTGCCATGGACTGCCCTCACATAGCCCGTGGGTCGAGCTTCGCGCGTAGGAGTAATCATGGATTCGATTGAACAAGGAACCGTCACGCACGCGCCCACCATCGGTGAGCCACGCTCCGAGAGCAGCGCTCGCTCGGTCGATGATGTCGCCGCGCTGAGCGCGCTCTTCGAGGAAGGCGTCAACGTCGTTGTGCTGTCGAGGAGGCTCGACCCGGTGGTGATCGGCGAGGCGCAGATGGCGCTCTCGCAGCCGTTTTTTCGGTTACTCGCGTCCGTCACGCCAAGTGAGGGCCCAGGCGCCCTCATGGCCCAGATGACGGGGCTCCCGCGCCTCGCCGAGGAGGTTCACTTCTGGACCGAGGTGCTCGCGGAGCTGACCGGATGCGAGCTCGTGGGGGTTCGGCTGGCGCGCCTCGAAATGGCGATGTGTCCTCGCTTTCACGTCGACAAAGTGACGGTGCGGGTCGTCAGTACGTTCGCAGGCAATGGCACGGAGTACCTAGCCGAGGAAGACGTGGACCGACGGTGGCTCGGACACGTGGCGCGCGGGGTCAGCGACGAGGCGTCAGGCCTCATGCGGCCCGGCGCGCTTATTCGACGGGCCGAGGCCGGCGACGTCGTCCTCCTCAAGGGCGAGGCGTGGCCCAACAATGCGGAGCGTGGCGCCGTTCATCGTTCGCCAGCGGCGAGCAGCGCATCGCCCCGGCTCGTGCTGACCTTGGACCCTCTGTGACGAGCTGGCGAGGGTCGAGGAGTCCGTGCTCGCGAACTTCACGGCGCTGTCCGGAGGTGCGACCCGACCCGTCCGGTTCGAGGCATCCTGTCACTTCGCGGTGGCGCGGGTGAGAGAGTAGCCCAAGCCGCCCGCTGCTCAGCCCACGTGCCCGCGTGGGCCACCGCCCGGAGCGTCCGCTCGGCGATCGGCTCAGCGCCGTCGACGGCTTCGAGGGCCAGCACCTGCTCCTGGAGGTCGGCGGCCAGCATGAGCAGGTCGAAGAGCTGCGTGACGCGGGCGCGCGTGAGCCCCAGCTTGCGCGCCAGGGCGGCCTGGTCGGCCACGAGCCCGCGCTCGATGGCGGCCTGCAGGTGGTGCGCGAGCGCGAGCTGCTGGGCAACCTTGGCGGGGCGTCGCACGGGCTCGGGCTTGTCGGGCGGCGGCGTCGGGGTGAACGCGACGCTGCGGCTCCGGCGCCAGAAGATCGGCTCTTCGATGACCCGGTAGTCGCTCACGCTGCCTCTTTCGTGCCCGAGGCGGCGCCGAAGTCGATCAGCTCGACGCGGCATGTGCCCTTGTCCTCGTCGACCACCACCTTGTCGATGAGCGCCCGCAGGAAGCGCCCCTGGTTGTCGGGCGACATGTTCACCCAGACCTTGGCGAAGTCGCGGAGCGCGGCGACGAACCAGGCGTGGTCCCTCCTGGCGATCTCCAGCTCGGCGGCGTCGCGCCCGAGGTCGCGGAGTTGCTGCTCGCTCGCGGAGAGTCTGTCGGCCTCGACCTGGAGCTTTTGCTCGACGAACTCGCGGGCGCGTCCATCGAGGCGCACCACCTCCTCGGTGAGCTTGGAGGCGGTGGCCGAGGACTCGGCGATGCGCGTCGCCAGCTCCGCGCGCAGCTTGCCGAAGTCCTCGCCCTTGCCGGCCGTCAGCGTCTCCAGATGCTTCTCGACACGCTGGGCCAGCACGCCGTCGGCGGCTCTCTCCGAGATGCGTGCGACGACGAACTCCTCGATGGCGGCCGCGGGCAGCGGCCTTCCGGCGCACTGGTCCTTGCCGTACTTCTCGCGTCGCGAACACCGGTAGAAACGATAGGTCTTCCCGGTGGAGGGCTTCGTCGTCGAGCCGGGGCACATCATCTCGCCGCAAAGCGCGCAGCGCACGAGGCTGCGCAGGACGTAGTCGGGGTTCGTGCCAGTCCAACGCACCACGCGGCTCGTGCCCGCGAGGATGGCCTGCGCGGCGCGGTAGGTGGACTCCTCGATCAGCGGCGGATGCTCGCCGGGGTGCAGCTCGTCGCCGTACATCATGAAGCCCTCGTAGATCGGGCTCTTGAGGATGCGGCCGATGCCCTCCTTCGACCACGCGAGCTTCTTGGTGACCTTGGAGCCGCGCGGAAGGAGCATTCGCTCGTTCAGGAGGTGCGCCACCTTCGCCTGCTGGCGGTGCATCAGGAACAGGTCGAAGGCCTCGCGGACGACGCGCGCCTCGAGCTCGTTGACGAGGAGCTTCTTGTCCTTCACGGAGTAGCCGTAGGGCACCGGCCCGCCCGTCCACTTTCCCTTGCGACGGGCACCGGCGATCTTGTCGCGGGTGCGCTCGCTGATCATCTCGCGTTCGAACTCGGCGAAGGACATCAACATGTTCATCGTCAGCCGACCCATCGCGTCGGCCGTCGAGAAGTTCTGGGTCACCGAGACGAACGAGGCGCCAGCCGCTCCGAGGCGCTCCATCACCTTCACGAAGTCGAGGAGCGAGCGCGAGAGGCGGTCGACCTTGTAGACGACGATGACGTCGACCTTGCCCGCCTCGACGTCGGCCATCAGGCGCGTGAACGCGGGGCGGTCGATGTTCGCGCCCGTGAAGCCGCCAGCTCGGCATCCATAGCGACAAGGCCGTGCCCGGCTTCAAGCGGCTGGCCCGGGCCGCGCACGCCGGCAAAGCGGCCATCGGCGTCCAGATCTACCA
>Ga0209018_1002092_pt1 | contig 14728 bp, 12 predicted proteins | sample YNPBryBLVA2012_FD_185814 | JGI IMG/M metagenome (GOLD analysis project Ga0209018, IMG submission 185814) | Anoxygenic and chlorotrophic microbial mat microbial communities from Yellowstone National Park, USA - YNP Bryant BLVA 2012 (SPAdes)... ...
GTAGCTGCCAAGCTCATCCTTTACCCCGTGCGCCGTCGTGAAAAACGTTCCTGCGCATGAGCGCAAATGCAAAAAGTTGGCAAGTCGGGGGTTCGGATAGTACCCGCGGCCTGCGTCGTTCCGCCCTTCCGAGACTGGTCGCCGCACGGCGTAACTAGCGGCACCGGGAACCGGCGGCGTCACCGCCGACGCGTACGTACGACAACCAGGTCGAACGCGACCCCACCCGGCAGCCCCCTCCGCACCGCGTCAGATGAAAGGCCCGGCCTCAGGCGGGCAACGCCCGCAGGCAACCCCGGATCACCAAATCCTGATGCTTGTGGTAGCCGAAGCACGCCAGCGGACAAACGGCCCGGCCGAACCCGCGAAGCAGACGGTATCGGAAGCGCTGCCAGCGTCCGGTCGCCTCCGCCAGACTGCGCTCGACGTACTTCTGAAGGGTCAGCCAGACATCTTCACGCAGCTTCTCAGGCGTGCCGAACGCGCCGGCCGGGCGGGCATACCCGGCGCGAATGTTCCGTAACAGTTCCGCCGACGTACGGCCGAACGTCTGGGTCCAGGTCGTGCCGACGCGATAGGTGTGCGAATCGCTCCCGCCGACCAGCACCTTCCCGCGCTGGGCCGTCGCCTGCCAGACGAACGCGTTGTGCATGTAGCTGCGCGTCCCGTTGATGCCTTCAAAAACGTCGAACAGTTCCAGCATGACCTCGATCTGGTGCGGGGTGAGAACGCGCTGCTGACCAGTCCACGTCATGTGGTTCAGCACGTACAGCTTGTCGATCTGCCGCAGGTACGCTACCAAGTCGTACAGATTGTCGCGCCGCCGCTGAATCTCGCGGTGCTGCGCCTCGTCGATGTCATAGACGTTGACGTGGATGAGCGTCCGATCCTCCGGAAAGCGGACGGAAATCTCCTCCCCGACGATGAAATCCCGCAGCGGACCGCGCTCGTCCAGCAGCGCCTTGCAGCCGTCGATCGTGTCGTGATCCGTGATCGTCACGAACGTCATGCCGCGGGCCTTGGCCCGGTCGTAGACCTCTCCGGGCGTCAGCAGCGGACGCCATGCCATCCCGGGCAGAAAATGCAGCCGCTCGTTGGAAAACGTCGAATGGCAGTGCAGGTCGATGCGCGCCGCAGGCGTCGCGATCTCATGCAGGCAGCGGCCGTCGATACGGTCCGAAGCGTTCAGTGCGGCCAGCAGCAGGTCTCTCATGGGTGGCGTCCGTTGTGGCTTCCGTAAGCCTTGTATCTGCCGCACCTGTCAAAGCATCGTGTGCTCTCTGCAAATTCCGGATGAGCGCAGACTTACACCGCCCATGGCCAACGCCCCCAACGAGATTCGAACTCGTGTCGCCGGCTTGAAAAGCCGGTGTCCTAGGCCTCTAGACGATGGGGGCCAAGGGCGTACGCCCACGTTGCGGAATCATAGCAGCTCAACAGCGGGTCGAACAGGTGGCCCTGCGCAACTCGGCCCGCCGCCAGCCATGCTTATCAGAACTCCGCACGTCAGCACGCCGCGTTCCAGCCCGCCGGGCGCAAAACGCACGCGCTCGCAAGCCCCCGCAGAAGCGCGCTGATTCTCAGCCGTGGGTCGGCGGGCGACGCAGCTTGACCATCCGCCCGCGCGTCCCGTTCAATACCATTGTCCGTCGGCGTCGCGCCGGCAGCGGGCGCTCGTCGATGGCCGGGGAGCGGTGGCGCGTGGTTCCGATCCGCGTGGAAAACGTGATCAAGACCTTCGGGCGTGTCCGGGCCCTGGACGACATCACTCTCGACATCGCCCGCGGCGAGCTGTTCTTTCTGCTCGGTCCGTCCGGCTGCGGCAAGACCACACTGCTGCGCACGATTGCCGGCTTCTGTACCCCCGACGCGGGCCGCGTGCTGTTCGGCAACCGTGACGTCACCAACGTGCCGCCTCAGGCACGCAACACCGGCATGGTCTTCCAGAACTACGCCCTCTGGCCGCACATGACCGTCGAGGCCAACGTGGCCTTCGGCTTGCACGTGCGCAAAATCCCCCGGCGGCAGCGGCGGCAGCTCGTCGCCGAAGCGCTGGCGCTGGTCCGTATGTCAGAATACGCTCGACGAAAGCCGAACCAGCTCTCCGGCGGCCAGCAACAGCGCATCGCGCTGGCCCGGGCTCTGGTCATCCGGCCGCAATGCCTGCTGCTGGACGAACCGCTCAGCAACCTGGATGCGAAACTGCGACTGGAAATGCGGAGCGAAATCCGCCGCTTGTGCAAGCAGGCCGGGTTGACGGCCGTCTATGTCACACACGATCAGAAGGAAGCCCTGTCGATCGCGGACCGGATGGCCGTGATGTTCGACGGGCGGATCACGCAGGTGGGCACGCCCCGCGAGCTCTATCGCCGGCCGGCCAGCACCCGCGTCGCCGACTTTCTGGGCGAAACAAACTTTCTCGACGGAACAATCGAATCCGCCAGCGGAGACGAACGGATGGTCAGTACGCCGATCGGCGTGCTCCGGTCCCTGACCCCGGGTGATGCCCCGCGCACGGGAAAGTGCACCGTCTCGATCCGCCCCGAGGCAATCACGCTGGACGCGGCCAATGGCGTAAACAACCTGTCAGCGCGGGTGACCGACTGCGTGTACCAGGGCGAGCTGCTCCAGGTTACGTTGGCGGCCGGAGCCACGACCCTCCGGGCCACCGTGGTCGAACGAGCGGCGGGCCCGCGACCGGAGCCCGGCGTCGCAGTCCGATGCACCGTCGACCCGCGCGATGTGGTGATTTTGACGACCTAAACTTCCGTACCGCGGAGAGTGTGCTTCTATGCCGCGCATCGTCCTCATCGCTCTGATCGGCTTCTTCCTCGCTGTCGCACCGACTCGCCCCGCGCGGGGCGACGACTTCGACCTGGAAATCATTACGCCCCACAACGAGAACATTCAGGCGGAGTTCGAGCAGGCCTTCGTCCGCCATGTGGGACGACCGCTCCGGATCCGCTGGGTCAAAAAGGGCACGGGCGAAATCATCCGCCAACTGGACGCCCAGGAGCGGGCCGTCCAGGGCGGCTCCTTCGGATTGGACGTGTTTTTCGGCGGCGGCGTGCCCGACCACGATCTGGCCGCCGACCGGGGCTACCTCGAAGCCCCACGGCTGCCGGAGGAAATCCTGCGCGGCATCCCGGACAAGATCGCCGGGGTGGCCAACTACGACCGTCGCGGCCTGTGGTTTGGCTCGGCACTTTCTTCCTTCGGCGTGCTGATCAACCGTCGCGGCCTGAACAATCAGAAACTGCCGGAGATCCAGCGCTGGGAGGATCTGGCCAGCCCGCAGATGTTCGGCTGGGTCGTCATCGCGGACCCGCGCAAGTCCGCCAGTGTGCGCGTGGCCTATGAGCTCATCCTCCAACAGTACGGCTGGGAGAAAGGCTGGCCGCTGCTGATGCAGATGACCGCCAACTCCCGCCGCATTATGGACTCGTCCAGCGCGGTGCCCAACGAAATTGCCACGGGCGACGCGCTGGCCGGACCGTGCATCGACTTTTACGCCTACGGGCGGGTCGCCGAGGCCGGCTCCGACGTGCTGGCGTACATCAACCCCGTGGGCGGCTCCGCAATTACGCCGGACCCGATCTCGATGCTGCGCAAGCCGCCGCACCGCGAACTGGCCAAGCAGTTCATTGCTTTTGTGCTGAGCCCGGAAGGCCAGCGGCTGTGGGTGCTCCCCCCGGGCGTGCCAGGGGGGCCGGTGCGACACGCGCTGTACCGCATGCCGGTGCGGCCGGATGTCTGTCAGCAGTACGCGGAGCAGTTGCTGATCAAGGATCCCTACCGGGAAGCGGAGGCGGGCACGTTCCGGGTCGTCAACGACGAGCTCCAGCGGGCCCGCAACAAACTCCTGTCCGAGCTGATGGGCGCCGCGCTCATCGACCAGCACCAAAGCCTGCGGGACGCCTGGAAGGCCCTCATCGACGGCGGCATGAAGCCCGCTGCCCTGGCCGAGTGGAACGCCCTGCCGTTCGACGAGCCCACGTCGCTGGAGCTGGCTCGCAAGCTGGAAAGTAGCGACCGCGAGGCCAAAGAACTGACGCGCCAGTGGACGCGCTTTTTCAAGGACAAATACCAGCGCGTCCGCGCGCTGTCGCGGTGACCCGCGGCGACCCGGGACGAACGGCGGACGGACGACACACGCGATGCGACCGTGGCAAACCGTCCGCAGGCCCCGTGGACAGTCGCGCCACGGGACTGCTGGATCGATATCCGAACCCCCGACGCAAGTCGGGAGCAACACGCACAAGCCGCTTGCGACCCCCGCGGCACGCGCTACACTCGCCTGCGGAGCTCAGATGGACCACCTTCACCGGCGTGCGGGATTCCGACGCGCGTTGCCGCCGCCGGAACGACGCAGGCCGCGCGTACTATCCGAACCCCCGACGCAATTCGGGGACCGATTGCCTGCCCCGCACTCGCGTGCGAGGTCCCGATGCGAGCCCCGCACCCCTCATCCGTGCGGCATTCTCTGAGGCGCTCCGCGTGTACCCATGAACACCGTCCACTGCGACCATCCGCGCCGCCGCTCCGCTAGACTGCTCGTGCGTCTCAGCAATGCCTACCGGCGGTTTCTGGCCGTATTCCTGGCACTGCTCGGCCCGCGGGCCGCCTACGCCATCTTCGCGGCGCTGGCGCGCGGCGTGTATCGACTGCTGGACCCGCTCCGCCTGCGCAGCGAGGCTCAGTGTCGCGCGGCGCTGGCAGGGCGGTACCCGGACGAGCAGATCTCCCGCATCGCCGAGCAGGCCTTCGTCCACCGCGCCTGGAACCTGGCGGACCTGATGCTGGCGGACCGCCGACTCCACGCCGGCACCTATGACCGCTACGGCGGCCGCATACCCGAGCCATACGGAAGCATGCTGCGGGATGCCCAGTGCCGCCGGCAGCCCGTCCTGCTGGTCACGGCGTACTACGGGCCCTTCGACCTTCTGCCGCTGCTCCTTGGGTTCAATGGCATCCGGGCGGCCGCGGTGTACCGAGCGCATCCCAATCCGGATTTTGACGCCTACCGCCGTGCAATCCGCAGCCGCAGCGGGTGCGAAATGGTCCCCGACACGCAGGCTGCGGTTCGCCTGCCACAGGTCCTTGAGAGCGGCGGCACGGTGGCCATTCTTGCCGATCACCACGCCCCCGGCCGCGGAATACCCATCACGTACCTCGGGCTGCCGACAGCCGTCGCGCGCACCGTAGGCCTCCTGGCTTGGCGCTACGCGGCCGTCGTGGCCGTGGCCGCCCTTCGCCGCCGTCGGAGGCCCTTTCAGTTCGAGATCGTCATCGCCGATCTATTCGACTCCAGCGCGTGGCACAACGAGCCGGAACCTGTCGTGTACATCACCCGTCGGTACACGCAGGCGCTGGAGCGCATCGTGTTGGAAGAGCCCGCGCAGTATCTGTGGGCCCACGCCCGCTGGGGGCCGGCTGTCGCCCAGCGGTTGACGGACGAGCCCCGCCCGGCCGGACCGCCCTATGTGACGATTCGCGATTCGACGGCGCGCTATCCGAACCCCGCACGCTAGTGCGGGGCCGTCCCGCCACTTGCGTGGCGGGTTCTGATCGAGCGCGCCGCCGGTTTGTGAATTCCGATTTAGCTGCGACCCACTGCGTCGATGATCGCGCCGGCCAGCGCAAGGGCGGCCTCGAAAATGTTGGCCCCGTCAGCGGCCACCGCTTTCTCGGCCATCGGCACGCCCATCAGAAAAGCCAACACACCGGCGACACGCCAGCGAAACGGTTTGGTCCTCATCCTGAGCTCCTTCCTATCACGGATCTACCGCGGTCGTCACGGTCAGCCTGCCGGGACACTCGGCACCCGGCGCGGCCCGGCGCGTCACCGACAGCGGCAACGGGCCTGCGCGCCGCAGCCCGAATCGCCGACCGTAGCGTTCGCAGGATGGGCCGCCGTTCCACGAACGTCAAGCCTCGATCCCACCCGAATTAAGCGGAAAGCAGCCACGCTCCCCCGTTCCCTGCACCAAGCGCCGGGTGAATTAGAGCCAACAACAAAACGTCCGCCCATCAGAGTCCGCCCATCAGAGCCGCAACCGTAAGGGAGCGGTCTTTGATGCGGGTACGACCGCTTCCTGATGGGCGCCGCTCGGTTTTGTTAGGGCTTCGTACGGCCGCGACGACCGGTCCGGGGCATGCAAAGTGCCTGAAGCCTCCTTTGTGACAGTGGTTCCCATCGGATATATTCTCAGCGCGGGCACATGCGAGCCGGCAACGCCACCAGGCGGGCCGGCCCGCGTTACGTTGCGCGGCGGCGGTGCGCCGGCCAGGCGTGGCGACGTCTGCGCAAGTGCCTGCGGCGCTTGCATGTCGCGGCGCAGGCCCGCAAGCGCCCAGCCGACGACGCGCACCCGCGCGTTGCGCGGCGACGCAAGCGCGCAGACTGGGGCGTGCACATCGGGAGAGGTGACCGAGCGGCTGAAGGTGCCGGTCTTGAAAACCGGTGGGCGAGCAATCGCCCCGTGGGTTCGAATCCCACCCTCTCCGGTCGTGGCCCGCGGCAGGTGGGTCACGGGGGCGGCGCCTCCGCTGCGCTCGGGTACCCAAACAGGGCGCTCAACTCCGAATCGCTCAGCGCGAAGTTGTACACATAATTGCCCCAAAGCGCGTGCGGCAAAACCTGCGCCCCATCGGATGCCCGCCCAGTCCGAATCGTCAGGATGCGGCTGCCGGCGCGCATTGCCTCCTCTACATGTTCTGTCGCGACGCCGTCGCATACGCTCAGCCGAAAACGCCCGTCGACCATCCGCACCGCGAACTTCGCCTGCGCACCCCGACTGAACGCGTGGGAAGCGGTCCCGATTGGGCCCGCGGGGCAGCCGCCGGCTACGCCGGCCAGCTTGAACGTTGAGTTGGAGGAATCATAGTAGAGCTGGGCGTAGTTCTGGTCGTCGTGGATGTACGAGCAGATATAGGCCACCGTTGAAGGACCTGTGGCGATCTCCGTGCTATCTGGGATAATCTCAATCGAGAACACATGGGTAAACTCCGGCGTCAGCGGCAAAGCAAACGTCAGCACTTCGCCAGGCTGGGACACACCGCCTGAACTCCACGGGCTGGCAGGGCACATCGCAAGCTCTATGGCTCCGACCCAGACGTCGAAGCGGGCATCGTGACAGCTCGGATATACGCCCAACCGAATGCTACCCGTCGTGCCGGTCACGACGGCGGGCGCCGACCAGATCTCCGTCCAGTCGCCAGCGCGCAGTCCGTAATAGATTCGATCCGCTGTACTGCCCATTTGGAGATGCACCCTGGATGCGTATCCCTTCACCCACGCATGCGCCATGTAGGTCTGGCCAGGCACGGTTCCGGGAACGGAGCGAATCCCCTCGCATACGTTCGTGACATTGCTCGCGCTAAGCCGCATGCTCGCAGCGCTGCCGCCCGAGCTGACCAGCCAGACGTTCGGATCCAGGCTCCGACTCGCTCCGGGAAACGTGCCCCACAGTTCCTGCCCCATGCTGGCCGGTCCCGGCACCAGGTTGGTTTTCGCGGGGCAAACCAATAACGCGGTCTCAAGTGAGACCGCCGCCGGCGAGATACAGAAATGCCGGAACCGACTTCCGGCGTCCTGCACGAGCAGGTGCAGTTTGCCGCCCGCGTAGCCTGCGTACTGGACAACCCCATAGGTCAGATCGCTGAACCTGTGGTAGACCGCCCAATGTTCCAGATCCGGACTGACCAGAATCATGGCGCCGGGCTTGGTCGCAGGTGTGGTGGTGCAACTACACGCGTACCACAGGTCGCCGTACCGGAACAGCTCCAAGAAAACCGGGCTACCGCCCGGGCTGCTGCCTGTCCTTTTGCATTGAACCTGCTGGACAGTCCCGAAGCTGAAGTCCATCACGTCGTACCACATAACATCACTGACAGCATCCGAACCACAGAGCAGGCGCGTCGGGTGCCCGTAGTCGCGAAAGCGTGTGACCTGCCCCGCCGGCGAGGGACCGCACCCGACGCGGATGTTATCGAGGATCACAACGAAGCCCTGGCCGACCGCTCCGGCGGACGCCTTCAGACGCAGTTGGTACTCTCCGGGCGCGCCCGACTGGAAGTGAGCAGTGAAAGGAGCCGTGACCCCCTGAGTATTCGGCACGTACGTCGTGCTGAGCGCCAGCTCGTTGGCCCCGTCAAACACGGCCGGGATCAGCAGGCCGCTGGGAGAGCTGCTCTTGAAGTCGAACTGTAGAAAGAGATGGGTGCCGGGCGGCACCGTCTCAGGAATCGTAAAGGACAGCGCCACATAGTCACCAGCGGCGACCGCCGGCGTGGCCGTGACTCTGCCGGCCCCCGTATTACTGACCAGCCTAAGCAAGTCCGAGGCGGCCGTCGTTCGCACGATCGAAATCGCGTCGCTGCTCGCAACCCAGTCGAGCGGCTCGCTGGACTCAAAGTGCGCGTTGCGATGCGGCTCCGGCAAATACGTCAGCGCACCCGGCGTGGCGCTGCTCCATGTCTGGCCGTCATCGTCGCTGACGAAGAGAAACCGGTGGCCCTCGCCATCGCCCGTGTCCACGACCCACCTGCCCGTACCGCTATGATACCCCACCGCGTGAAAGTGTCGGATCACGTCGTCCTGGGGCCTGAAAACTCTGGTCCACGTAACTCCGTTGTCGACGGAGCGCCAGATCTCATCGTCGTCCAGGCCCGATACCTGCGAGGCCCACCCTCCGTACGTCGCGGCGACGATAGTACCATGCGGCGCCTGCTGCACGCTCCAGTATATCGGGCAACCAGTGAACACCGCACCGGCCGGCGTAAACGTCGCGCCGTTAGGCGGGGCTGTACCCGCATCGTCGGACCAGAAGGGTTGAAACCGGGTCCCACCGAGCGCACAAAAGATCAGAACGCGGTCATTTTGAAGAGCCCACACGTTTCGTATCGCACCAACCGCTGAGGTAAATGCCTTCTCCCACGCTACGCCGTCCGCCGAACGCCACAATTCACGTCTGTTTCCGCTATTGATGCCAAATAGATGCGTGCTGGTGCGACACCAGGGTTGAACATCACGATTCGGCCCCGCCTCATTGTCGACAAACTGGCCGTCGCTCGCGCTGCACGCCAGCACCGTCCTGGTCCGCCGGACATCAGCCTCATAAAAAACCATCTGTGAGAAATCGCACAGGTACGCCGGGCCGGCGCGCCCGAACTCGCCTCCCGCCACCACGTCGAGCTCCGTGCGCGCCGGTGGGAGCGGCGGCGCCGCGCAAAGCGGTAGGACAAAGGGGCCATTCAGACAGGCAACGAAGCTGATCACGTCGCTGAAAGCGACCCGCCCATCACCGTCGAAATCTGCATCTTGGCATTCTGCTTCAGGGGCCCCTCGCGCCGTCGATGCGTCGAAGCAGCGTTGCAAGAAAGCGAAGTCAAGCAAGTCCACCCCACCATCACCATCGAAGTCCGACGGCCACCAGCCGCCTCCATCGAACGCCCGAGCGCCGGGCAAGCCGACTCCCCAAATCGCACAGATCGTGAAGACCGCCCACAAAGCCCCTGAGCGCACAGATGTGCTACACCCCGCTCGCACAGTGAACCCCCTCAATGTAGACCACACCCCAATTCCGACGTGTCCCGTGGAGCGCTATGCGGCCGCAGTCACCTTAGACGCCAATCCGGTAAGCGCTCCACCCCAATAAGACCATGTTACCGCATCCACATGCCGCTCATCAAGGCAAGCTGTCCTCGGCCAAACGGAATTCCAGCTCGTCTCCCGGCGCCGTCACGCCGTGCAAACCCGCCTCATACGTGTCGGCTGCGCGTCGACTGTCGGCCGGGAGTCTGCGACCGTATCTGTCGCAGGCCTTTCCGCACCAAGCACTTATGACCACCGCGCAACCCCGGTGCGCGAGCCCCGGGACCCGCCGGGCCAAGCCATCGGCGTACAGGCCCCGCCCGCGGCGCCGTCCGCTCGGCCTGTGCACCCCGCAAGAGGACGACCCGTTGGCCGCCTGCACAGCCTGCGCGCCGGACAATTCGGTCGGGAGACCGCGCAGGTTGTGGCTTATCGACTCGGGAGAGGTCACCGACCGGTTGAAGGTGCCGGTCTTGAAAACCGGTGGGCAAGCAATCGCCCCGTGGGTTCGAATCGCACCCTCTCCGGTTGGACACCTGCGGCGGCCCGTGCAGTGCATGGACGCCCCGCCGGTCAGCGACCGCCCATGGGTCCCATAATTGCGCCACAACACGAAGTTCCAACGACCGCCGCCGCCGCAGTGCATTAGCGCATCCATATGACGATTCACCATTCGACGGCACAACATCTGAACCCCGCACGCGAGTGTGGGACCGTCCCGCCACCAGCCTGGCGGGTTCCGATCGAGGGGGCCGCCAGTTTGTGAATTTCGATTTTAGGGTGTGAGAATGTCCGCCGGGCGTTGCCAAGCCGCGATCAGGCCGCCGGGCGAGCGCTTGGTTCGCAGGTGGAACTGCCAGGATGTCGATGAGCGGGTCGCGCGTGACGCCCGGGCCGTAATGGCACAAGCTCGCGAAGCTGACCAGCCGATGGCCGAAGGCGGCGTGGGGCAGCGCGTCGGGCAGGACCGGCTCGACGTGCTTCTTGCAGCGCGAGCAGTAGTCGCGGTGGGTGGTGTGCTCGGTGGCGACCGACTCGAGGTCTTCGAGCAGATCTTCGATCAGCCGCGTACGCGTGCGCTGGCAGCGTTGCAGTGGGCCGCCGCAACACGGGCAGACATTCAGACAGTGCTCCCGGTGCTTATCGATCCTCTTGGGCGGCGGCCGGCGATGGCCGGGATGACCGTCCTTGGCGCTCGGGCGTTTGCGGCGGCGACGGGGTCCCGGCGGGACGTTGGGCTTGGTGTAGAGCGGCCGCAGGCCGGGCAGCGTGCTGGGTGTGCCGCCGGCGGCCGTCTGGGCTTGCAGTTCCGCGATGCGCCGGGCGGCCGCGAGCAGCGCCGGGCGGACGGCGCCGGGGCCGAACGCCTAGAGCTGCTGGGCCGCGGCTTCATCGCAGACGGCGCGCCGCAAGGCCGCCACCAGTCTGTCCAGCGTGTCGCGACGCGTCGCGGTGCTGCGCGGGGCGAGGATATACGCCCGGGCGCGCTGCCCGCGCAAAGGCTAAATCGCAAAAATCTGAAAAAACAACCTTGCAATCGCGTGAAGTGCTACGCGCCGTGAAAGCCCCGGCGCGTGGGTGTCGCGCCCTCTTGAAAAGCCGGGCACACACGGTAGAATTTCACCGCTGCCTGTTGGCACTCTGTTAGGTCAGCGGTGGCCATGGGGCAATTCCATGAGTGGGCGGCGGGCTGCAAGTCTGCCGGCTGCGTTGCCGGCTACATTCCGTGTAAGACGCTTGAGGCGAGTGCTGTGCGGCGCACACGGCGGCGCCATACGGCTCCGTGTGGTCGAACGGGAGCGCGTAGTCATGTTCGTCCGGTTCGAGTCATGCGCCGTCCATGGCATATAGAAAGGTTTGAAGCGAAGGAGGACGGTTTATGGAACGATGGGCTTTTGCAGCGGCGTTGGTTCTCGGAACAGGGTGTACGCCGGTGGCCTACCTCCAGTACCACGGTGCGCAGGGTTGGCCGACCGGTGCGGGGTTTGCGCTCTACGTGGACAAGGTTCCAGTCTACGTGGGCTTGCCCAACAAACCGTACGACGTGGTTGGCTTGATTGATGTGTACGACGACAAGCCCTTTTTTCTCGACGATTCAACGAAGTCAAGGGTTCTCAAGCTGGTAAAGGACAACAAAGGGGACGCTCTCATTTGGTTAAACGATCGAACCGTCAGCAGCGGTTCATTCAGGATCGGCGCTCTAAAGGCAGACCCCGTACGCATTGACGCCGGTGGCTCCACTCAACCTGAGGTGATCGTGACCCACGGCGACGAGCAGCATTCGGAGAGATATGTCAGGCAACTGCGTAGCAGTCTTTTGGTAATCAAGTGGAAATAGGCGCACTCGACCTGTTGGTGCACAGGTTGCGGCGCGCACAGGCCTGCGTTCTTCATTCCGGCGCTACGAGATGCTGCGCGGCGATTAAGTTCGACTTTCGCACTTTTTCGAGGCTGAAAAGGAAGCCTCTGTAAAACAAGACGAACCTCCGGCACCATGGGGTCGGTTTCGAGCAAGGATTATCCCTGGGAGCAGGCAGGCCCGGGGTGGAACTTGTACCGTCTTTCGTGGAACTGGTCCAACAGGTTTCCGGCCTGATGACGGCCCCGCCGTTCGCCAGCTTCCTGATCGTGCTGGCCGGCTCGGTCTTCGCCCGGCGCCGCACCATCACCCGCATGCTCTTGGCCGCGGACGCGGTGAAAACTCCCGACCGAGCCGACGTGAAGCACCACTCTGCCTTGCATCGCGTCTTCGCCGCCGCCCGCTGGTCGCGCGACGAATTGGGGTTGGCGGTCTTTCACCGGATTCTGCCGACGGCGATGCTTCTGTACAGCCTGATCGTATGGTGGTTTGCTGCGGAAGGTCATCGTCACTACCGGGCCCCGTGGCGACCGTGGTAGCGTACCAAGCCTGGTGTGTGCTTCACCGACATGCTCAATAGCTTGCGTCTTCAAAGCGTCCGTCACCAGGTTTTGTCACTCCGCCGCGCCGCGCGGGGTAACAGAAAGCTCGTGAAAACCCTGTTCCACGCGGTTCGACAGGCCGCATAAGCGCGAAAGTCGAACTTAGAGCCTATCCCACAGTCGTCCGGGATCGCTCCCGGACTCCGGAAAATTACCCAGTTTCACAGGTTGCGGGATAGGCTCTTAGCGACCTGCTAGATACCATACACAGTGGACCTGCGCGAGAACTGCGAAGTCGAACTTAGGCGCTACGCCGGCAGTCGCTTACTCGGCCTGACGCCTGTGGGGCCAAGGCCGTGGAGCGTGCCCGGCGAACCGCAGCCGGGCCGGCTGGCCGCAGCACCGACGCGGCAATGTACGGGCACATAACGATCGCGAAGCCGCTTGGCGGGTCGTGCCACGTGGCCGGCGTTCGGCAATAATGCGATGCTGCCGCTTCGCCTGTGAGAGAGATGCAGTATGGGTTCTTGCTCGAAGGACATGAGCGATAGCGCCCTGCCTGACTGGTCTAAATCGGAATTCACAAACCTGCGGCGCGGTCGACCAGAAGCCGCCACGCAAATGGCGGGACGGCCCCGCACTCGGGTGCGGGGTTCGGATAGCGCGCCGTCGAATCGTGAAGAGTCATATAGCGGCAGGAGAACAATCACCGGCGGCCCCACAGTGCGTCGGGCTATCAGACGCCGGGGGTGTTCGGCGGCCGCTGCCGATCGTTGGGGGCTCTGTCCCCGAACCGCCGGCTTCGATCGCCAACCGCAGAGCACCAGGGAAATAGGTTGGTCGAGGACCGAGAACGTGGTTTGGCTCTCATAACAACTGGTACGCAAACCGAGGGCAGGTCAGGGGCGGATCGGCTGGTTCGCGTCGGCGGCGTGCATCTGAGGACGGCCCTGGACGGTTTGGAAGGACGGCTGATTGAGGCTGTGAAGGGGGCCGACACTTCGGCGCGTAGCAGGTATGAGATCGGGCGGCGAGAGCTCAGGGGGGAAGGGTGGTTGTGACGCGAAGGCGGTCGTGTCCGGGGCGGATTGGCTCGGTCGTATCTCGTGGTTCGGCGGTTCGTGGGCATGGAGAGCCGGACGGGGCGGCCACCGGTACGAACGCGTTGGTGGCCTTTTGGCGGTTGCGGTGCGGCCGACTCAGGTTAGAATAGCGGCACGATCGGTTGCGGCACAGCCGCATCCGGGGTGTAGCTCAGTCTGGCTTAGAGCGCTTGGTTCGGGACCAAGAGGTCGCTGGTTCAAATCCAGTCACCCCGATTCGACTGGACGAGAGGTCGTTCGGCGAGCACGTCCATCGTCGTGCAACGCGTGCAGGGGCAGCGGGTCGATCGGCGACTCTGCTTATTTACCGGCCTGCGTAGCCGCGCGTCCCGCGGCGATCCCGCACTCCGGGCCATTCCGGCCGCGCCGCCGCGGCGAGCAATTCGCTCCGCGAGGCGTCGGCGGGGGACGCCAGCGTGATCGGGAAGCCGCCCATCCTGGGGAAGTTGCACAGCCGGTCGAGCGTGTGCGATGCGGCCCCCTGGTGCATGTACGGGCGCGGGCGGTTGTTCGGGTCGCAGTGTGTGCCGCGGGGTTTTGGCGGTTCCTGCCAGGAGAAGTCGACCTCGGGTTCTCACGACTCTTTGGGCGTCCACTTCGGCGGCGGCTCGATCTCCTGCGGCGGCCAGGGAAGGCTCCAGTCGGCCGCGGCCTGCGGCGACCAAGTCGGAACTCACAAACCGGCGGTGCGCTCGATCAGAACGCGCCACACAAGTGGCGGGACGGCCCCGTACCAGCGTGCGGGGTCGGATGGCGCGCCGTCGAATCGTGAATCGTTATTCAGGAGTGATTGTTCGGGAACGTAATCTCCTGCGAGACGAAGCTGTTGCCGATTGGCTCTATAAGCTGGTCGCCGGAACCGTCAGGCACGGCTCAGAAAGCGACTTGGAACTGCACCCGGAAGAAGAGGGCGTCGTCGTTCACATTGGCCAGGGTGTGCGGCGAGCTGGTGATCGGCACTTCGCTGACCTTCGTTACATCGGCCTGAAGCTTGACGTCGTCGCCGCGGAAGTACCAGTTGACGCCGCCCGCGTATTCCCACGTACCTTCGCGGCCATTGGCGGCTGCCCCGATGCCGCCAGCGCGGCCTACGATTTCGAGCTTCCGCTCCAGGCCGGGGATCGGCAGC
>Ga0209018_1002093_pt1 | contig 14721 bp, 11 predicted proteins | sample YNPBryBLVA2012_FD_185814 | JGI IMG/M metagenome (GOLD analysis project Ga0209018, IMG submission 185814) | Anoxygenic and chlorotrophic microbial mat microbial communities from Yellowstone National Park, USA - YNP Bryant BLVA 2012 (SPAdes)... ...
GGAATCCTGCTGGTCGTGTAGGGAGCCGTGTTCATGCCCGACGGTTACGCGGCCTGCGAAGTCCGGGCCAAGTTTTCGGCTAAACAGCCTCTGAGGCTTGGAACGATGCAGCGATGCACGGACAGGCTTGCGCATTCCACCGGAAGCCGATGGGGTCGGTGGGGCTGCGGACAGGAGGCAACAGACGTGTTCAGAGGGAAGGCGACGGTTCTCGTCGCGGTGTTGCTCCTGATGGGATGCGCTGGACACGAGGAGGTGTCCTCGCCGACCGCACCGGATGGGGCACCAGCCGCGTCGGACGTTGGGGGGGAGCGGAGGCCAACCGGAGGGGGCGGCTGGTTCAAGTGCAGACGGGGGTTCGGGTGGGCAGGCAAGCGACGCCGACGCAAGCGATGCCGCTGACGGCGATGCTGCGGACGTGGACGGACCCAGCTCGCCATGCCCGGACACGGGAGGACCGGCGATGGTGAAGCTTCCCGGTGGGTATTGTATGGATGGGACCGAGGTCACGCGCGGTCCGTTTGCGGCATGGCTGGCGACGAGTCCGTCGCTTGCTGGGCAGCCACCAGCGTGCGATTTCAACCAGACATTCGATCCCGACGCCACGTGCATGGCCGACGCCGTCGTGTATCAAGGACCGCATGCCGATCAGCACCCGCAGACGTGCGTGGACTGGTGCGACGCGACGGCCTATTGCCGCGGGGTGGGCGAGCGTCTGTGTGGTGGGTCGGGGGTGGTGCACTCGAATTCACGGCGTGCAATGACGCTTCGAAAAGCCAGTGGTACGCGGCCTGCTCTTCCGCAGGTACGCGGTCCTATCCCTACGGGGACACGCATGAGCCCACCACGTGCAACGGCAAGGACGCGGCCAAGGGGTTCAGCGTGGAGGTGGGGACCATGGCGGGTTGCCAATCCGATGTTGCGGGATACGAAGGTGTGTATGATCTGAGCGGCAACGCTGTCGAGTTCGAGGATTCGTCTGTCGTGGAAGACGACCCGCCCTGGCCTGGCACGTGGTGCCACATTCGTGGTGGCGGGTTCATGGAAGACCAGCCTGCGATGGCATGCGATGCGGTACCCTTTGCGATGCGGGTCCACGACGTTGCCCGATCCGTGGGATTGCGATGTTGTTGACCGTGGGATGGGATCGGTGATGAGGAGTTCCTTTCTCTCCAGGTTGCTCATGGTTGCGTCGATCCACGGCAACGCGCTAGCCCAGGACAGCGGCGAGCAGGGCCAGCGGGACGTGCTGGCTGACATGAGGCTGGGCCACCGCCAGACACTTCATGACGACTTGCGCGCCGGCGATGTCCGACCGCAGCTCCTGGGCAGCCGGTTCGACGTCACGTTTGAAGTCGGCCCGGCCACCGTGCCGGTCGCCTGTGGGTCGTGGGGCGCTTCAAGCTGGGCTTGGGTTTCCCCGCGGGTGAGCAGAGGGGTGACTGTGGTGACGGCTGCCAGCAAACGAGCTTCCGGATCGGTCCGGGTTTGCATTGGCGTCTCCCGTTCTGGGGGGCTGCGAGTCTAGCGCCGTGGGTGAGCGCCTCCGTTGGCTGGGAGACGACCTGGCTGCGCGTTGCTCGTGCGCCGCACCCCAGCCCATGCGAGGTGGGCTGTGAGTTCCGTCTGGGTGGCGATGGCGCGGACCTGTCCATCGGCGGCGTTCACGCGGTGGCGCCGTCCTTTGCCATGGGTCCCTACGCGCAGGTGTCGTACACCTACTATACGACCAGCAGCCGTGTGTACTGCGACACGAGCACCGAGGCCTCGTGCGCCCAGTGCGCGGACGTGTCCTTGTCGCCCAGGATCGACGGTTCCGCGTTGTCCACGTCCGTCGGGCTTCGATTCTCCTGGTGACTTTCGACCCGCTCCCGCACGAGCGGGGTTCGTTGGCCGGGGCGGTGGTCGGACGCGCCGCGACGCGTCGCGGACCACGCGCGGGCCAGGGAGGAGTTGGTACAACGTGGGGCCGGGATTCGGGAGAGCGGTTCCAGCTTCGGATGATGCCGCGGTGCCGCGTGCGTGCTACACCGTGGCTGCCGGCAGGTTTGGAGAAAGGGATCATGCCTGCTGTCTGCCCGGCCTCGTTGATGCCATGGCCGCTTCACCGACCGAGCCGATCATCCGTTTCGAGAACGTGCACAAGGCGTTCGGGGCGAAGGTCGTGTACGCGGGGCTGGACTTGTCGATCTACGAGGGCGAAACGATCACCATCATGGGGGGATCGGGTGTGGGCAAGAGCGTGCTGCTCAAGCTGCTCATCGGGTTGCTCCGGGCCGACAGCGGGCACATCTGGTTCCGCGGCGAGGACATCACGCGAATGAGCGAGAAGCAGCTCGGCATCGTACGCCAGCACATCGCCATGCTGTTCCAGGGGGCCGCCCTGTTCGACTCGCTCGACGTCGGCCAGAACGTCGCCTACGGGTTGCACGAGCACTTTCGCAAGACGATGACCGACGACGAGATCGCCAGGCGGGTGTCGTGGGCGCTGGCGTTGGTGGGGTTGCCGGGGGTGGAGCGGGTGATGCCCGCCGACCTGTCGGGGGGCATGAAGAAGCGCGTGGGTCTGGCGCGTGCGGTGGCCGTGCGTCCGGAGGTGGTCTTGTACGACGAGCCCACGACGGGGCTGGACCCGATCAACACGACCCGCATCAACCACATGATCAACGGATTGAAGCGTGCGCTCGGCAACACGAGCATCGTGGTCACGCACGACATGAGCAGCGCCTTCGCGGTGAGCGATCGCATCGCCATGGTCCATCGCGGTAGGATTGTGGCTTGTGGAACCGTCGACGAGATCCGAAGCTCCAGCAACCCGTACGTGGCCGACTTCATCCACGGCCGCGCCCCGGTGCAGGAAGACGTCGAAACCCTGCTGAGTACGTGAGCCATGGCGATATCGCGAGAGATCAAGGTCGGCCTGTTCGTCCTCGTGGGGCTCATCCTGACCGGTGCCGTCGTCTTTCTCATCGGAGACCAGCGCCACCTGTTCGAGCGCTCGATCGTGTTCCACACCAGCTTCGACGACGTGCAGGGATTGGCGCCCGGTGCGCCGGTGCGGATGAACGGCATCAACGTGGGGGCGGTGACGCGCGTGGAGCACTCCGAGGACCTGAAAGACCCGAGGATCCACGTCAAGCTCTGGGTGGTGTCGGGCGAAGCGATGCGCATCCGGTCCGACGCGAAGGCTCGGATCGTGAACAAGGGGCTGCTGGGCGACAAGATGCTCGAGGTCGTGCCGGGAGACCTGAGCCAGCCGGCGTTGCCCGCAGGGTCCTATATCGAAGGCGAGAACCCGCAGGACCTGGCGGGCCTTGCCACCCAGCTCGGAAACATCGCCGACCGCACGGCGTCGCTGATGACCAACCTCGATCGGGTCGTCAAGACCTTCGCCGACGAACAGGTCCAGCGCGACTTCAAGTCGTCGGTGCATTCCCTGAGGGTGATCCTGCACACGGTGGCCGAGGGAGACGGCTACGCGCACAAGCTGCTCGCGGACCCTGCGGAGGCGGAGCGGATCTCCAGGGCGATGGACAACCTCGAGCGGACCAGCGAGGAAGTCGCCGCCACGTCCGCCGAGGTGCGCCAGATCGCGTCGCGGGTGAACCGCGGTCCCGGCTTCGCGCACAGCCTCATCTACAGCGATGAGGGCGCCGCTGCTGTGCAGCGTATCGGCGGCGCAGCGGACGAGCTGGCGACGACGTTGCGCGGTGTGCGGGAAGGAAACGGCCTTGCCCGGACCCTGCTGTACGGCGGGGGTGATGGAAAGGACCAGGAGATCCTGACCAACCTCACGGTCGCGTCGCGTGACATGCGCGACATCGTCGCCGGGGTGAAGGCCGGCAAGGGTACGGTCGGCGCCTTGCTGGTGGACCCGTCCGTGTACGAGGACATGAAGGTGCTGCTCGGCAACGTGCAGCGCAACGAGGTGCTTCGCGCCCTGGTGCGCTACTCGATCCGACGCGACGAATCACGGCCGTCGGTGGAGGTGGCCGATCCAGCGCCGGCCGGGTCGAAGTAGCGCCGCATCGGCAGTCGGCGGTGGGGTGCCGGGCGGGTGGTGGAGTGAAGGGCCGGCCGCGTGCGTCCCACTCGGAACGTGACAACCCACGATGGTCATCTATGCTTGACGGCATGCGTGGCATCGAGCGCGGCATCAAGCTGGCAATCCTGTTCGGGGCGTTCGCCCTGTCGACCTACTTCGCGTTGCAGTTTCGTTCTGGCGGACTCTGGCACGGCATCGAGGTGGCCCACGCGGTGGGCCGGAGCAACACCAGCGAGGTGAAGGTCGCGTACGACCTCACGCGCCTCGAGGCGGTGACCGCCACCATCCAGACCATCCGCGACAAGTACGTCGACCCCTCCCGGGTCAAGCCCAGGGAGATGCTCCTGTCCGCGCTGGACTTCGTGCAGCGGGACGTGGCGCAGGTCATTGTGCTTCGCGGCAGTTCGGACCAGGAGGTGACCGTACGGGTCGGCTCCAACGAGAAGAGATTCCCTGTCGCGGATGTGCAGGGGCCATGGGACGTATCGGCGCACCTGCGGGAGATCTTCGCATTCTTGCAGGACAATCTGAGGAGCAGCCCGGAGGTCGACCTTCGGGAGGTCGAGTACGCAGCCTGCAATGGCATCCTGCACACGCTCGACCCGCACTCGGTGTTCCTGAGCCCGGAGGCGTACAAGGAGATGACGATCTCGACGCAAGGCGCGTTCGGGGGTGTGGGGATCGTGATCTCGATCCGGGACCAGATGCTGACGGTCATCAAGCCGATGGAGGGCACACCGGCGGGGCGTGCGGGGCTCAAACGCTATGACCGAATCACGGCGATCAACAACGAGTCGACGCTGAACATGCCGCTCGACGACGCGGTGCGTCGACTGCGCGGGGAACCGGGTACGGAGGTCACGGTCGCGGTTCACCGCGATGGGCCTGGGGGATGGGCCGGATCCCGCCCCTTCGTGCTTCGCCGCGAGGTGATCAATGTCCAATCTGTCGAGAGCCGGATGCTCGACGAGGGCGTGGGCTACATCCGCATCAAGCAGTTCCAGGCAGGCACGGCCGGGGAACTCGACAGCGCGCTTGCGTCGTTGCAGCGCACCGACCCGAAGATGCGCGGGCTGGTCCTGGACCTGCGATCCAACCCTGGCGGCCTGCTGGACCAGGCTGCGAAGGTGGTCGACCGGTTCATCCGGCGAGGCGTGATCGTCACCACCGTCTCGGCCAGCGAGCCGCGCGACGAGAAGGTGGCCAAGGACAACGGTAACGAGCCAGCCTGGCCCATGGTCGTGCTGGTGAACTCGTCGTCGGCGAGCGCGAGCGAGATCGTGGCTGGTGCGCTGAAGAATCTCGACCGCTGTGTGGTGGTGGGGCAGACGACGTTCGGCAAGGGGTCGGTGCAGCTCGTATTCCCGGATGTGACGCGGGAGAAGGCGGCGCTGAAGCTCACGATCGCGCAGTACCTGACGCCGGGGGACATCTCCATCCAGTCAGTGGGCATCACGCCCGACATCGAGCTGGACCCGATGACGGTGGATCCTCTGGAGATGGATCTGATGCGGGCAGGGAAGCGTTTTCGCGAGCGCGACCTGACCAAGCACCTGTCCAGCTCGCACGCACGGAGCGGGCAGAAGCCGATCGAGGTGGTGCGCTACGCGCTACCGCAGTCTGAGCGCGATGCGCTGCGCGAGCGGGGCGGTGATCCGGAAGACAAGTTCGAGATGGACTTCCCCATCAAGTTCGGGCGCGACCTGGTCCTGCATCTGCCGGCGGGTGTGCCGCGGGTCGAGGCCGTGCGCGCGGCCGCGGACTACATTCAGAAGGCGCGGCATGACGAAATGACCAAGGTCGCGTCCGACCTCGAGAAGCTTGCGATCAACTGGGCCGACCCGCCCGCAGCGGGCACGCCGGCGCCGGGCGCCTCGGACTTCGAAGTGAAGGTCGAGACCGACCGGGCCAACAACGAAGCACCGGCAGGCGGCTCGATGGCGTTGCGGGTGACCGTCAAGAACAAGGGACCGAACACGGCCTACCAGCTTCGCGCCATCACCAAGAGCGACAACCCCTACTACGACCAGAAGGAGCTTCTGTTCGGCAAGATCGAGCCGGGCAAGAGCAAGACCGCCACCGCGCCGCTCGGCTGGTGCGACTTCGAGGGCCACAAGGTCGGGTCCACCGCTGCGTTGCCGAAGAACGCCCGAAGGGTCTGCACGATCCCGAAAGATGCCCCCTCCCGGTCCGACGGCATCACCATCGAGTTCGACACGCCCTTCGGTGCTGCACCGGCGCCTGCGGAGATACGCCCGTCCATTGTCGAACTGCCCCGCCCCACCTTTGCCTATTCGTACCAGGTGGTCGACAACGGCGACGGCGCCAACGGCGACGGCCGCATCCAGCGCGGCGAGCAGATCACGATGTACCTGAGCGTCAAGAACATCGGCAAGGGGCGGTCGTACGAAACCCAGGCGAACATCCGGAACCTGTCGGGCGACGGTGTACTGCTGCAGGCTGGCAGGTTCGACATCTCGAACATGAACCCCGGCGACACGCGCAGCGTGGCCTTTACCTGGTTGGTTCGGCCTGATCTGCACGAGCCGGATGTGTCCATCGAGCTGACGGTGGGGGACCGGGACCTGGGCGAGTATTCGTCGGAGAAGCTGAAATTTCCCGTGGAGCCGGCAGCGAATCTGGCGCGCGACGAGGGCGTGTCCAGGGTAGGGGCCAAGCAAGCCACGCTGGTCGAGACGCTTTCCACCTCTGCGATGCCCTTCGGATCGCTTCCTCCGGGTACGGTGGTGCGCCGTCTCGGACGCATCGGCGACATGGTCAAGGTGGACCTCGGGCAACGCCGGTTTGCGTTCGTGCCGTCATCGGCGCTGACCGACGCGGCCGGAGCCACGCCGCCGGACAGCGTCTCGTTCGACACGATCTTCGCCCATGCGCCGCCGCTGGTGGAGATCAAGGCCGACGCGCTTGCGACGCGTGCGCAGAGCGTCAAGGTCACGGCTGCGATCAGCGACGTGAGCCGGATCCTGGATGCGTACGCGTTCGTGGGAGCGAGCAAGATCTTCTACCAGTCCAACCAGGGTGCCGCGGACCCCAAGGTGATGGAGACGGCCTTCGAAGTCCCCCTGCGCAATGGCGTCAACGTGATCACCCTGGTTGCCCGCCACAGTGCTGACACCACCTCACGCAGGACGATCGTCATTCGTCGCGACGGCCCGAACGGCGAGCTATTGCCGACACCGAAGGACGAGGCCAGCGAGCTGCTCTCGAGCCCGTTTGGCGACGACGAACCCTGAATCGGCCGGCGCGGAGATCGAAGCCCGGCGAGTTCGTGATGCTTTCACGAGTTCGTCGGGCCTGCACCATCGCAACGCGAGTGGCACCGTCTCCGAGTCGATGCTACAAGGCAACGTCGACCAGGCCTAGCGTCCGCGGATCTCCTGGCTTCCGCGCCGTCCACCGTTGGACCGCGGAAGCGAGACGAGGATTGATGAGATGAACCACGAAGCGAGCAAGGTGCCGACGCCGACGTCCGTCGGAATGTATCGTGCAACGACATATGCCATCGCGCTCTGCACATTGTACTTGGCGGCATGTGCCCGCCCATCCGCAGCGGAGCCTGATAAGCATGCCCGACCAACCGCTTCGACCATACCTGCGGCATCGGCCCGACCAGCCGCACAACCTGCGGAGTCACTCGGCGTGTTCGAGATCTCGGCCGTCGCCGCCGCTGCTCGGACTGCCACGTTGGCGTCCAAAGGCCAAGGGGTATTGCGGTCCATCAAGGTTCGCGAGGGCGACAGGGTCAAGGCGGGCGATGTGCTTGCGGTCCTCGACACGACGGACCTGACGATCCGCTCGCAGTCTGCGCAGGTGGCCCATGCTCAGGCGCTCGCCGCGTTGGACAATGCGCGGGACGACATGGGGCGGGCGAACCAGCTCTTCGACGCCGGTGCGTTGCCGGACCAGGCGATGGAGAAGGCGAAGATCGGGCTGCGGATCGCCGAGCTGCAGGTGCAGGCCGCCCAGGTCGGCGTTCGCATGGCGCAGCAGGCGCTGGCCGACGCGACCCTTCGTGCGCCGTTCGACGGTGTCGTCACCAAGGTGCTGGCCGAGGAGGGCAACTACATCACGGTCATGCCGCCGAGCCCCATCTTTGTGCTTTCCGACACGGACACGCTCGAGGTCCGGGGGGCGGTGCCTGAGCGCAAGCTGTCGATGATTCGCAAAGGCATGCCGGTGGTGGTGAGCCTGCCGGCCATCGGGGTCACGCGCGAGGCCCAGATCGACCGGCTGTCGGATGTGGTCGACCCGATGACACGGTCGATCGACATCGTGGTGCGGTTGGACAACAAGGACCACGCGATGCCTGCGGGCCTGTTCGCGCGGGTGTCGTTCCCGTCGGTCCCCAGTGACGCATCTGACGCGGCCGGCGCGGTGCCTGCCGCCTCCGCTCCCAAGCCGGCCGATAGCGGCGAAGCCGCTGGGAGGTAGGCCGTGTTCCTCTCCGATCTGTCCATCCGCAGGCCCGTCCTGACGGTCATCGTCTCGCTGATGCTGCTGCTGTTCGGCGCCATCGCCTGGCCCAAGCTCGGTGTCGACCAGCTACCCAAGGTCGAGACGCCCTTCGTCACCATCTCGGTCGTGTATCCGGGGGCCGACCCCGAGGTCGTCGAGAATCGTGTCTTGCAACCCATCGAAGACGCTGTCTCGACCATTTCGGGAGTCAAGAAGATCACGGCGTCTGGGGTGGAGAGCTACGGGCTGGTGTTCATCGAGTTCGAGATGGACGTCGACGCCGACATTGCCGCGCAGGACGTACGCGAAGCGGTTGCGAAGGTGCAGAACGACCTGCCGACCGATGCCGACCCGCCGGTGGTGCAGAAGTTTCAGATCGGCGCCGCGCCGGTCGTCGCCCTGGTGCTGACCGGCCCACCGGATGCGTCGCCGGCGGCGGTCACCTACGTTGCCGACAAGAAGGTCAAGACACAGCTTCAGCGGCTGCCTGGGGTCGGATCGGTGGACCTCGTGGGCAAGCGCGAGCGGGAGATCCACGTCGTGGCGGACCCCGACAAGCTGCGCGTCTACGGCTTGACCTTGCCCGACATCCAGCAGGCCGTGGCCTACGGCAACATCGATGTACCGGGTGGTCGTGTCACCAGCGGCGGCACCGAACTGCTGGTCAAGACGCACGGCGAGGCCACGAGTCTGGCGGACTTGGCGCGTCTGGTGGTGGCGAGTCCCAAGGGGGTGCCGGTGCGGCTGCTCGATGTGGCCCAGGTGGTCGACACCACGGAAGAGCAGCGCACGCGGGCGGCCTACGACGGCATCGAGGCGCTGTCGATGTATGTGCGCAAGCAATCCGACGCCAACAGCGTGGCCGTGGCCGACGCGGTGCTGGAGGCGATTTCGACGGGCAAGATCGACCTGCCACCGGGCTACAGCATCGACATCGTGCAGAACTCGTCCACCTTCACGCGGCGTGCGATCGACGACGTGATCTTCGACCTCGTGTTTGGTGGTGCGCTGGCGGTGGTGGTGATCATGGTGTTCCTGCGGAACCTGCGCGCCACGTTCATCAGCGCGCTGGCGTTGCCGACCAGCGTGGTGGCGACTTTCGCCTTCATGAAGGCGATGAACTTTACGGCGAACATGATCTCGATGCTGGCCCTGTCGCTTTCGATTGGCATGTTGATCGACGACGCCATCGTGGTGATCGAGAACGTTCATCGCCACCTGGAGATGGGCAAGACGCCGAAACAGGCCGCATCGGATGGGACCCGGGAGATCGGCCTCGCGGTGATCGCCACGACGCTGTCCATCGTGGCCGTGTTCGTGCCGGTGGCCTTCATGAAGGGCCTCATCGGTCGTTTCTTCTACGAGTTCGGGCTGACCGTCACATTCGCCATTCTCATCTCGTTGTTCGTGTCGTTCACGCTCACGCCGATGGCGTCGTCACGGTTGCTCAAGCCCCACCACGACAACCGTGTCGCCAGAGCGATCGGGTCGGCGCTCGACGCGCTGGACAAGGCGTACCGACGCACCGTGGGGTGGGTGTTGCGGCATCGTTTGCTGACGATCCTGGCCGGGGTGGGCGCCCTGGTTGCGGCGCTGTTTCTGGCGCGGTTCATCCCCACGGAGTTTCAGCCGGCCATGGACCAAGGCGAGCTGGAGGTGAGCTACGCGCTGGAAGAAGGCGGGAGTATCGACGCGACCTTCGACCGCGGGCAGGAGATCGCGCGCGTGGCGACGGCCACGGTGCCGGAGCTGAAGCACACCCTGGTGACGGTGGGGGCGGGGCGACGACAGAAGGTGAACGAAGGCACGGTATTCCTGAAGCTATCCGGAGCGCGGGAGCGAACGCGGAGCCAGGATCAGATCGCTGCGCAGCTCCGTACCCGGTTCGAAGAGGTTTTTCCAGGGGCGACCATCTCGGTCAACCGTGCGCAGCAGGCCGGCAGCGGTGGTGACGAGGGCTTCCAGAAGCCGCTGAACATCCAGCTTCGGGGCGACGACTCCGTGGCACTGCGCAAGACTGCCGAGGCTCTCGTTCGCGAACTCCAGAAGCAGCCCGGTTTCGTGGACCTGGTCATCTCAGACCGAGGCGCTCGGCCTCAGTTCGGCTTCCGCATGCGTCGGGACAAGGTCTCGGCGGCAGGGCTGATGCCCGCCCAGGTCGCTCTTGCGGTGCGCACCGCCGTCGCTGGCACGGAGGCCACGCAGTTCCGTGACGGTGCCGACCGCTACAAGGTGCTCGTGATGGCGCCTGAACGCTACCGCAACGAAAAGAGCGCGGTGCTGTCGATGCCGCTGCGAGGAATGGGCGGCAACCTGGTCGAGGTCGGCGAGCTGGTCGAGCCTATCGACGAAGACGCCCCGGCGCAGATCGACCGAGAAGACCGCATTCGACAGGTCACCGTGCTCGGCAACCTGCAAGGAATCGCGTTGGGGCCGGCGCAGCAGGTCGTGCAGAACCTCGCCAAGGACATGCTCCCGCCCGGGGTCACGCTCAAGTTCAGCGGGCAAGGGCAGCTCATGGCCGAGTCGTTCATGTACATGTTGCAGGCGCTCCTGCTCGCCATCGTCATCATCTACATGGTGCTCGCCGCCCAGTTCGAGAGCTTCCTGCACCCCATCACCATCATGGTGTCTCTGCCCCTGTCGCTCGTCGGAGCCCTCGGAAGCCTGCTCATCAGCGGGCAGACCCTGTCCATCATGAGCTTCATTGGTGTCATCATGCTCATGGGCCTCGTCACCAAGAACGCCATCCTGCTGGTCGACAATGCCAACCAGCGTCGCGCCGCCGGGGTGGACGTCGTCGAGGCGGTGACCGAAGCGGGGGCCGTGCGTCTGCGTCCCATCCTGATGACGACTGCGGCCATGATCTTCGGTATGCTGCCCGTGGCGCTGGCGCTCGGCGAAGGCTCGGAGTTCCGGGCCCCCATGGGCGTGACCGTCATCGGCGGCCTGGTCACCTCGACCCTGCTCACGCTGCTGGTCGTCCCGGCGATCTACTCGGTGTTCGAAGGCATGCGAATCTGGCTTCGCAAGGTGCTGGGCAAGCGGACCCCGGCGCCGCAGGCCATGCCTGCCGAGTAGCCGTTGCGGCGCGAGCATCGACGCTTCGATTACCCAGGATTGCGCGGCCACACGTCGACGGCTTCGCGTCGGCGCGGCGGGAAGCCAAGCTTCAATCGGAAGGGATTGGGCTTCAGGGCTTCGAGCATGCGCGCCATGCGACCGACTGCGAGATTGCGGTCCGCAAGGTCCGTCACGCTACGGGTCGACGGGCGGCGGATTCATTCGACTGCAAGGATCTCGAATTCCGTTTGCCGGTCTCCGATGCGGAGGGTGACGTCGTCACCGACAGCCTTGCCGAGCACTTCTCTGCCAGCCGGCGACTGGGGCGTGATGACTTGAACGGTGACGCCGTCGAGCCGCAGTTCCTCTCCGCCGGCACCGGGAGCGAGCATGTACCAGCGTTCTGCTCCGTCTGCTGCCCTCAGCCGGACGACGGACCCCAGTGCCACGACGCCCGGGTGGTTGCCACCTGGCCGGGTCTGGTTGCTCAGCAGATCCCGGAGCCGCACCGACGTCCGCCGTAGCTGCGCAACTCTGGCCGACTGCGCGCCTGCCAGGTACTGGGCTTCCTCCTTGAACGTATCATAGCGCGACTCCATCGCACCCACGTGCGAGTTCGCCTCCTGCTGGGCTCCCTCGCGTTCATGTTCGGCTCTTTCAATCATCGCTTCGACGCGTCGAAGGAGTTCGGTGATCATCCGGGTCTTATCCATAGCATTGCTCCGATATCGGGGTTCCGACCCGCGCGGCGGTGCGGATCTGAGCGGAGGAATGGTCAATCTGACGTTGCGTTTGCCGTTGCTCGAGGCACCATGAAACCTTGGAGCCGGGGAAGCGGCAGCGGAAGTTGCAGTGAGCGACCACCGTGAGCCGCAAGGAGGAGCGCCCGAGCATGGCGTCTGGATCAAGCCCACATCCGAGCCGAGCGAGTCCGGCCCTGAACGCCGGCACCGGGTCGACGGCGTGCAGGATCCGTTCGAGCCCAAAGCCCAGATCCTTTCTCAGGTAGCAGGCATAGCACCAGCGCGACGGCGTAACGCGCACATAGTCGCCGTACGCCTCGAGGCACGTTAGCCTGTGAGGGCACGTGACGCACGGGCCATGGCTCCGGTCCACGGTGTCCCCCACCTTGACCTCGACGACACCGCCGCCGAAGAGGTGGTAGCGGATTCGACGCCGCCCGAGCGATTCGCTAAAGGTTTCGCTGCGGGCGGTCCTGGGCCGGACGTGTCGAGCCACAACAGGCCGCCAGTCCTGGAAGTAGCGCCGGTAAAGCGAACGCGTGTCGGGTGTCCCCATGAGGTCGTAGAGCTTGAGACGCAGACCATGACGGCTTACCAGGTCGAGCTGAACGTCGAGGTCGGAGGTGTGGCCTTGCAGAAGGAGGCGATTGAAAGTGAGATCGAGGCCCGCCTCTGCGCATTCGAGGAGGCCGGCATAGAAGCTATCGTAGTGCCCTGTGCCGCCCGAGATGTCCCGGAAGAGGCGAGGATCCGTCGTGTGCCAACTCACGCGAAGCCGGGACAGCCCGGCTCGCCGCAAGCCGGCTGCGCGGCCCCGAAGCAAGCTTCCATTGCTTGTCATGGTTACGCGGAACCCATTCTCTACGAGACCACGGATCAGGTCTTCCACGCGCATCTCACCCTGGCGCCAGAGCATCGGCTCCAGAGCGCCCAGCTCGACCTCGGGTCTTCCGCCGGCAGCAACCCATGTGCGGGCCGTTGCGATCGCGTCTTCGTAGCGGAGGAATGCGGGGTGCCGACCCATCATGGCGCCTCCCTGCTCAAGTGGCGGAGCATCTGCTCTACGACTTCGCCGGCAGACATCGTCGTCGTGTCGATGAGAAACAGGGGTAGCCGCCTGAAGACCTCGTCTACGCGGTCCTGGAACAGTTGGTCCCGCTCACGAAACGGCGTCGATCCGGGGGCGGCCCTCCGCGACGCCAGCCGATGTGCACGCGCCTGCGCCGACGCGGTGAGAAGAAACGAGACGTGCGGGCGGATGATTCCGCCCCATGGGAATGTATCCGCGATCGAGGGCTGCAGCGCCACATGGTATGCAAAGGTCGAGTAGATGAAACGGTCGCAGACCACGCTGCGCCCATGCCGGAGATGGTCTTCAATGACTGCCGCGTCGTGCTGCACGGCAGCACGATAGAAAAGACAGCGGGTGAACGGATCGGTCTCACCGTCGACGCGGGCACGTACCGCTGCGAACAACCCCGACGGGGACTTGTGGTAGATTGCCCCGATCGCGCGTGCGAGGCTGCGACACGCGGTTGTCTTGCCTACGCCGTCGACTCCGTCCACGGATACGAATCGTGCGTTGACAATCGTCTGCATGCGCGAGCCTCCGGACTGTTTGCGGCGCCGTCCCGTGCGCGTTGCCGGGACGGGGTGTCTTGCCCTGGAGACGTTTTGAAGAACGGGGATCTGACAGCGAGGGCTCCGGATTCTGCTATCGACCGGGACCCGACCTCTTGTGTCGGTTTGGCTTCGACGACACCGCGGTTCCGCAAGGAACCCGTCCGGCGTCTTGCGTCGACGGACGCCGCGCTGCCGGCGCGAGGGGACCGAGGGACAAGAGGGATACCACGACGGCGAGAGCGGGCGGCGAAGTTCGTCTCTCCCGCCCTCTGGTCCAGACCCGTTGGCGTGACGGGAGGCTGCCTGGCGTCTGTTCGATGCGTTGCCCTCACGGTTTCGGATCCAGATCGACCGGCAACGCCGTCGCTTTGCTACGGAAGGCTACGTTGGAGAAGGCGGGACAAGCTACGCCGGGATCCGTGCCAGCCCGCACGCAACCGCGCCCACGCGAGCGCCCATGTGCCCGCCAGCCCGGCCAGCGCCCAAGGATCGGCGCCGGAGGGCTTGCCAGAACGGGTTCTGCACGCGCAACCATCCGGGGCCTCGTCTTCCGTCCAAAGGGTGTGCGGGGGCGCGGCCGGTTCGGTCGTCCCTGCTTCGACCGGGCGAGCAGGGACGAGGGAAGTGGTGTCGGACCGGGCGGACGCGTCGGCCTGGTCGGCAGCGTCGGGGGCTTCCCATCGCCGTTAGCACCTCAGACTGCCCTCCTGATGCGGGAGGCGAAGCGTGATCGGAAGTTGGCGACTTGACGAGGACGCGAGCGATCATGGT
>Ga0209018_1002094_pt1 | contig 14721 bp, 12 predicted proteins | sample YNPBryBLVA2012_FD_185814 | JGI IMG/M metagenome (GOLD analysis project Ga0209018, IMG submission 185814) | Anoxygenic and chlorotrophic microbial mat microbial communities from Yellowstone National Park, USA - YNP Bryant BLVA 2012 (SPAdes)... ...
ACGGATTTCGGAACTTTGAAAACTATCGGAGGAGAGTTCGGGTATTGTGCGGAGGAGAAGCTTGAGAAAGGCCGGTCCCCCAAAAATGGCGAAGAGCCAGAGCGGGTGACGAGATTCGAACTCGCAACATCAACCTTGGGAAGGTCGCGCTCTACCATTGAACTACACCCGCTTTCTTGGAGCGGGCGATGAGAATCGAACTCACGTAGCCAGCTTGGAAGGCTGGAGCTTTACCACTAAGCTACGCCCGCGTCCCATTGGCCATTATATCCGATTTCTCGCCGTCAAGAGTTCATCCAAAAGGGCGCTTGCGCCTATACGGAAAAATCGGGAGTTCAGAGTGCCGGCACCCAGGTCTCTTTCGACCAAGGCCATCCAAGCCATCGTTTGCATGGGGTCTTGGATGCCGCCAGCCGCTTTGAGCCCCGCCGGTTTGCCCGTTTTTTCGCGAAAAAAGCAGATTGCCGACGCCATCGCGACGCCGGCCTCCAAGGTGGCGTTCACCTTTTCCTTTCCTGTGGAGGTTTTAACAAAATCCGTTCCGGCCATCAGGCACACGAGGGACGCTTGCCAAATAAGTTCCTGAGTTTCCAATTCGCCGGTTGCCAGAATGGCCTTAAGCGTCCTGTCCCCGGCGGCCTGCCTCATGGCAAGCAACTCTTGATGCAACTCCTCCCACCTTGCCTCCAATGCCAGTTGCCGTCGGATGACGATGTCGATCTCGTCTGCCCCTGACTGAACGGACGTTTCTACGTCTTTGATGCGAGCCTCGATCGCGCTCAGCCCGTGTGGGAAGGCTCCAGCCACCGTTGCGACTCTGACGCCTTGCTTCTTTGCCGTTTCAACAAAGACTGGGTAGACACATACGGCCGCAACGCCGTGCTCCTTGCCCTTGGCGGCAAGTCGATCTACCTTGGCTGTGGTGTCGTCACCGGACAGAGTGGTGAGGTCCAAACAGAAGATTGCGGTTTCGATTCGCTCCTTGGTCAGTGGCAAAGGGCTGGGAACGGGTTTGAATGCAGACGGAACTTGCCTCAGCCAGGATGGTTCGAAGTTGCTCATGAGCCCATTATGGCGTGGTCGGTGCGACACTTGACGAGCCTACCCCGGCCCTCAAGGCAGTCCGCGGCTTGGGCATAGCGAATCCTTCAAGCTCGAAAGGCTATCTTGTCAAGAAAAGGCCCTGTCAAGAGTAAGATAAATGTTTGTGGGCTAAGAAGGAGGTGCAAATGGCTATTGCTAATAAAAAGACCCTATACCTCGCTTTTTTGATCGCCGTCTTAGGAACTGTCAGTTGCGGTAGGAAGGGCGAGACCCACGCCGAACTGCCGAAAGGTAACACCGTCAGCGTTCCCGCGATAACGGCAGAATGGACTCGTACTCCCCTGTGTCATGAGGCCACGGGCACGGTCAGGTCGGAGTTCGAGGCGTCCCTCTCGGCCAAGGTCATGGGTCGTATTTCTCGCATCGACGTCAAAGAGGGGGACTCGGTGCACAAGGGCCAGGTTCTTGTCTATTTGGAGGCGTCCGATTTGAATGCGGCGGTCGACCTGGCCGCAGCGGGCGTCAAAGCCTCCAATGTCAGCTTCGACAACGCGAAGACCGTCGCCGAGATGGAAGAATCGACGAGCAAGGCTCGAATCGCCCAAGCCAAGGCGGCGCTGGCCCAAGCTGAAGCGGCTTTGGGCGCGGCCAAAGCCAAATTGGACCTCGCCGTAAGCGGACCGCGCACCCAGGAGCGAACCCAGGCCGCACTTGGCGTTCGTCAAGCCGAGGCTAACTTGAAGCTTGCCAAGGCCGATTACGACCGCATGCTTTCGCTGTACACTCAAAACGCGATTTCCCGCCGCCAGCTCGAACTGGCGGAGGCCCAGTACGACGTTGCCAGGGCACAGTACGACACCGCCGTTCAGGCCAAAAGCATTGCGGACGAGGGGTCTCGGGAAGAGGACATCCGGGCCGCACGTGAGGGCGTGCGGCAGGCTCAGGCCGCTTACGCGACAGCCAAAGCCGGGTTGGCGCAGGCGGAGGCCGCGGCCATGCAGGCCAAAGTCAGGCTGAAAGAAATCAAAGCCGCGCAGGCACAGGTCAACCAGTCTCGCGCTTCCCTACGGCTGGCCCAGGTGAACCGAAGTTACTCGCAGATTGTCGCTCCGTTCGACGGAATCGTGTCTGCGAGGATGGCCGATCCCGGAGCGACGGCCTTACCTGGCGTGCCGCTTCTTAGCGTCGAAGGCGGCAAGTTGCGGCTCGAAGCGATCGTCCCCGAATCGATCATCAAAGACATCTTCAAAGGTCAAAAAATCGACGTGAACCTCGATGCGTTGCCTGGCACGACTCTGGTTGCGACGATTTCAGAAATCCGACCGCAAGGCGATCAGAGCACCCACACGTTTCTTGTTCGGGCCGACATACCCCGCGGCAAGGGGGCCCTGAGCGGCATGTTCGGCCGGGCGAAATTCCCTAGGGGCACGTCGAAACAAATCATGCTGCCAATCAAGTCGACTTGGCAGCAAGACGGACTGGATTATGTGTACACCGTCAGCGACAAGGGGCGCGTCGAACTGCGGCTGGTGACCTTGGGAGACCGAAACGGATCGAGCGTGGCTGTGCTATCCGGGCTGAAACCGGGAGAAAAGGTCTTGTTGAACGGCCGTCAAGGTGTGCGCGAGGGCGACACGGTCCAAGGGGGATTCTGACCATGCGGGTCGGTATTGCGGGAAGGCTTGCAGCGGCCTTCGTTAACTCCAAGCTGACACCCCTGGTCATCATCGCCTCGATCGCGCTCGGCGGTTTTGCAGTCATTAAGACGCCCCGCGAGGAGGAGCCGCAGATCGTGGTGCCAATGGCTGACGTGCTGGTCTCGATGCCAGGAGCCTCTGCCAAAGAAGTCGAGAAACGCGTGACGGCGCCGATGGAGAAGCTCGTTTGGGAAATCCCAGGGGTTGAGTACCTCTACTCCACGTCAAGCCCTGGGCAGGCCATGCTGGTGGTGCGTTTTTTGGTGGGACAGAATCAAGAAGCGGCCTTCGTTAGGCTTCGTGAAAAGCTGCAGTCCCACTTTGACCTCATTCCGCCGGGAGCCTCTTTGCCGATCATCAAGCCTCGATCGATCGATGACGTGCCGATCATGGCCATTACGCTCCATTCGAAAGAGTTGGGCGCAGGAGAGCTTCGGTTGCTGGCCAGTCGCGTCGAGAATGAGATTAAGCAGGTCAACAACGTTTCGGAAACGTCGATCATCGGCGGCCAACGGCGAGAGCTGAGAATTATCCTTGACCGCGGAAAGATGGCCGGTTTGGGCATCTCTCCCGACGCCGTCGCCATGGCTCTCGAGCGTACGAACGCCAGCGCGACCGCAGGGCATTTCAACGATCGCAACAACGAAGTCGTTGTGAAAACGGGCGGCTTTTTTGAAACCCGTCAAGACGTCGCGAACGTCGTCGTCGGAGCCCGAAACGGCCGTCCCATCTACTTGAAGGACGTGTCGACGATTGTTGACGGGCCGGAGGAGCCCAAAAACTTTGTTTTATTTGGCACGGGCCCCTCGTCTCACGCAGGAGTGTCGAACAGCCTCGAGCCCGCTGTCACCATTAGCATTGCCAAGCGTCAAAACACCAACGCGATCGACGTTGCGCATGCTGTCGAAAGGAAGCTCGAGACCCTGAAGGGCACAATCCTTCCATCAACCGTGGAAACGACCATCACGCGCAACTATGGCGAAACGGCCAGTGAAAAGGCCGGCGAGTTGCTCTTTCACATGTTGCTTGCGGTCATCTCGGTCACCATTTTGATCGCCTTGGCCCTCGGCAGGCGCGAGTCGATGGTCGTGCTCGTGGCCATCCCGGTCACTTTGGCGCTGACCTTGCTCGTTTTTTACCTTTACGGCTACACGTTGAACCGCATCACCCTCTTCGCGTTAATCTTTTCGATCGGCATTCTGGTGGACGATGCCATCGTCGTGGTGGAGAACATCGTCCGGCATTACCGCATGCCCGAGAACCAGCGGGCCTCGTCGATTGACACAGCGGTGCACGCCGTCGACGAAGTGGGCAACCCGACCATTCTGGCGACCTTCACCGTTATCGCTGCGATTCTGCCGATGGCTTTTGTGGGCGGAATGATGGGCCCTTACATGAGGCCCATTCCCATGGGTGCGTCGGCGGCCATGTTGTTTTCGCTGATCATCGCGTTCATCGTGACTCCTTGGGCCGCCGTTCGCATCATCAAGCGCGACGGAAGCTGCCACGGGCATGCCGAGACTGAGGGCAAGGAGGATTACTTGACGAGGCTTTATCGTCAGGTAATGACACCGTTGCTGCGCTCAGCCAAGCTCCGATGGGCGTTCTTCGCCGCCGTCGGGCTGTTGCTCCTCGGCTCCTTCGCGACGGTGGGCTTGAAGCTGGTCACCGTGAAAATGTTGCCGTTCGACAACAAGAACGAGTTCCAGATTATCGTCGACATGCCTTCAGGCACGACTCTCGAGCAGACCGCCGCCGCGACAAGGGCCTTGTCGGAATACGTGAAGACGATTCCCGAGGTCGAAAACTACCAGCTCTACGTCGGCACGGCCAGCCCCTTCAACTTTAACGGGCTCGTCCGGCACTACTTCATGCGCGGCAACTCGTACCAGGCCGACATCCAGGTCAATCTGGTCGGCAAGCACGAGCGCAAAGCCCAGAGCCACGACATTGTCAAGCGGATCCGCCCGGAGGTGGCGAGGGTCGCTAAACAATGGGGCGTGAGGGCCAAAGTCGCCGAGGTGCCCCCTGGGCCACCGGTTCTGCAAACACTGGTCGCCGAGGTCTACGGTCCTGACTATGAGACGCGATATGAAGTCGCTAAAAAGGTGAAGGATATCTTCAGCACCACCGAGGGCGTCGCCGACGTCGACTGGTACGTCGACGACGATCAGGCCACGGTGCGCTTCGAGGCCGACAGGGAAAAGGCGGCGCTTGCCGGAGTCGGGGTCGACGCTATCAACCGCACGCTTCAAATGAGCCTTGGAGGACAGCAAATCGGGTTGCTTCACGACGAGGGAGCACGCGAGGACGTGCCGATTCGGGTTCGGTTGCCTAGGCCCGAGCGAAGCGGCATCGAAGCCTTGCAACAGGTCTACGTGACGTCGCAGTCCGGACGCTCAGTGCCGTTGAGCGAGCTGGTGCGGCCGGTTCCCGTGGAGACCGACAAGTCAATCTACCACAAGAACCTAATGCCGGTCGTGTACGTGACCGGCGACGTGGTCGGAAGGCTGGAGAGCCCGGTGTACGCGATCCTTGCCATGAATCGTGCGATCGCCAAGATGGAGTTGCCTGAGGGAGGCAAACTAAACGTTCTCACGACTCGGCTTCCGTTCTCGAGCCAAAAGTCTGAAACGAAGTGGGACGGCGAGTGGCACATCACTTATGAAGTGTTCCGCGACCTGGGCATCGCGTTTGGGGCGGTTATGGTGCTGATCTACATCCTGGTCGTTGCGTGGTTCCAGTGCTTCAAGACGCCCATCATCATCATGGCGCCGATTCCGTTGACGCTGGTGGGCATTCTGCCCGGACACTGGCTCATGGGCGCGTTCTTCACGGCGACCTCCATGATCGGGTTCATCGCGGGCGCAGGCATCATCGTGCGCAACTCGATCATTCTGGTCGACTTCATCGAACTGCGGCGCAGGCAAGGCATCCCCTTGGAGCAGGCCGTGATCGACGCGGGCGCGACAAGGTTCCGGCCGATGCTTTTGACTGCGGCGGCCGTTATTGTCGGGTCCTTCGTGATCCTGTTCGATCCGATCTTCCAGGGCCTTGCCATCTCACTGATGGCCGGTGAGATTGCCTCGACCTTGCTGAGCCGTTTGGCCGTGCCGGTCCTGTATTTCATGATGCGCGACCGCGAGGAAAAGCGAGGTAAGGGGTGCCTGATTCCGACTGAACCAGCCGAGTCGGCCGCCAGGGCCTCCGTTTAAGCATGAAAGGCCCGCTTCAGCGCGGAGCGGGCCTTTCAATTCAATCGAGGTGTGGCAGGCTTTCTTGATCGAAGCTACAGGGTGACCTCCCCCACCGCGTAGTCGGCAATTTCAAGCTTTGAATCGATGTTGACTCGGCTCGTCAGCGTGTCCCAAACGGGGGAGTGGGTCGTGACCAAGCGGTGCAGGTCCTGCAGGCGTTCGGCAGACGCGGTGGACTTGATTTTCGTTTTGACGTGGATGTTGGTGATGCCGGCCTTGCCGCTTCCCGCCCCGAAAAACCCCGCCATGTCGCCTTCGCCGTTGACCTCCACCTCCAGCTTTTGCAGGTGAATGTTCATGGCGGTTCCTTGGGCCACGTATCCTGTCACGAGGCATGCCGCGAGAGAGCCGATCAGCATTTCAAGCGGCGAGAAAGCGGTGTCTTCACCTGCGATTCACTCCGGCATGTCAGCCTGAAGCTGATGCGCGTTCTTGTGATGGCGGGACTCGCCGCACGGGCGCATGTCTGACACCTTGACTTGGTTCTTAAAGCCGCTTTCCCACGTGGAAAGGCACTTGAACGTGAAGTCGCCTAATGCCGGGTTCCGTCGAACCGCGTCGATTTGCGCCATCAGGCTACCGATTTCGATGCCGTAGAGCGTGCCAGGCATACAAACCCTCCCGGTGTCGTATTAAGGACCACGATTTGTTCGCGTCCTCACCTTCAGTATACGAAAAAAACAGGAAAATTTATCATGACTTGAATAAAACGCCGCCCCTCAAAAACCGGGCAATATCGGTATCGGAAAGTTGGTCGAATCTTGCATAAAACTGAGCGACCGCACCAAAATTCTCAGGCACGCAACACGCCACGGTGACGGCGCCTGCATTTTGAAGCGTGCGAACGGCCTGCAGGGAGGCGACCGGAGCCGCAACGACCACAGCCGTCGGGTTCATCTTTTTCACCGCGGCAACGGCTGCGAGCATCGTGATGCCAGTCGCAAGCCCGTCGTCGCATAGAACGACCGTTTTGCCCTCGACATGCGGGAGGGGCTCTCCGCCCCGGTACTTTCGGACATATTCAGCGCACTGTTCTTGCACCCTTCGCAACGAATCCTCAAGGTGCCTGGCACTCGCCCCGACCTGCTCGACGGACGCCGAGTCCAGCAAATGGGTGCCGTCTTCGGCGACGGCGCCGATGCCGTACTCCGGATTGCCCGGAGCACCGATCTTTCGGCAAACGAAGAGGCTGAAAGGGGCCGAAAGCGCGCTTGCCACGATTATCCCGATTGGGACCCCGCCCCTTGGGATGCCCAAGACGACTGGCCTCTCAAGACCTGCTTCGACAAGGCGCGATGCCAGTTTGGCGCCGGCATCCTGCCTGTCCTTGAACAGAAAACGCTCTTGAAACACGGCGCATACCCTCCGCCAGTATCGTATCGCAAAGCGCGGCGAATGCCAACCCCCGGCCCGGCAAATTTCCAAAAGGTAAACTCGCTGACAATGACTTTCCAAGAGATGATTGCGAGGCTCAACGCCTATTGGGAGAGCCAAGGCTGCTCCATCCTTCAGCCCTACGACATGGAGGTGGGCGCGGGAACGAAGCACCCCGCGACGGCACTCCGCGTGCTTGGGCCCGAAAGTTGGAATGTGGCTTACGTTCAGCCCTCGCGCCGGCCAGCCGACGGGCGTTACACGCGCAACCCTCAACGCAGCCAACGTTACTATCAGTACCAAGTCATTATAAAGCCCAGCCCGGACGACATCGTCGACCTTTACATGGGCTCCCTGGATGCGCTCGGCTTCGATACCTCCAAGAACGACGTCCGTCTGGTGGAGGACGACTGGGAGGACCAAGCCGCAGGCGCGTCGGGAGTCGGTTGGGAGGTGTGGGTGAACGGCGCGGAAGTGACACAATTCACCTTTTTCCAGCAGATGGGCGGGGTTGATTGCAACCCCGTTTGCGCGGAGATCACGTACGGCCCGGAACGGTTGTGCCTGATGCTCGATAACGCCAAGTCTTTCTGGAGCGACTTGAACTGGTCGGACACCTTGACTTATCGCGACGCCGAGTTCCAGCTGGAGATGCAGCACAACGTGTACAACTTCGAAGTTGCCTCGACCGAAATGCTTTTCAAGCTCTTCGAGATGTACGAGGCGGAGTCGGAGCGTGTTCTGAACACCAAGGTCCATTGGAACGCGGAGCTGGGGATCCTGACAACGAACGAGGCGCCGCCGTGCGAGGTCGATCCCAAAGTCACCGGCCCTCTGGCGCTGGTGTACCCGGCTTTCGACTTGGCGCTGAAGTGCTCGCACGTGTTTAATCTACTGGACGCCCGCGGGGCCATTTCGGTCACCGAGCGCGCCGCCTACATCAACCGCATCCGCGCTCGTGTTCGGGCCTGTTGCCTCAGGCACGTTGAACAGTACAAGATTCCGGCCAAAAGGTGACCATGGAGTTCCGGGCTTTTCTCGCAGCCTACCCCAGTCCCGACGCCCTCGAACGCATCCTGGCCTTCCGGCGAGACCTGCGCGACTCCATGCCGGCGTCCGGCATTCGGTGGGCGAAAGAGGAGCAGCTGCACCTTACTTTGCAATTTTTCGCAACTTTTCCTGCCGATAAGGTCGAGCCGTTCGTCGAATCGCTGGCAGAGGTCCTGGCTCCTTTGCCGCCCGTCGGCCTTAAGGCTGCCTTTGTTGGCGCGCTTTGGGATCGGTGCAAGGTTTTAGGGCTGAAGGTCGAAGGATGCGGGTTGGACGGATTGGCGCAGACGATCGGGAAAACGGTTCGGAGGCACGGGCTGTCCGCCGACGGCAAGCCCTTCCGAGCCCACTTGACTTTGGCCCGTCTGGACGACGCCCGGCTTCAACCACGCATCTCCAAGAGAACCGTCGCCGAATGGACTGCCGACGCGGTTTTTCTGGTCAAGAGCGAGCTTCTCGCGCGCGGCGCGAATCACACGATCTTGGCCAAGGTGCCGTTGGGAGGCGCGGCCACGACATGATTCATATAGCCACGGAATCCGAGCGGCTTGACAAATGCGTGGCTCGACTTATGCCGCAATACAGCCGTTCGAAGCTATCCCGGCTGATCGCCGAAGGGCAAGTCACGGTTAACAAGCAGATGGCCAAGCCGTCCTATGAGGTTAAGTTGGGCGATGCCATCGAGGTGCTGAGCGAACCGGAACCCGAAAAGCACAATTTGGAGCCTGCAAACATACCAATAAGGGTCGTGTACGAGGACGATTGCATGCTCGTCGTCGACAAGCCTCGGGGTTTGGCGGTTCACCCGGCGGCAACCCTTAAAGAGCCTTCTCTCGTCAATGCGTTGCTTGCACGGGAGGTCCAGCTCAGTAGCGCCGCCGGCGAGTTTCGGCCAGGCATTGTCCACCGCCTCGACAAGGAGACCACCGGGCTGATTCTTGTGGCCAAGAATGACCGTGCGCACGCCTCGTTGGCAAAGCAGATCGAGGAGAAGCTTGCCGAGCGGCGTTACGTGGCTGTGGTCTCAGGCGACCTGAGCCAAGACCGCTTCACGATCGATGCACCCATCGGGCGCGATGCGCACTATCGCGTCAAGATGGCCGTCGCCACGGGCGGCAAGCCGGCTGTCACGCACGTTAAGAGGGTCGCCAGACTGGACGTCGGCACCCTTCTGGCCGCACGGCTGGAAACCGGGCGAACCCACCAGATTCGGGTGCACCTTCGAGCGATCGGACACCCGGTTTTGGGCGACAAGCTCTATGCCCCGAGGGAGTTCCAGACCCTCCCGATGCAGTTGCACGCCGCTTACATCGCCTTCGTGCATCCTGTCACGGGAGAGCAAATAAGCCTTTACTCCGACCCGCCTGAGGACTTCGCGGGCCGCGATCTTGTCAGTCGGGAAACCGTTAACCCCTTTTAAGAACCGGCGCCTGGCTTCGATCGTCAAAAAGTTATGTTGCCGACTCTCTTGCTCTCGGTCGTATGGGCGCAGGCGGAACCTCCCAAAGATCCGCCTTCGTTGTACCAAGCCGTCGTTTCCAAGCCGAACCCCGACAATGGCTACGAAAACTTCCTAAGAGCCTTGGACTTTTTGAAGGACAACCGCTTCCGGAGCCTGGCGGCCAGCCTGATCAACGACCCCAAAAAGCCGGTTCTGGAGGGCCGGCGGCAACTTGTCAGCCGCTTTGCCTTTGCCTTGAACGCCGTTCGGGCCGGGCTCAGAAAAAAGGTCTTCAACCCCCAGAGCATCGTCGAGCCCACAACCAGCTTTCCGGAGGTTGCGTGGATGCCCGACATGACCCAGCTGTTCCTGGCTGAGGCTGGCGTTAGCCACGCCTACGGCAACTCGGCGGCCAGCCTTCAGTCGCTGTTCGACGCGTATGAGTTTAACAGCGCGATCCAGCGTTCGGGGCCGTTGGAGCCGTACTTGGGAGGCATCGAGCCGAAGAGCAAGGTGCTTGCCGAGCTGGTGCGACGCCTTCCCGGATGCAGCCTGCCGGAACTGGCCTCGATCGAAAAGTGGGCGGTCGCACGTCTGGCCGCCACGGACTTGCTGGATTCGCTCACGTTTGAAAAGGCGAATGTCGAGGGCCAGCTTGACAACGTCGTGGCCGGAAAGTGGCGCAATCGGACCGATCGGGAGAACTCGCTGTTGCAGCAGCTGGGTGCCTTGAGCTTTTCCGACAGGCAACTGGCCCGGGGCCTCGTCGAGCAAGACGTCAAGCATGCCCTCGGCCTTTGGGCGGCGGTTCTCAAGCTGCCCGAAAGCAACTGGAGGAGGCCCGATTTCCCGGAGTACAGCCAGTACGGAGCTGGCTTCGTCCAGCAACTGAACGCCCAGGTGGAACCCGCCATGAAAGGGCTGGCCGTCGAACGCAGCAAGTTGCGCATGATTCTCGCCGCTTGCAGGCTGTACGTCTACAGGTGGAACTACGAGAGATTTCCAGACAAACTGCTCGATGCCATCGACCAATCGTTGGCCTTAGATCCCCTAACGGGAAGACCATTCGTTTACGAATCAGGACCGAGCGGCGTCAAGCTGTCCTCGAGTGGCTCGCCGATTTCTGGCCCGGTCAGTTTGGTCGACGGCAAGAAGGACGAGTGACCTGGCCAAAATCACGGGTCCCGCTTATAATGGGAGCACTATGCTAGGCTCGCTCCTGTGTTCCTTGAGCATTGCCTCTCAGGCCGTGCTTTACGCGCCGCTCAACCTGTCGACGGAGATCGCCTCGATCGAGTCGACAAAGCTCGATATCGGCGAGTCGTCGGCCATTTTCGACGCCAACGACAAGACGCTCACACGAACGGCCTCCGTCAACCCGGCCACAGTGCGCGTCGAGTTTAAAAAACCGGTGTCTTTCCGCGCCGTCCGCTTGCTGACGACGGGCGACCTGCACGAAGCCTCGTTACGTTCGGCGAACTCGATGGACGACTTGAAAGCGGGCAAGGGAAGCCTTATCTTCGGGGGCCGACGCTTTGAAGGCGGCACGTTGCTCGTTGAACTACCCTCAGAGGCCCGAGCCCAGGCGTTTCAGCTCGACCTCAGGCGTTTGGCGGGCGACGACTACGTGCACATCTATGACCTTCAGCTATGCGTTCCGGGCCGGGCCGAGGGCCTCCGCGTGTTTCGAAGCATCGACCGGCGCGACCCTCAAAAGACTCAGTCCGCTGACAAGCCGATTGAGGTGCCGATCGATACGGTGGTCAAGTTCGGGGCGGCCGCCAAGGTGAACGGCACGGAAATGGATGTGTCCGATTCGGTGAAATGGAGTAGCCGAACGCTTAAGCCATTCGGCAAGGCCAATGGAGAGTTTTGGGTCGACAAGCCTGGAAAGCATGTGCTGGAGGCCCGATACGGGAGCGCGGTTCAAAAGATTGACATCGTGGGCAAGCCTAGGCAGACTGAGAAGCGGGGATTTGACCTCGAGGTGCTTTACCTGGAAAGGACCCCTCGCATCGATTATGACGGCCCGAACAACGGCTTGCCCGAGCCCGGGCAAACCGTCAAGTGGGTCGGTCACGTTCGGAACTGGGGCGCGATCCCGGTTAAGTTCACTTACGAGTGGCTGGTCGACGGCAAGCCGGTTGCCAATGGGCTGGCCGATGCAGGCGCAGGCAGGGAGAGCCAAGTCGTCTATTCGGAGAAGTGGACGCCCAAGCGGCGCGACTTGACCCTGAAGGTGCTACCGACCGTTCGCATGATGGAGCTGATTCAAGCCAACAACGAGCTCACGGTTCAAACGGACGCCGTGACGGTCGGGTTGTGGGTTGAGCGCTCGCTGTGGGACTTCATGCACGAGCACCAATACAAGCTGCCCACCAAGGACGCAAACAGCTTCGCCGGGTGGGCTCAGAGGATGATGCGCCAATGGAACACGATGTTCAAGGAGGCCGTCTACAAGGACTTTCCCAACGGCATAACCGAGCGTGTGAGACTGGACAAGATCGTCGTGGTGCCCGATTTCGCGCTACCGCTTGCCGGGGGGGTGCCGTCGAACAACCCCGACCTTCGCGACAAGACGGTGGACATGACGTGGGGCATGGAGGGAAGCGAAGTGGCACCGGGTGTCAAGGTCGGCAAGAGCCACTGGTGGTCGCCGGAACGCGCGATCGAAGCGTTAAATAACGGCGACGTGGCCCGCCGCAAGGCCGACCCGCCTTTTTGGTGCGGCCTCGGCTACATTCACGAGATGAACCATGCGCGATATTTGGTGGACTCGTACGGGTTCAATGTCCACTCGGACACTGGTCCCGACAGGTCGAAGTGGTCGATCCAGGTCGAGGATGAAAAGGGGCCAATCATGGGCCGCTACATCCCGCTCAAGGGCGACCTTGTTTGGTCGCAAAAGCATGTGGGACACATGGGTGGCGACTACTGGAAATTCAGCGCGTTTGAGGCAATGTGCTGGAACCGCGTTCAGGGGCGCCGCGCCCGTGGGGGCAACTGCAATTCGCCTTCAACCATCGGCGAGTTCCTCAACGATATCCCGAAGCAGGTCGTCTTGCGGTTCATCGACCCGTCAGGGAATCCCCTGGCCGGAGCGCAGGTTTGGGCTTACCGTGCGCGCGGCACGGGCAACGGCTGGTACAGCAAACTGTACGAAAACCAGCCGGCGATCAAGACGGCCGCCGACGGGCAAGGCCGGGCCGTGTTTGACAGAACGCTTTGGTCGGCGGACGGCAAGATTCAGCACACGTACGGCATCTCCCAGTCGGTGGCGCTTTTGCGTGTCACGCACAACGGCCAGAACTACTACCTGTTCGAGTGTGTCGCCGACTCGAACATCGCTTACAACCTGGGACGTAAGGACATGGCCCTCTTCAAGCGGGTCATCCCCATAAGAAACGGCGAACCAAGCCCGGAGGAGTGGAGCCCGTTCCAGACATGGGAGGTACCCGGAGAGGGCTTTGAAACTCGACCGGAGGGGTGGAAGGTGATCTCGCGCTAAACCCGTGATCAAGGCGCGCCGCTCCCGCTGGTTGCCGTTAACGACTGCTTGAAAAACAATGGCCCCCGATGCCGGGCGACAACCGGGGGCAAGCGACAGGACAACCAGCGCCAGAGCGGCCAAGGTCTAAAGACTTTTCGTAGCGCGATTCCTTCGGCGCGCGGCAAGTAGGGCGAGCAGACCGCCGCCCAAACCCGCCAACGATAGAGGTTCCGGAACGGCCGCCACCTCAAGCTGAAATTCGGGGGCTGGAAGATAGTGCTCGTCGCCTTGGTGAAGACCTCCAACCACGCCAAGCTTGCCAGTGTAAATTCCAGGAGGGTTCGAAGGCTGGGTGTCCCACTTGGAGTGAAAATCGGTGAGAGATTGGCCGCCGGGGATGATCTCGTCCCACCAGTCCCCCAAGAAAGTGCCCATCAGAAAGTTCGAGCCGTTTCTAGCTGATGTGTAGAACCAAGTGGTCGTTACAAAATCGTTCGACATGTTGTTCGTCACAGTCATCGTAGCGTATGCCGACGGTCCTCCTGCCCATATTACGTTGCGATCGAACGAGGTGGTGACGTTGACGTCGAGACGGGGCACGACTTGCAACCGGAAAGCCAGATCGGCAAGAACATCGCTTGCCGAACCGCTTGTTCCACCTTTGAACACGGTGTTGAAATCGTAAACGCCAGGAGTGACCGAGCTGTTGACCGCCCCTTGTCTGGTGGCTATGCTGAAAAACAAGTTCAAGGATGCAGTCAGTTCCGTTCCAAGTTGATAAGTAACGTTCTGGCCTGACACGGTGTCATATCCACTTATAAAACCATAATCGCCATAGTTTATAATGTCAATGTTGGAATCCCAATTGGCCCCGGGCACGAAATCCACGCTGTTGATGAACAAAGGCCCTTCTGATATATCGTAAGACAAAAATGCCTCGTATGTGGATCAAGATATCATGGTGTTGTCTGCACTGAGTAACGCGCTTTTTATCGTATTGCCATGAGTATCGATAGAATAGCTCCAACCGTAAGCGACGGACAAGGACGATACGATCAACGAACCAAGTTTAGACCGACTTTTCATCTTTCCTTCCTTTAAAGCGATATCATTTGTCGACCATTATAACATACAAATTGTCAAAAACCGTTTTGGCCGTCACGCCTGTGCATTAAGTCCCATGCGTTTACCGAAGGCGGATTCGCTTGTGCGAGACCAAGCATTCTGCGTTCGTGCCAGGTAAAAAACCAAAATCCCCTTGAAGGGGGCTTTTTGGATCTAGATCATTAATGGGGGCAGAGCCCGCCTCAAGCTGATAAAACATCCTTGAGGTGAACATCTTGACCAGCGATGAAGCGATAGTCGGCC
>Ga0209018_1002096_pt1 | contig 14715 bp, 10 predicted proteins | sample YNPBryBLVA2012_FD_185814 | JGI IMG/M metagenome (GOLD analysis project Ga0209018, IMG submission 185814) | Anoxygenic and chlorotrophic microbial mat microbial communities from Yellowstone National Park, USA - YNP Bryant BLVA 2012 (SPAdes)... ...
CAGGCGGACGCCTGGCGGCAATGTCCGCCGGAGACGATTTCAATCGTCGAATTTTCATCCGTCGTGGCGGCGGTTGACCGCCATGAGCAACTCCTTCGAGTCGAATCCTCGCGATGCTCTATCGCGTTCACTCGATTAGATGCGCGTGGCGCGAAAAGGTTACACCGATTTTTCCACGCGCTCCCGCAAGGCGACGAACGAGACGGCAAAGGCAATCGCCTGAAACAGCGCGCCACTCAGAAACGGAAATTCCTGCCGCACATCGTACACTGCGCCCGCCCACAATGGTCCCGACGCGCGCCCCAGACTGGAAAACGAATTTTGCAATCCCATCGTAACGCCCTGCCCTGCCGTTGTGCGCTGTGAGACCAGCGAGGCGACACTGGGTTGCAATAACGCGTTGCCCGTGCTGAACAGCGCGGAAAAAACGACAAACCCCCACACATTCGCCGTGAGCGCGGTACCGATGAAACCTGCCATCGCCAATACCAAACCACTCTGCAACACGCGCATCTCGCCGATTTTGCGCGTGAGGGGACCAATGAGCATACCTTGTTGCAACGCGCCGAGTAAACCGAGAGCACCCAGCAAATACCCCACCTGGTCAGGGCCCAGCTCGTAGCGATCCTTGGCAAACAATCCCAGGATGGCTTCGAAATTGGCTAGCGCGAAGGCAAGCAGAAACGCCATCACAAACAAGAATCCCATTGGACCCTGTAACGCGCTCACCAACTCGCGCGCGCGCGAGGTACGCGCGGGCGCAGCCACCGCGCGCTGCTGTAGCGCGAGCGATTCGGGTAAGAGAATGAGCGCGAACAACGCGGCGCACAACGCCAGAATCGCTGCTGCAAAGAACGGCAACGTGAGCGCGATTTTGCCCAACGGTCCACCGAGCAAGGGACCAAAGATCATCCCCAGCCCCATCGCCGCGCCCAGCATCCCCATTCCGCCACTGCGATTTTCGCCGGTCGTCGAATCGCCAATGTAGGCGTACGTCGCCGGCAGCGTCGCCGAGGAAAGCACGCCCGCCAGCGCGCGCACGGCAATCAACTGCCAGATGTTTTGCGCCAAGCCCATCAACGCGAACGCGAGCGCGAAACCGACCAAGCCCGTCAGCATAATCGGTTTGCGCCCCACGCGATCCGACCAGCGTCCCCAGAGGGGCGCAAAGACAAATTGCATCAGCGAATAGATCGCCATCAGCAGACCCAGTTCGCGACCGCTCGCGCCAAAGTAGGTCACGTAGAACGGCAAAATCGGTATGACGATGCCAAAACCGAGCATCACGATAAACAAACTCGCAAAGAGAATCGGCGTTGAAATTGAACGTTGCGACATTGTTGACTCCAAACAAGAATTTTCGATTTTCGATTGCCCATTTCCGATTGTGTAAATCAAATCGAAAATCATCAACCGAAAATCGAAAATACGTGGTGCCGCATAGGGGGTTCGAACCCCTGATCTCCGCCTTGAGAGGGCGGCGTCCTAGTCCACTAGACGAATGCGGCGCGTGCTACGGTGGCTATTGTATGCGGGAAGGGATGTGCTGTCAAATGTACCAAAAATGCAAAATGCCAAACGTGCCAAAGATGCCAAATGTGCCAAATGTGCCAAACGTGCCAAACGTGCCAAACGTGCCAAATGTGCCAGATAACGTAAAATCTTTGCAGTCGTAATATGGCGGTCTAGATTTGCTTGTGGAAATTCGGTGTCAACGAATATCTAACGAATCAACGAGCCAACAAACTAACGAATGAACGAAATTAGGAGAAATTTCCCATTCAATTATATTCTGATTCATATAAACTGATGATAATTGAATCGCACAACTCTACGGAATTCACGACCAACGTCGCTCGTCCGCCGTTGGTCGTTTCGTGTTCGACTGTCGGCGGTCATTTTCTCAAAAGGAGTTGTTCATGGGCGTGAGCTCGCCCCGCGACGGCTGAAAATTCGACGATTAAAATCGTCTCCGGCGGACATTGCTGCTGGGCGTCCGCCTGCGCGGACGCGTGTCTTCGCCTGCGTAGGCAGGCGACCAGCCAACGGCTCGCACGCAGCGATTTCAATCGCGGTACTTTCGAGGGAGAACAATGAAAATCAAACCCATAATTCTTTTGACAACCATCGCGCTCGCCTTGCTCGTCTCTTTGCCGCGCCCCTCACTCGCCACCAGCGGCTATGCGCTCCAGTTCTACGGCAACGGCACAGGGGATATTGACCGCGTCAAGATTCAAATCGAACCGCACGTCAACGCCGATGTCGGCGGCGATTTCACCATCGAGTTCTGGATGAAAAGCACTGCCAGCGATGGCACCTGCACGCCCAGTACCTCGGCAGGCGATGGCTGGATCAGCGGGCGCATCATCGTTGATCGCGATGTGTACGGCGGCGGCGATTACGGCGATTATGGCGTTTCGCTCGCCAGCGGACGCATTTGCTTTGGCGTCGCGCTCGGCTCCACCGGCGCAACGATTTACGGCAGCACGAACGTTGCCGATGGACAGTGGCATCACATCGCGCTGACGCGCAACAGCAGCACCGGGCAAATACGCCTTTTCGTTGATGGACAATCGGATGCCAGCGGCACCGGGCCCACCGGCAACATCAGTTACCGCGACGGACGCTCAACCTCCTACCCCAACAGCGATCCGTTCCTGGTCTTGGGTGCGGAAAAACACGACGCGGGACCCGCGTATCCTTCCTACATCGGCTTGCTCGACGATGTGCGCATCTCGAACGTCGTGCGCTACACCGCCACGTTCACGCGCCCCAGCGCGCCTCACGCAGCGGATAGTTCGACCGTCGCACTCTATCGTTTCGATGAAGGGAGCGGCACGACGATTGTGGATGCCGCGCCCGGTGGCAACAGCCCCGGCGTTCGTCGTTACGGCGGCTCACCCGCTGGTCCAGTGTACGTCACCGATACGCCGTTCAACAGCACGCCGGCTACTCAGCGATTGTATCTGCCGCTGATTCTGCGTGATGTGCCGCCGCCCACATCCCCCGCGCCACCCTCCGCCGGCGAATGGAGCCAACACGCGCACAACGCGCAACACACCGGCTATACCTCGCAGGTCGTCGCGCCACCGTGGCGCTGGCGCTGGGCGTGGAATGGTCCCAACGCCAGTGGTGGCATCGCCAAAGTGACGACCAGCGGCTCGCTCCCGCGTAATGTGCAACCGGTCACTGGCGGTGGACGCGTGTACATCGCTGCCGGCGTAGATGGTGTGTTCGCGCTCAGCGAAACCACCGGACAATCCCTCTGGCAACGCAATGGCATCGGCGATGTGCGTTCGACCGTCGCGTTTGATGCCGATACGCAAGCGGTGTTCGTCGTTTCGGCAAACGGCACCTTGTACAAGTTGCGCGCCAGCGACGGCGCGGTGCTGGCGCAATTCAACAGTGGACAAAGCAGCACGCTCCCGCTGCCGCCGGCGGTCATCAGCGATCGCGTCTTGTTTGCAATGGGCAATGCCGTGTACGCCGTGAACAAGCAAACGATGCAACGAATCTGGGCGTACGACGCGCAAGCCACTGTCGCCACGCCGCCAGCGTATTCGTCCTCGCGCAACGCGGTCATCATCGCAACTGAACCCGATTTGTATGTCCACGCCATCAACAACAGCGATGGAACGCGCAAGTGGCGCGTGCGTCCTGTCCATTCGAGCCGCAACTTTACCGATCCCACCGAGTATCGCTACGGCTGGCCCGTCATCGCCGATAATGCTGGCTACGCGCTCATCAAAGTACGACTCAATTGGCAAGTCCTCTGGCGCGACTGGCCTCAGACGAACAGCGCGATGCGTCAACTTCTCACCAACAATCCCGGCGAGCAGGCATTGTTCGTGCTGAATCTGGACAATGGTACTGTGCCATTCATCGCTAATGTCGGTCACGGTGGCTATGGTGATAGCGATTATTTGCCGATGGGTCCCCAGCCCGTCGTCAAACGACTGGCAAACGGCAAAGAGATCGTTTACACCATCATCCGCGCCAAACATGCTTACGACTCGCGCTGGGACTCGCACTTTGGCGAGATGATGCTGGACAGCACGACGGTTAGCGGCTTGCAAGGTGGCGATGTGCGCTTTATCGCCTTCGATTGGCCACCGGGCTATGCCGATCCCTACCTCCTCACCGATGAACAACCCAACGTGGCGATGGCGGGCGATTACTTGTTCGGTGGGCACTGGGAAGCTGGCTTTGCGATGCAGATTCTCGATCGTTCCGATGCGCGCGGCAGTTTCACCAACAAGATTACCACGCAACGCCTCGCCACGATTGCCACCTCGCAAGACAACACGGGCGCGTGCGCGTTCAGCGCATCGCACTATTGCGCCAGCGGTCTGTCCAACACGCGTGACTATGATTTTGGCTTTTACATCTACTACAATCAGGGCGCGGTGTACGAGCGGTACTGGAGCGAGTACGCCAACTGGGTCATCAGCAACAATAACATCTACTTTCGCAGTTGTGATGGCGCGATTGTCGCACTCACAAGCGGCAATCCGCAGAGAGTAATGACTACCGCCGCGCGCGCAATTCCGATGCTCCCTACACCTTCACTCACTCCCCCGGCGATTCTCTCACCGACGCAAGCGCGCGTGTGGGCAGGGCATCGCGCAACGATTGCCGGCACACTGCGTTATGTTTTCAACAACGGCAAGCATGTGCTTTGGGGGTTTGCTTATCCGCATCAAGGCACGTTCAAAATCATCATCCGCCAAGACGCGTGGAAGAACTTTGCCGCGCCACCTGAACGTCTGTATCGCGTGGGCCAGGTTGTTGAGGTGAGCGGAACGATTGAATGGTATCAAGGTGACCCGGCGATTTTCGTTACCACGCCAGAGCAAATCAAGTCACAGTAGAAAGAAGGTGGCAAGTGAGAAGCAAAACCCTCTTGTTCCTGCTCACTTTGACACTGCTGGGCTGGGGAGTGATGTTGTTGGATCCTTCCTCCGTCTCAGCTCTCGAACCAACAGTAGTCTACGACGATGCGCTGGCAAGTGGCTGGCAGAACTGGTCGTGGAATAGCACGATTGATTTTGCCAACACTACACCCGCGCGCGGGACGCGCTCCATCGCCGTGACCTTTCAGCAAGGATGGGCAGGCTTGTCCTTGCGTTCGGATGCGCCGTTGGATGGCACCGAGTACAGTGCGGTAACCTTCTGGGCACACGGTGGCGCAACCGGGACACGGTCACTCGCTTTCTTCATTCAGCAATCCGATGGGGGTGACGCGACGCCGACGCAGGCACTCAGCGTGCCCGCCGGTGTCTGGACACCGTTCACCATCACACTCAGTTCCCTGGGCAATCCCAGCATCATCAAACGCCTGAACCTGATGGACAGCACCGGCAGCGCTCAGCCAACGTTCTATGTGGACGACATACGGCTAATCGGGCAAGAAGGTGGCGGTGGTAGTGGATTGACCACGACCGTGACCATCGAGGCAAGTGGGGTGGTTACATCGGTCAGCCCGTATCTGCGTGCCAGTAACTTGCCTGCCTGGCTGGGGCCCGCGCGTTTCAACAACGCGACGTTTCGCGCGCGTACGCAAGCATCGGGCTTGACGATGTTGCGGATGCCCGGCGGAAGTTGGAGCAACGAGTACGGCTGGCTGAGTTGCGAACTGGGACAAAACGACCCAAGTCGTCTCAACTGTGGTAGTGGATGGGAATCCTGGGCAGCCAAGCCGCGCGATTTTATCGCCTTTCTCAAAGCCACCGGAATGGAAGGGATGTGGACGGTCAGTCCCAACGGCACGGCACACGAAGCCGCTGCCGCAGTTGCCTACTTTAACGGCGCGCTCACCGATAACCGACCGATTGGTGTGGACATTCGCGGAACGAACTGGTACACCGTAGGGCACTGGGCAGCGCTGCGCGTCGCGGCGGGCTATCTCGAACCGATGGGTATCCACTATTGGGAAGTGGGTAACGAAGTGTACGGCAGCAAGCCCGCCACCGGCGGCGCGCTCTGCCAATCCTGGGGCTGGGAAAGCACCTGGACGTGCGATGGCTATGAGTATGTGTATGGCAAGGGCAGCGGCGCGAGTCGCTACGAAGGGTACCTGGAATTTCGCAATGCAATGAAAGCCGTTGACCCAACGATTCAAGTTGGTGCGGTGGGTTATGAATGGCCCGGCACTCCTGGCGATGGTCAAGGTTCGTGGCAAACTTATGCCGGCTGGGGCAGCCGTGTCATCTCCGCCACCAAAGAAAACCTGGATTTCTACGCCGTGCATCCGTACGCGTACTATCAGCCCCCCGCCAATCCAGCCGATGCGCTGGCGAATCCACCAAGTCACTGGGACTCTTTCGTCACCGCGATTCGCAATGCCTTTAACACCTACGCTGCTGGTCGCCAGGCGCCGATTGCCGTCACGGAATTTAATCTGGTGTCGGTGCAGGATCAGGACAACAATCAATTGATGACCCGCGTGGTAAACGCGCTCTTTCTAGCGGACTCGCTCGGTCAGGCCGCGCGACACGATGTTGCCATAGTAGCCCAGTGGGATCTGGCGAACGGTCGCGCAGGGAACGGCACGGAATATGGGCTGATGCACGAGGACAACGACTATTACCGCGCACCGCAGTACTATGTCTATCCGCTGTGGGCGCGCTTTGGAACGCAGATGTTGCCCGCCAGTTCCACCCTTTCGGAAAGCAATCAACTGAGCGTCTATGCAGGCAAGGTAGATGCCAACACCGTCTCGCTAGTGGCGATCAACAAAACGAGTGTGCCCATCACCGCAACGATCGTGGTCAACGGTTTTGGCACACTCACCGGTGGCAAGGTATGGCGCGTCGAAGGAACGAGTCTCCTCGCCCAGTCGGTAAGCTACAACGGCACGAGCAACCCTTCAGACGCGCTGAGCGAAGCGCCGGAAACTTTTACGGCTTTTGGCTCCACGGTCACGCGCGTCTTTCCGCCCTACTCGATTCACCTGTTGCATCTCTCGAAACCAGCAGCGGACCTGCCCCCGCGTCTCTGGCTGCCGCTCATCCTGCGCTGAGAGTTAGCTGCTTTTTCCCGGAGAAAAAATGTTCACGCACATCTTTCACCATATCACCCGCGCACGCCCAACCCAACGTCTCATTGTGAGCGCGCTTGGGCTTATCGGCATCACGGCACTGGTGGGGCTAGTGCTTGCCACACCCGCGCGCACCTCTGGACAAACGCCGCGTGCAAACACCGGGGGCAACATCGTGTACTTGCCGCTGGTGACAAAAGCCGGGTGCGCTTCATCGCTTCGCCTCAACGCCCCGCGTTTCAGCGGCGCGATTCCGTTCGAGCAAACCGCGATTGCCTGGTTCGGCCGCGTCTCGCCAACGCAAAACTATAGCGATATTCGCGTGGGCTACAACGACACCGAACTGTACGTTTATCTCGCCATTTTCGATCGTCACCTGTGGTACGATGAAACACCCACCGTCGAGACGCTGACGCAATGGGATGCCGTCACCTTGCTGCTAGACACCGCCAACGGCTCAACGCTTTCACCAGCATCGTGGCGCTTTGTTGCACAACTGTACGGCGAACCCAGCCCCGCGCGTCGCGCGGTCTATCGCGGTAGCGCAGCGGGCTGGCAACTGACCAGCGTATCGTTCAATGCGGTGCCGGGCTGGCGCGGTAACGCGCTCAATGACGATAGCGATAGCGATCGCGGCTGGGCGATGGGATTCACCATCCCGTTCAGCAGTCTGGGGCTGGATGTGCCGGCATATGGTACCCAGTGGCGAATAGCGGTCATTCTGCACGATCGCGATTCATTCGCCGGTCCGCCGATTGGCGACCAGTCCTGGTCTCCGCAAGCATCGTTGACCGATCCATCGTGCTGGAGCACGTTGTACTTTGGCATCCCTGCGTATGCAACACTCGTCCAACCGACCGGCGCCGTTACGATTCGGCGACCAACGCAAAACAGTTCGCTGGTGCCGGATGCCGATGTGGGCGGTACCATTAGCAATCAATGTCCCGGTGACGAGTATCACATCTGGAACGAGTGGGGCAATCGCAACTATGGTCACAACGGCGATTTCAACATCCAGAATCAATCCGATGTGGCGGATTGGCCCTGCTTTGCGAAATACTATGTGACTTTTCCCCTTGATAGCATCCCGCGCGGCAAGACCATCGTCTCGGCGACACTGACGCTGCATCAATTCGGGAACGCCGGCGGCTCGCAGGCGCAACCATCGTGGATTCAAGTGTTGATTGCCAGCGCGGATTGGGGCGAAGACACCATCACTTGGAACAACGCGCCGCTCACTGCCGAAAACATCGGTGGCAGTTGGGTCAACCCGATTACCGATTGGCAGGGTTGGCCTGGCGTGCCGCGTACCTGGAACGTGACGTACGCCGTCGCGCGCGCGTACGCGCGCGGTGAGCCGCTGCGGCTGATTCTGTACTCTGCCGATTCGGCGTATCACAGTGGCAAGTATTTTGTCTCCTCCGACACCGGCGATTGGAACATCGAAGGCCGCCCGCGCCTCGACGTGCAATGGGGCGATTGAACCTCGTTCTTTGTATTTTAACATTTGGCGATTCGTACCACCCGTGCTATAATCTGTGCCAACGGCAACGCCGCTGGAATTTCCCCAGCGGCGTTTGTCTTTTTGTCACCGATGCCTCAGCCGCACTTTTCCCATCCGCGTCAAACTTTTCGTATCATCTTTTTCGATTGCGATAGCACCCTCGTTACCATCGAGGGGATTGACGAACTGGCGCGCCTCAAAGGACAAGCCGAGCGCGTGGCGGAACTGACGCGCCGCGCGATGGAAGGCGAACTGTCGCTCGAACAGGTTTTTGCGGAACGCTTGCGTCTGCTCCAGCCGACGCGCGCGGACCTGGAAGAGATTGCCCACCTCTATCGCGCGCATCTGGTGCCCGACGCGCGCGCGGTCATCGCCGCGTTGCGCGCGATGGGGTGCCGTGTCTGCATCGTCAGCGGCGGCTTGTTGGATGCCGTCAAAAATCTGGCGCGCACACTCGGCGTTCCTGCGCGCGATGTGTACGCTGTCCCTGTACTGTTCGATCAGTTGGCGGGCAAGTGGTGGCAGTACGAACAGGATCGCTATGGCGGCAATCCGCAGGAACGTTATCTCACGATCGCCCCTACGCCGTTGAGCGAAACGTATGGCAAGCGCACGCTCATCGCGCAGATTGCCGGCAACGAAAAACGGACGATGCTCGTCGGTGACGGCATCACCGATTGGCACGCGCGCGACGTGGTGCGTCGCTTTGTCGGTTTTGGTGGCGTCTGTCGGCGCGAGCAGGTTGCCGCGCAGGCGGAGGTGTACATCGAAGCGCCGCGCCTTGCCGCGGTGGTTCCGCTCGCGCTCTCCACCACCGACGCGCAGCGCTGCCTTGCCACCGAACACGCCGACATTTTGCGGCGCGGGCTGGAAGATATTGAGCAAGGTCGTGTGATTTTCCGAAAGGTGTAACGATGGCACATCTCTTCATCCCCGGTCCCACCGATGTTCATCCGCAGGTGCTCGCGGCGCAAGCCCAAACGATGATTGGACATCGCGGCAAAGAGTTTCAAGAACTCTACGCGCGCCTGCAACCCAAACTGCAACAAGTCTTTGCCACCACCCAACGCGTGTACATCTCTACCTCGTCCGGCACCGGCTTGCAAGAAGCCGCGATTCGCAATGGTGTGGCAGAGCGCGTTCTGTGTTGCGTCAACGGCGCGTTCGCCGAACGCTGGTATCAGATCGCGCGGGCGAATGGCAAAGCCGCGCAGTCCCTCGTCGTCGAGTGGGGACAGCCGATTTTGCCGGAACAAGTGGAAGCGGCACTCGCCACTGACGATTTCGAAGCGGTGACGATTGTCCACAACGAGACCAGCACCGGCGTCATCAGTCCGATTCGTGAGATTGCCGCGCGCGTGCGCGCGCGTTTTCCCGATGTGTTGATTCTGGTGGATGCGGTCTCGTCGCTCGGCGGCGTTGAAATTGATTTCGATGGCTGGGGTCTGGACGTGCTCCTCACCTCCTCGCAAAAATGTCTGGCGCTGCCGCCGGGCTTGGCATTCGCGGCGGTCTCTGCGCGCGCGCTCGAACGCGCGCAACACGTGCCACAGCGCGGTCTGTATTTCGACTTTGTCGAGTGGGAAAAATTCCACCTCAAGCATCAGACGCCAGCCACCCCCGCGATTTCCTTGCTCTGGGCACTCGACGTCGGGCTGGAGCGCATTCTGGCGGAGGGCTTGGCAAATCGTTTTGCGCGACACGCGCAACTGGCGGCGCGCACGCAAGCATGGGCGCAGGAGCATTTTGCCCTGTTCGCGCCCGCGCCCTATCGCTCCCCCACCGTTACCTGCATCACCAACACACGCCAGATCAACATCGCCGCGCTGAACGCGCACCTGCGCGCCAAGGGTATGCAAATCTCCGATGGCTATGGCAAGTTAAAAGGCGCGACTTTTCGCATCGCGCATATGGGTGAGATTCAACTGAGTGACCTCGAGACCCTGTTCGCCGCCATCGAGAATTATCTGACGAACGGCTAACGCAATACGCAATGACACAGGAGGTACCGATGTTTCACATTCTGGTCACCGATGATTTAGGACGGGAAGGTCTTGCTCTGCTCGATCAAGCAACCGATGTGCAGTACGACGTGGTCAAACTACCGTCGCGCGCGCGCTTGATCGAAATCATTCCCGCGTACGACGCCATCATCACGCGCTCCGGCACACCGCTCGATGCGGAAACGATTCGCGCGGCGCGGCGACTCCAGATTATCGGACGCGCGGGAGTGGGCTTGGACAATGTGGACGTGGACGCGGCGACGCGGCAAGGGATTCTGGTGATGAACACGCCCGGCGCGAACACGCTTGCCGCGACCGAATTGACGATGGCATTGCTCCTGGCTCTGTGTCGGCGTATTCCGCAAGCCGATGCGTCGGTGCGGCGCGGCGAGTGGAAACGCAGCAAGTTTATGGGCATTCAACTCCACCAGCGCACGCTGGGCATCATCGGCTTGGGACGCATCGGTTCGCGCGTGGCGACGCGCGCGCAGACGTTTGGCATGACCGTGCTTGCCTACGATCCGTACATCGCCGAAGAGATTGCCGAACGACTCCACGTAGAACTGGTCGGCGAACTCGATGAATTGCTCACGCGCGCGGATGTCATTACCATTCACGCGCCCCTGACCGATGAGACGCGCGGGATGATCGGCGCGGCACAGATTGCGCGTATGAAACCGGGCGCGCTCATCGTCAACTGTGCGCGCGGCGGCATCGTGGACGAACGCGCGCTGTATGAGGGCTTGGTCGCGGGGAAACTGGGGGGCGCCGCGCTCGATGTGTACTCGGAAGAGCCGCCGCGCGCGGAACACCTGCGCCAACTCCTCGCGCTCGACAACGTCGTGGTCTCACCCCACATCGGCGCGAACACGTACGATGCGCAACAAGAGGTCGCCCGGCAAATCGTAACCCAAGTGCTGGAGGCATTGCGCGGCGTGAACTTTAACAACGTCGTCAATTTGCCGTTCGCCGAGGGACTCGACTATCGGGCGATTCAACCGTATATGACGCTGGCGGAAAAAATCGGCGCGTTGCAGATGCAGTTGATTCGGGGGCGCATCGAACGTGTGGAGATTACTTGCCAGGGCGAACACATCCAAAAGATGATCAAGCCGTTGACGGTCGCGCTGCTCAAGGGGTTGCTCTATCCGATTCTGCGCGACGCGGTCAACTATGTCAACGCGCCGTACCTCGCGGCGGAACGCGGCATCGTCATCGCGCAGGCGCATCACACCAGCGCGGAGGGCTACTCTAACGTCATCACCGCGCGCGTCTCCTCAGCGCAAGAAACGCGCGTGATTGGCGGCGCGCTCTTTTTGCATACGCAACCGCGCATCGTGTTGCTCGATAATTTTCGGCTGGACGCGCTGCCGTTCGGCTGGGCGCTCGTGATGCACAGCCGCGATGTGCCGGGCGTGATGGGGAGCGTGGGGACGCTGCTGGGGCGACACAACATCAACATCGCGCACTGGCATATGGGGCGCGACGGTTCAGGGCAACATCAACTCTCGTTCATCAACATTGACACGCCGGCGACCGAGGCGATTCTTGCCGAACTGCGCGCGCTGCCCAACATCATCGAGGTTCGTCAGGTGGTTTTGTAACTCAAATCACAAAGCCATCGTCCGCGTCTTGCGGCACACGCACACTATCCGCCTCGCGCCGCGCCATCAGTTGCTCCAGCGCGTTCACGCGCGCCATCAACGAAATAACCGACGCGCCAATCATATCGGGCATCACGTTGTGATTCAAATCGGGTTGCGGCGCGACGCGCTCTTCCTTGCGCTTGACAATTTGCCCCGGCACGCCAACGACGACCGAATTCGGCGGCACCGAGCGCACGACGACCGCGTTCGCGCCGATGCGACTGTTCGCGCCGATGGTGATAGCGCCCAAAATCTTTGCGCCCGCCCCCACCACCACGTTATCTTCGAGCGTGGGATGCCGTTTGCCTTTGTTGAGCGAGGTGCCACCCAGCGTGACGCCGTGATACAATGTCACATTATCGCCAATCTCCGCCGTCTCACCGATGACAACGCCCATGCCGTGATCGATGAAAAACCCCTCGCCGATTTTCGCGCCCGGATGAATCTCGATGCCGGTGATGCCGCGCGCCAGTTGCGATACCCAGCGCCCCAGCAACTTGAGATTGTGTTGCCACAACCAGTGCGCCGCACGATGCGCCCACAAGGCATGCAAGCCGGGATACAGCAACGCGACTTCCAACACACTCCGCGCTGCCGGGTCGCGCTCAAAGACAGATTGAATGTCACGGCGAATCGTGTCAAGCATCCTCTACCTCTCGATCGTGAGACGTGAAACGTGAAACGTGGAACGTGAAACAGGAGACGTGCCGCGTCAAGATTCACGTCTCGCGTTTCACGCCAAATCCGCAAACAACGCGGTGCTCAAATACCGCTCACCAAACGATGGGATGATCACCACAATCAACTTGTCCTTGTTTTCGGATCGCCGCGCCACCTGTAACGCTGCCCACGTTGCCGCGCCCGATGAAATGCCCACGAGCAAACCTTCTTCCTTTGCCATTCGCCGCGCGGTCTCGAAGGCGTCTTCGTTTTTGACGCGAATGACCTCGTCGTAAATTTTGGTGTTGAGCACGTCCGGCACAAATCCCGCGCCGATGCCCTGAATCGGATGCGGTCCTTTCTGCCCACCCGATAACACCGGCGACGCGTCCGGTTCGACCGCAATCGCTTTGAACGAAGGTTTGCGCGCCTTGATGACTTCGCTGACACCGGTAATCGTTCCGCCGGTGCCTACCCCCGCGACGAGAATATCCACCTGCCCATCGGTATCGCGCCAGATTTCCTCGGCGGTGGTTTTGCGATGAATTTCAGGATTCGCCGGATTCTTGAATTGTTGCGGCATAAAATAGCGCGGATCGGAAGCGACCAACTCTTCTGCTTTGCGAATCGCGCCCGCCATCCCTTCCGAGCCGGGCGTGAGAATCACCTCCGCGCCGTAGGCGCGTAGCAGCATGCGCCGCTCTTTGCTCATCGTCTCGGGCATTGTCAACACGCACTTGTAACCGCGCGCGGCGCACACCATCGCCAGCGCGATGCCGGTGTTGCCACTCGTCGGCTCGACGATGATCGTGTCTTTGTTGATCTTGCCTTCGCGTTCCGCGGCGTCAATCATCGAAAAACCGATGCGGTCTTTGACGCTGTGGGCGGGATTGTAAAACTCTAACTTGGCGACGACCCGCGCGACCGCGCCTTGCGTGATGCGATTCAATCGCACGAGCGGTGTGTTGCCAATCAGTTCAGTGACATCGTTTGCGATTTTCATGACGATTCCTCCAAAGTGTGATGAAGAGTTATAAAAATTATAACGCCAAGATGTTGAATTCGCATTAAACATCTTGGCGTTTGTATTAACATTTTGTAATGCGTCCGCTACTGGGTCTGCACCTCGTCCGCTTTGACGCCCAAGTACGTGAACACCATATCTACGGGCCAGTGCCGATGTTCGGAGAACGCGCGTTGCACATCGTTCAGCGCGCGGATCTTTTCCTCGCGATGCCGCGTGAATCGTCCGGGCTCGATCTGCTGCATCAAGTAACTCGACATGCCCGCGTTCGAGCCATCACTCTTTTGCCACGCCGCGCGCAGATACTCGCGCAGGTATTGCCGATATATTTTTTGATCCATTGGCACTCCGACCGACGACGGCTGACCGACGACCGTCGCGCACTACGTCTGCACGTTTTTCAAAAAATAGCGGTGAAAGCGATCATCCTGTGTCAGTTCGGGATGAAACGCGGTGGCGAGCAAGTTACCTTGCCGCGCCGCAACGATCGTGCCATCGTCCAGGCGCGCCAAGACCTGCACACCCGCGCCCACACGTTCGATGAGTGGCGCGCGAATAAAGATGGCGCGAAAGGGCGCGCGCGGCTCCAACACGGGAACATCCAGCTCCACTTCGAAACTATCCACTTGACGACCGAACGCGTTGCGCTTGACGACAATATCCATCACGCCAATCAACGGTTGGGCACGCCCAATGTCCTTGGCGAGAAAGATCATCCCCGCGCACGTGCCCCACACCGGCTTGCCTGCCTCGCACATCGCGCGAATCGGTTCGAGCAAGCCATACTCGACCGCGAGTTTGCCAAAGGTCGTACTCTCGCCGCCGGGAATGATCAACCC
>Ga0209018_1002097_pt1 | contig 14714 bp, 11 predicted proteins | sample YNPBryBLVA2012_FD_185814 | JGI IMG/M metagenome (GOLD analysis project Ga0209018, IMG submission 185814) | Anoxygenic and chlorotrophic microbial mat microbial communities from Yellowstone National Park, USA - YNP Bryant BLVA 2012 (SPAdes)... ...
TACACCGCCCATGTTCGAACGATCTCGTAGGGGCGGGCCTCCGTGCCCGCCCGTCGGGCGACCACGGGGGGTCGGGCGACCGCGGAGGGTCGCCCCTACGCGCTCACCCGTGGGTACGGGCGGCGGGGGCGGTCGTTGCGCTGTTGCTGGTCGGCGCTGGGCTGGTCTACCTGCCGCTGGGGGTGGCGACGCGGGCGCGGGAGTCCGGCGGGCTGCCCACGCTGGACGGGGCCGCCCACCTCCGCCTCTACCAGGCCGCCGATTTCGCCGCCATTGACTGGTTGAACGCGCACGTCAGCGGGGCGGAGGTGATCCTGGAAGCCCCTGGCGACTGCCGCCGCGCCTACATCTACGAGGGCCGCGTCTCCGCCTTTACCGGACTGCCGACCCTGCTGGGCTGGGGCGATCACGAACAGCAGTGGCGCGGCAACTACGACGAACCGGCCCGCCGTGAGCCGGACATCGTCGCGCTGTACTCGACCACCGATGCGCAGACGACCTTGACGCTGTTGAATCGCTATGGTATAAGGTACGTCTACGTCGGCCCGCTGGAGCGGTCGCTATACCCGGCGGCGGGCCTGGCGAAGTTCGACGCGCTGCTCGACGTGGTCTATGACGCCGACGGGGTGACGATCTACCGCTATTCCCCGCCGTGAACGGAGGCGGTCCGTGCTATCGGACCAGACGCTCGAACGTCCAGACCGGCGTGCCGCCGGCCTCGACGCCACGCTGTGGACGGTGCTGGCGCTGACGGCGGCCGGGCTGCGCCTGGCCGCCCTGGCGGCGGCGCCGCTGAATGGCCGCGAGGCCGAACAGGCGCTGGCCGCGTTCCAGGCGGCGCAGGGAACCGTATCCGATGCCGCTGCGCACATCTCCCCGCTCCTGTTCCACCTCAACACCCTGCTGTTCTTCATCGGCGACGGCGGCGAGGCCATGGCTCGCCTGATCCCCGCCCTGGCCGGCGTCGGCCTGACGCTGACGCCGCTCTTCCTGCGCCGCTACCTGGGCCGCTGGGGAGCGCTGGGGACGGGGCTGCTGCTGGCCCTCTCTCCCAGCGCACTGTTCGCCTCGCGCACGCTGGACGGGACGATGCCGGCCGCGCTGGGAGTGATGGTGTTGGTCGGCTGCGCTGCCGCGTTCCTCGACCGCTGGCGCCTCGGCCTGGTCACCGCCGGCGCCCTCGGCCTGGCCGTCGCCCTGACGGCCGGAGCAGCCGGCTGGGGGCTGCTGCTGGGCCTGCTCATCGCCCTGGGCATCGGCCTGTGGATGTGGCGAGAGCAGGTCGGCTGGCTCTGGCCGCTGCTCCGCCCGGCGCTGGGGCGCGGCGCGGCGATGACCGGCCTGGGCGTGCTGGCGCTGGGCAGCGGCCTGGGGCTGCACCCGGCGGGGCTGGCCGCCGTCGGCGAGCAGTTGCTGGACTGGCTGGCCCGCTTTCGGGCGCCGGCCACGCCTGCTGTCGCTCCGCTGCCGATCCTGCTGGCATACGAACCGCTCATCCTGGTTTTCGGACTGGCCGGGGCGGTGGTCGCGTCGCGCAGGCAGCACACCGCCGGGCTGCTGCTCGCCTTCTGGGCTGCGATCGGCGCGCTGCAGGTCGCCCTGATGCCGTCCCGCCAACCCGCCGACCTGCTGTGGCTGTTGCTGCCGCTGGCCGGGCTGGCCGGGCTGGCCATCGAGGCGCTGGTCAACAGCCTCCTGACCCATGGCCGGTGGCTGAACGAGGGGCTCTACCTGCCGATCTCGCTCATCCTGTGGGCGCACGGCGGGCTGGCCCTGGCTCACTACGCCCACAGTGACGACCCGGTCAGCCTGATCCTGGCCGGGCTGACGATCCTCCTGCAGCTCGTCCTGCTGGCCGCCTTCGGCTTCGCGGTGACCGTGCCGACCGTGGAGGAGAGCATGGAGTGGCTCCTTCAGCAGGGCAGCGGCGTCATGCTCCGCGCCGGGACGCTCTCGCTGGCCGCCGTGCTGCTGGCAATCACCATATCCACCGGCTGGGGACTGGCCTACCTGCGCCCCTCCGACCCCCGCGAGCTGCCGGTGGCCGACCCGATTGCCGGGGAGGTACGCACGCTGAGCCAGGTGGCGCGGCAGGTCTCGGCCCAAGCCGCGGCCATGGAGACCGGCCTGCCGGTGACCTTCCTGGGTCAGCCCGATCCGACGGTCGCCTGGACGCTGCGCCATTTCGAACAGCGGGTCGTGGAGCGCCTGGGAGACGAGACGCCGCCGCTGGTCATCGCGCCGGCGGAGAGCGCGTTGCCAGCAGGCTACGTCGGCGAGACGTTCCCCCTGCGGCGAGTCTGGCACCCCGACTGGAGCGGGCGAGCAACTATGCTATGGTGGCTGTATCGGGAAACGAGCGCGCCAGCGATCAGCGGGCAGATCGTCCTCTGGGTGCGCGACGATCTCCCCCCGGTCCTGACTACCGACGACAGACCCCCAACCACGCCTTGAGGATAGCGGTCCGTCGCCGCTGGTCGGTGGTCGAGACGGAGATGGCTTTCAGATTTATATGAACGAAGACTCACGTCCCACATCGTGGCTGGATCGCCCCGTCGTCAGAGGCCTCGGCCTGACCTGGGAGCAGGGCCTCTACCTTCTCATCATCGCCCTCTGCCTGGTCTCCCGCCTGGCCATGCTCGGCTATCGGGTGGAGAGCCACGACGAGAGCCTGCACGTCCGCTATTCCTGGGATCTCTACGTCGGGAACGGCTACCAGCACAACCCGATGATGCACGGGCCGTTCCTCTTCCACGCCACGGCGCTGTGCTACTTCCTCTTCGGCGATAGCGACTTCACTGCCCGCCTGCACGTCGCCCTGCTCGGCACGGTCCTGGTCGCCTTCCCCTACCTCCTGCGCCGATATCTCGGTCGCGGCGGGGCGCTGTTCGCCTCCCTGCTCCTGCTCATCTCCCCCTCGATCACCTACTACTCCCGCTACATCCGCCACGACATCGTCTGCGACCTGTGGGCGCTGTTCGTCATCTGGGCGGCGTTCCGCTACCTGGAGGAGGGGCGCAGCCGGCATTTCTACCTTCTGGCCGCGGCGTTCTCGCTGATGTATGCCACGCACGAGATCGCCTTCATCTACACCGCGATCATCGGCCTGTTCCTGCTGGGGATGTTCGCGGCGCAGGCAGCGCGGCGTCGGTGGGAGCGGGGCAATCTGTGGGGGCAGCTCCGCTCGTTGCGCAGCTTCGATCTGATCGTCCTCATCGGCACGCTGACCCTGCCCTTCGCCAGCCCGTTGGCGATCCACCTGGGCATCCGCATCGCTGCGCTGGTCGTCGGCCGCTATCCCGATCCGATGTGGGCCCCGGCGTTCTGGGTCAGCCTGGCGAACGTGCAGGTCCTCGACTACACCAACACGGCAGGGTTGAGCTATTCGGCGACCATCCTGGCCCTGACTATCCTCATCGCCATCGCCATCGGCCTGCTGTGGGACTGGCGGCGCTGGTTGGTCGCGGCGGCGATCTACCTGGCGATCTTCCTGTTCTTCTTCACCACCATCTTCACCAACGGCGCCGGCATCGCCAGCGGCTGGATCGGTTCCCTGGCCTACTGGCTGGCCCAACAGGGGGTCGAACGGGGCAACCAGCCGTGGTTCTACTACCTGGTCATCCTGCCCCTCTACGACTTCCTGCCGCTGCTGGGCGCGCTGGCGGCGGCAGGGGTGTGGCTGGTACGTGGGTGGCGGGGGACAAGGGGCAATGGACAATGGCCAATGACCCATGAACAATGGTCAATGGCCGCGGTGGGGTTTTGCCTGTTTTGGGCGGTGATGGCCTGGGTGGGATTCTCGCTGGCCGGGGAGAAGATGCCCTGGCTGACCGTCCACATCGCCCTGCCGATGATCCTGCTGACCGGCTGGCTGTTGGGACAGGTGGTGCGGGTGGTGGACTGGCGGCGGGTGAGGGACCGGCACGGCTGGCTGCTGGCGCTGCTGCTGCCTGCGCTGGCGGCGGCGCTGGTCACCCTCGTCACGGCGCTCCAGCGGCGGCCCTTCCAGGGCGTCGAGCTGGCCCAGCTTCAGGTCAGCGGCAACTTCCTCGGCAGCCTGGTCGGGCTGGCCGTCCTCGGCGCGCTGGTCGGCTGGCTGTGGGTGCGGATCGGCGGGCGTGACGGCCTCCTGTTGACCGTGCTGACCGCCTTCCTGGCCCTCAGCCTGCTGACCGTCCACGTCGCTTTCCGTCTCTCGTTCATCAACTTTGACCGCCCTGCCGAGTTCCTGGTCTACGCCCACAACGGCCCCGACGTACGCACAGCGCTGGAACAGGTCGAGGAGCTGACCGCCCGGGCCGGCGGCGGGCCGGAAGCGGTGGATGTCTCCTACAACCTCGGCGCGAATACATACCTGCTCTATTGGTACCTGCGCAACAACCCCAACGCCCGTTTCTTCGGCGACCAGCCGACCGCCGAGCAGGTGCGGGCAGCCGTGGTGATCGCCGAGCAGGCGCTCTGGCCGGCGGTCGAGCCGTACCTGGGGGACGACTACATCACGCTCGAATACACCCACTACTGGTGGCCGATGGAGGACTATCGGCTGTTGACCGGGCAGCGGCTGTGGGACTGGCTGCGCGATCCGCAGCGACGGGCGGCGCTGTGGCAGATCTTCTACCGGATGGACTACACCCTCTACGACGCGCTCACCGGCAAGACCCACCAGCCGAGCCACTGGCCGCTCCAGCAGCACTTTCGCATGTATGTCCGCCGTGACGTAGCGGCGCAGGTGTGGGACTTCGGCGTGGGGGCGACGGAGACGGCGGAACAGCCCGCAGCGGACCCCTACGCCACCGGCTGGATCGCGCTGACCGCCCGCGCGGTCTGGGGGACGAGCGGCAGCGCGCCCGGTCAGTTCTCCGCCCCGCGCGCCATCGCCGTCGCCCCCGACGGCACGGTCTACGTGGCCGACTCGCGCAACCACCGCATCCAGCGCTTCTCCCCCGACGGGGACTTCCTCGGCGCGTGGGGCAGCCAGGGTGACTGCGGCGCGCCGACCCTCGCCCCGGCCACTTTCTGCGAACCGTGGGGCGTCGCCGTGGGCGCGGATGGGACGGTCTACGTCGCCGACACCTGGGCGCACCGCGTCCAGCGCTTCAGCGCCGACGGACAGTTCCTGGGTCAGTGGGGCAGCTTTGGGATGTCCGCCCTGGGCGACCCGCTGGGACAGGGGGCGTTCTACGGGCCGCGGGCCGTGGCGGTGGCCGCCGATGGGACAGTCTATGTGAGCGACACCGGCAACAAGCGGGTGCAGGTCTTCAGCGCCGACGGCGCCTTCCTGCGCGAGTGGGGTGGCGGCGGCAGCGCCCTGGGCCAACTGAACGAGCCGGTCGGCCTGGCCGTGAGCCCGGCGGGCACGCTATTCGTCGCCGACTCGTGGAACCTGCGCGTCCAGGAGATGAGCGGCGATGGCACCCCCCTGCGCGCCTGGCCGATCATGGGCTGGAACAACCCGCAGGTGGAGGAGAAGCCGTACCTGGCAGTGGACGAGGCCGGGCGGGTGATCGTCAGCGATCCGGGCCACTACCGCATCCTGGTCTTCGACGCGAACGGCGAGTACCTGTACAGTTTCGGCCAGTTCGGCTTCGACGAGAGCTCGTTGGGGCTGCCGATGGGGGTAGCGGTGGGGGCAGATGGGACGCTCTACGTCACCGACGCGGTCAACGACCGGGTGATGGTCTTCGACCTGCCGTAGAGCACACCCGGATCGGACACGGATGCAGTGAGTGACGATGATGAACCGGAAACAGGCTGATTCCCAGGTACTGATCTCTACCCATCCCCTCGTCCAGCACAAGCTGGCGCTGTTGCGGGACGAGCGGAGCGACCCCAAGAAGTTCCGCGAACTGGTACGTGAGATCGCCGCTCTTCTCGTCTACGAGGCCACGGCTGACCTGGCCACCGAGCCGGTGGTGGTGCAGACCCCGCTGGGCCGCGCCGAGGGCCGCTGGCTGGCCGAGAAGGTCGGTCTGGTGCCGGTGCTGCGCGCCGGACTGGGGATGGTCGAGGGGGCCTGGCAGGCGCTGCCCGGCGCGGAGGTCTGGCACATCGGCCTGGCCCGTGACCGGCGCACGCTCGATCCGGTGGAGTACTACGCCCTGCGCCCGGTCAGCCCGGCGGTGGATATCTGCCTGGTGCTCGACCCCCTGGTGGCGACCGGTGGGTCGGCGGTGGCGGTGGTGGACATTCTCAAGCGCTGGGGCGCCCAGCGGATCAAGTTCATCAGCATCCTCGCCGCCCGGCCGGGCGTCCAGCGCTTCACCGCTGCCCATCCCGACGTCCCGCTCTACCTGGCCGCCATGGACCCGCAGCTCAACGAGGCCGGCTACATCGTCCCCGGCCTGGGCGACATCGGCGACCGCCTGTTCGGCACCGGCTAACCATCGTCCCCATACACTTGCATACTTGCATACTTGCATACTTGCAAACTTGCATACTTGCATACTTGCATACTTGCAAACTTGCACACTTGCACACTTATCTCCTCACCCTCACGCTCTCCGCGGCAACCACCGCCGCCCTGGCCCCCCTGGCCGACCGCCTGGGGCGGCGGCTGGGCATCGTGGACCGACCCGGCGGGCGTCGCCGACACCGCGGCGAGGTCTCCCGCCTCGGCGGCGTAGCCCTGTTCATCGGCTTCGCCCTCGCCGTGGGGGTCGCCGCGTGGCGCGGCGAGCTCACCGCCGGCTACAGCAGCGACGATTTCACCCGCCTGGTCGGCCTGCTCGCCGGCGGGTTGGCCGCCTTCCTGTTCGGCCTGCTGGATGACCGCTTCGATCTCCGCCCGGCCCCGCAGTTCGCCTTCCAGTTCTTCCTCTCGCTGATCGCCATCGTCACCCTGCTGTGGCTGGAGCGCTTCACCCTGCCCTTCCTGGGCTACGTCGAGCTGAGCGCCTATCCCTGGGGAGCGCTGCTCTACGTCCCCCTGACGGTGCTGTGGGTCATGGGGATGATGAACACGGTCAACTGGCTCGATGGTCTGGACGGGCTGGCGGGGGGGGTGGGGGCGATCCTCTGCCTGGTGCTGGTCGTGCACATGCACCAGGTCGGCCAGCCCAGTGTGGCTCTGTTGCCGCTGGCGCTGCTGGGCGCGCTGATCGGCTTCCTGCCCTACAACTTCGCCCCGGCGCGGGTCTTCCTGGGTAGCGGCGGGGCGTTCTTCCTCGGCTACGGGCTGGCCGGACTGGGATTGATCGCCGGCGGGCGGCTGGCGACCGTGCTGATGGTGATGGGGCTGCCGATCGTGGACGTGGCCTGGCAGATCTTCGACCGGCTGCGCCACCACCGCCCACCCACCCAGGCCGACCGTGGCCACCTGCACTACCGCTTGCTCGACCGCGGGCTTTCCCAGCGCACCATCGTCCTGGCCTACTGGGCCTTCTGCGGCCTGTTCGGCCTGCTAGCGCTGGGCATCTCCTCCCGCATCGAGAAACTCATCGCCCTCATCGCGCTCGGCGTGATGGTCGTGGCGGCGCTGGTATTTCTCTCGCGGCGCGACGGAGGGAAAAGAACGTGAAACGTGAAACGTGAAACGTGATGCGTGATGCGTGATGCGTGATGCGTGAAGCGTGTCTCGTGTCGCGGGGTATGGAGCACGCACCACACGCACCACGTTTCATGTTTCACAACGCACCGCGCCTATCCGAAGGACCTCTGGGAGACGCAGGTGGTCACCCTGGGCAGCGTGCCGGGCATCAACACGCGCCTGGCGCCGGCGCTCACCGCCCTCTACGGCCCCGTGGCTATCCGCAGCGAGATCGACAGCTTGGTCGTCTCGACGCCGATCCTGGCCCGCTATCGCATCGGCAACACAATCCTGGCCTTCCGCCCGCCCTGCTTCCGCTGCATCGGACGGGACGAGTGGTAGACCGTGTTGCGCTACGCCTGGGACGAGTTGATGACCTTCAACCTGGGGCGACTGTAGCCGACGACAAGACCTCCGAGGAAAGACCTCGGAGGTCTATAGCGGGAAGCAGCGAGGGATCAGTGCTGGCGGAAGAGGCCGCGCAGGAGGAAGACCACGCCGATGGTGATCAGGACGATCGCCCAGATCACGCCGGACGGCAGCAGGGTGCCCAGCCCGAGGGCGATCAGGATAAAGGCGAGGATGAGTGAACCGGTGATCGGTTGGCGGTAAGCCGGAACGACCAGCCGGATCAGCACCTGCAGCAGCACGATGACGCCGACGCCAAGCAGGATGAGGTGCCAGGTTTCGAACGGGAGGACACTCAGAAGGCCCAGGGTATCCATCAGGAACACCAGCCCGGCCCAGATCAGCACCAGCGCCCAGCCGATGGCGTTGAGCGGATCGCGGCGGAACTTCTCATCCCAGTTCTTCTCCTCTTTCTCCTCCAGCTTCTCGGCCTTCTCGTCCTCTTTCTCGACCTTCTCGGCCTTCTCGCTCCACTGACGGGTGTCCCAGTCGCTCGGTGGCGGCGGCGGCTCTGGCTGCGGCGGCGGTTGATCGGACATCTTTTCTCCTTTACTTACTTCAGCTCGAAGCATTCGACCTGTTGGATTATATCACCCGACTTGCACACGTGCAAACTTGCCACTTGCGCACTTGCACACTTGCAAACTTCAGTCCTCCGCCGTTATCGCCTCCAGCACCGCCGATTCTCGTCGCATGAGCAGCCCGGCCAGCGGCTTGAGGGTGAACCCATAGAGCGCCGCGCTGTAGAGCACGCCCAGCGGCAGGGTGATGATCAGCCCTGGCTGCCAGAACAGGTAGGGGAGCACAATCAGGGCCAGCACCGGTGGCGCAGAGACGGCCCAGGCCAGCATGCCCCACAAGTTACCGCGCTGGCGGCCGCCGCTATACTTGAGCTGCGTGCGGAACGGGCCGAGGATCGCCGCCAGGTTGTACGCCGGCGCGCCGCCGACTTGCAGGCACAGCCCCAGGTAGACCCCCAGCGGCAGCACGACCCACTGGCCGGTCAGGATGGCGATGCCCAGGCAGAGCAGCAGGAACTGCACCCCGGCGTACAACAGCACGGCCAGGTTGGCGGAGAGCAGCGTCTGCCGCCGGTCAATGGCGGAGAGGGCCAGCGTGGCGAACCCCTCCCGGTCGATGGTGCCCCAGTAGTTGGCGGTCAGCCCCAGGTTGATGGTCATGCTGGTGAGTGTCAGGATGAAAGCGGCAGACAGGAGCGGCAGCGCCTCGCGTACCCACGAGGGTATGTCGCTCTCGCCGGCCATGGATCGCAGCGGGAAGACCATCGCCACGATCATGATCAGCGACGAGAACAGCAACCGGCGCGGCATCGGGCTGCGCCACAGGTAGGCCCAGTCCTTGCGGAACAGCGCCCACAGGGCCGGCGGGCCGGGCAGCCGCAGCGCCCCGCCGCGACTGCGCACCCGCTCCGCGCCGATGCTCAGCGCCGCCCCCTGCATCAGCCGGCGGACGATCCCCGCGTGTACCCACAGCAGCAGGGCGACGAAACCGACCGATAGGGCCAGGAAGGCCAGCGCGGTCCACCACTCCCCGATCACTGCCGATCCCATCCCCGCCGAGGCCCAGCCCGGCGGCAGCCAGATCAGCAGGCGCGAAAGCTGCAGCGCCTCCAGCCATTCGGAAACGTTGCGAGCTGCGCTGAGCCGCTCCACGTCCAGCACCTGCGTCAACGGGAGCCGCACGATCCAATCCATGTTCTCGTAGTTGTCGGTGGCGAACTGAACGATGTACTGTCCCAACCAACACAGCATGAAGGGGAACGAGAGCACGCCCAGCACCAGCGCGCGCAGCCGCCGGTCGCCGGAGACCAGGTCGAAAAAGTCGTCCATGATCCGCCCGCTCAGCACCAGCAGGGCGAACGTCGGCAGCGTGCCGATGACGATCAACGGCAGGGCTAACGGCTGGTGGAAGGTCAGGCCGACGACCTCGCCCAGGAGCAGCGGGACGGTCCACAGGCCGGTCACTGTCAGCAGCGAGATCAGCGTGCTGCCGACGACGATGCTGCGGAAGCGGATCGGGTGCGGGAACAGGCGCGCCATCTCGAAGCGCTCGACCATCTGCGAGTTGGCCGAGGCGGGCAGCAGCAGCCAGATGAACAGCAGGAAGGTGTTGACAGCGATCACCACCTCGTACGCGGCATCTGGGGAAAGCAGGATCAGCCCCACGGCCAGCCCCGCACCCATGAGCACGAACATCGGCAGGGTGAACGCGAACGACAGCCCGCGCATCAGCAGGCCCAGCACGCGCAACCGATCACTCGTGCGTCGGCTGCGGAATATGGAGAGGGTCAGCCTCCACTGAAGCCACAGGAGATGCTTGAGTTCTGTGATCACCTGCTCTGCCCCCGCGCCTCCGTCAACCAGGCCAGCAGTTCCTCGCTCTTCACCTCAGCCCCGACGGTGCGGATGAAGACGTCCTCCAGCGGGGCGTCATCGGGCAGGCCGGCGCGCTGACGCAGCGCGTCCAGACTGCCCAGGCCGACCAGTTGTCCCTTGTTGATGATCCCCACCCGGTCGCAGAACTGCTCGGCCAGCTCCATCACATGGGTGGAAAAGAAAACCGTCGTCCCGCGTTGGGCGACCATTTCGCGCAGCACTTCCTTGATCGCCCGCGTGGAGATGGGGTCTATCCCCTCGAACGGCTCGTCCAGGAAAAGGATCTCCGGGGCGTGGATGAGGGCGCAGGCCAGCGCGGTCTTCTTGCGCATGCCGTGCGAGTAGTCGAGGATCATCTTATCCGCGCTGGCGGTCAGCTCGAGCACCTCCAGCAGCGGCGGGATGCGCCGTTGGATCTCCGCGTGGCTCAGCCCGTGCAGCCGGCCGACCAGTTCGATCTGCTCGCTGGCGCTGAGCCGCTCGTAGAGGCTGAGGCCTTCGGGGACGACGCCGATGCGCCGCTTGACCTCCAGCGGCTGCTTGATGATGTCGAAGCCGCCGACGCGGGCCGTGCCGGCGGTCGGCGGAAGCATGCTGATCAGCATATTGATCGTGGTGGACTTGCCGGCGCCATTGGGCCCCAGGAAGCCGAAGATCACCCCCCGTGGCACGGTCATGGTCAGCCGGTCCACCGCCGTCAGTTCGCCGAAGCGGCGGGTCAAATTCTCGCTCTCGATAGCGATGTCACCGTTCATGGTTGGGATACCACCAGCAGCTCGGCGTTGTCGAAGTAGGCGGCCATGGAAGAGGCAGAGTACTCCGGCTCGGCGAAGAAACAGACGGTCACCCGCCCATCGGCCCCCACTGTCACATCCGGCGGGCGGAGGGTGATGATGTCCATGGACTGATCAATGACCTGCGTGGCGCTCCATCGTCCGCCGTCACAGGCCGCCCGGCCGCGGGGATCGATGCCCGCCCGGACGCGGATCCCGCCCGACATAGAAAAGCCGCGCGCCTGGATCGTGAAACGCACCTGCGCATCGGGGCTGACGGTGATCGTCTGATAGACGATGACGTTGAAGCGCAGGTACTGATGGCCGGGTTCGATCTGCAGCGTGTTGCCGGTGATGAAACGGCGCACGTCGTCCGCGGCCTTGAAGTGGGGGATGTAGTAGGAAACCTCCGGGACGAACTCGTCGCCCGGATTCCAGTTCTGGAAGGCGGTGTACTCCCAACCGGGGATCGAGTAATCGTGGATGGTATCGAACGTCCCGTTCGTCACCTGAACCAGTTGCGGAGTGGGGGTAGCGGAGGGGGTCGGCGTGTTCGTCGGCAGCACGGTGATCGGCACCGGCGTGCGCGTGGGTATCCGCGTCGCCGTCGGTCGCGGGGTGGGCGAGGGCGCGGTGGTGGGAGAAGAGGTCGGCGTCCAGGTAGGGGGCAGAGTTGGCGTGGTCGTTTCGTATACGTCCCTCGGCGTGCCCGGCCGAATGAGCCGTGGGGTGAGGATCATCCCGGCAACCAGCCCACCCAGGATGATGCAGTCGGCCAGGCCCAACAGGACGATCACCAACCACTGTTTGCGGCTCATATTCCTCCTCCTTGTGGTGGATCGCTAGATATAGTTCAGCTCCCGCGCCGCCTGGGTCAGTTCATCGCGGTAGCGGGGATGGGCAATGCTGATCAGTTCCTGCGCCCGCTGGCGGATGGTCTTGCCGTACAGCGAGGCAACGCCGTACTCCGTGACCACGTAGTGGACGTGATTGCGAGTCGTGACCACCCCGGCGCCGGGCTTCAGCATCGGCACGATCCGGCTGATCTCATCCCCCTTCACCGTGCTGGGCAGGGCGATGATCGGCACGCCGCCCTCCGACCGCGAGGCGCCGTAGACGAAGTCCAGTTGTCCGCCCACACCGCTGTAGAGTTTGGGACCGATGGAGTCGGCGCAGACCTGGCCGGTCAGATCCACCTCGATCGCCGAGTTGATCGCCACCTGGCGATAGTTCTGGGCGATGACGAAGGGGTCATTGACGTACTCCGTGCGCCGCAGCTCGATGATCGGGTTGTCATCGGCCCACTCGTAGAGCCGGCGCGTGCCGAGCATGAAACCAGCGGTGATCTTGCCAGGGTGCAGAGTCTTGCGGGCGTTGGTCACCACACCCGCCTCCACCAGGTCAATCACGCTGTCGGAGAACAGCTCCGTGTGGATGCCCAGGTCGCGCTTGTTGTACAGGAACTGCAGCACAGCGTCGGGGATCGCGCCGATGCCCATCTGCATCGTCGCCCCGTCGGGGATCAGCTCGGCGATGTACTCGGCGATGCGCGTGTGCAGCTCGGTCGTCCCCCCCTCGGTCATCGCCAGCTCCATCAGCGGGTAGTCCACCGGTACGATATGCTTGATCCGGCTGACGTGGATGAAGCTATCGCCGTGGCAGCGGGGCATGTTCGGGTTGACCTCGGCGATGATGATCTTGGCGGACTCGGCCGGGGTCTTGGTCAGCCCGGTTTCGATGCCGTAGGAGCAGAAGCCGTGCTCGTCGGGCGGGGAGACATGGACGAAGGCGACGTCCAACGGCAGGACGCCCTTCTTGAACAGGAGAGTGAACTCGGAGAGCATCACCGGCGTGTAGTCGGCCCGTCCCTCCTGCACCGCCTTACGCACGTTGGGGCCGATGAACAGCGAGTTGACGCGGATGCGCCCCTCCATCTCCGGCGCGACGTAGTCGCTGGAACCGATGGTCAGGGCGTGGCAGATCTCGACGTTACGCAGTTCGGGGGCGCGGGCGACCAGCGCCTTCAGCAACACCTGCGGCACGCTGCAGTTGCCGGTCAGGAAGACCCGATCGCCGGATTTGACCGCCGTGACCGCCTGTTCGGCGGTGGTGACCTTGCTCTCGTAGATCTTGGACCAACTGCTCGTGGGCATGGCTCACTCCTGCGATTCGGTGGCGTAGGCTGCGGCCAACGCCTCGTTAACGATCCGCCCCTCGTGGGTAGCGATGCCGCGCGCCAGCGCCGGCATGTCCGCCATCGCCGCTTCCAGGCCCAGGTCGGCCATGACGCGGATGTAGGGCCAGGCAGCGTTGAGGAAGGCGTGGGTTGCGGTGCGCGGCAGGACGCCGGGGGCGTTGGGGACGCAGAAGTGGACAACGCCTTCCTCGATGAAGACGGGATCGCGCAAGGTGGTGGGTCGGCTGGTCTCCACACACCCGCCCTGATCAATACTGAAGTCGAGGATCACCGCGCCCCGCTTCATAGCGCGGACCATCTCGCGGGTGACCAGGATGGGGGTGCGCGCGCCGGGGACGAGCACGGCGCCGATGAGCACCTCGACGAAGGCGGCCACGCGGGCGATGTTGAAGGGATAGGCGATCATCGTCGTCACACAGCCCTGGAAGGTCCCGTCAATGCGTCGCAGGTTCTCCAGGTCGCGGTCGAGGACGTACACGTCGGCGCCCAGGCCGATGAAAGCGCGGGCGGCGTTGGTGCCCAGCACACCCCCACCCAGGATGGCGACGCGCGCGGGGGGGATGCCCGGCACGCCGCTGAGCAGCACGCCGCGTCCGCCCCAGTTGCTCTGCAGGTAGGTGGCGGCCAACTGCGGGGCCATGCGCCCGGTCACCTCGCTCATCGTCCGCAGCACCGGCAGGTCGCCATCGTCCTCCTGGATGGTCTCGTAGGCGACAGTGGTGACGCCTTTGTCCAGCAGCGTGCGCACCGTCTCCTTCCGTGCTGCCGCCAGGTGGAGGAAGCCGCAGAGGATCTGGCCCTCCACCAGCCATTCCAGCTCCTGGCGGGTGGGGCGGACGGCCTTGAGGACGATATCGGCGCGGCCGTAGGCTTCCTCGCCGGAGTAGACGATCCGCCCGCCGGCCCGCTCGAAGTCGTAGTCCGTGAAGCCAGCCCCCTCGCCAGCGCCACGCTCCACGTAGCAGGTGTGACCGGCACGGGTGAGCAGCCCAACCCCCTGGGGGGTCAGCCCGACCCGCATCTCCAATTCGCGTCGCTCCTTGGGAATGCCAATGTTCATGAAATCACCTCGTCAAGTATGCAAGTGTGCAAGTTTGCAAGTGTGCAAGTTTGCAAGTGTGCAAGTTTGCAAGTGTGCAAGTTTGCAAGTATGCAAGTATGCAAGTATGCAAGTGTGCAAGTGTGCAAGTGTGCAAGTGTGCAAGTGTGCAAGTGTGCAAGTGTGCAAGTGTGCAAGTGTGCAAGCTTGCAAACTTGCATACTTGCACACTTGCAAACTTGCATACTTGCACACTTGCAAACTTGCATACTTGCATACTTGCACACTATCCTTCATCCGGGCAGGCGCGCACGAGCAGGACGGGGCACGATGCGCCGCGCAGCACGCGGTCGGCGACGCTGCCGTAGACCCAGCG
>Ga0209018_1002099_pt1 | contig 14704 bp, 6 predicted proteins | sample YNPBryBLVA2012_FD_185814 | JGI IMG/M metagenome (GOLD analysis project Ga0209018, IMG submission 185814) | Anoxygenic and chlorotrophic microbial mat microbial communities from Yellowstone National Park, USA - YNP Bryant BLVA 2012 (SPAdes)... ...
ACCGGCGATGGACGAGCTGGTGCGCATCTTCGAGCCCAGCCGCGAATGGATCGAGAACCAGTACCCGGGACCGTAGCCGCCGTGCGGAAGGCCCCGGCGGTCGGGAGCGATGGCGCTGGGTCGCCAATGATTCCGGCTGTGGGGGATACGAATCCGGTTCGAATTCGTGTCCCCGGCGCTGCCGGCGCAATGCCGGATGGCAATCCGGCTGATGCGGGTGCGAGAGCGGAATCTCGCACCAGCGCAAGACGTGAATCTCGCACCAGCCTCGGCGCTGGAGTCTGAGGTCCGGCGCTACTGGCGCCGCCTGCGTGCTGAAGGGGACGCCCGTGAAGCACCCAACCCGTAAGATCATCTACCAGGTGACGCTCGCTGTCGGTTTCGCGGTCGTCGTCGTCATCCTCCTGCTCGCACTGGCCGGCAGGTTCCACCGCAAGGTCGGACACGAAGCTGCTGCCGGGCCGCCGCCCGGCGGGCGCGCCATCGGCGACACGCCGCTGGTTGCGGCGCGGCTGATTCAGGCGCCGCGGGTCGAGACGGCGGTCGGCACGATCCGGGCCGTGCACGAGACGGCGGTGGCTTCGAAGCTGCTGGCCAAGGTCGTCGCCGTCAACGTCCAGGCCGGGCAACCGGTGCGCCGGGACGAGGTGCTGGTCCGCCTGGACGACGAGGACCTGCGGGCACGACTCCAGCAGGCCGAGGCCAGCGTGGCGGCGGCCCGCGCCGCCCGCGACCAGGCGCAGATCGAGCATGACCGCGTCCGCGACCTGGTGAGCCGGAATGTCGCCTCGTCGATCGAGTTCGAGCGCGTCCAGAGCGCTCTGAAGGCTGCGGCGGCGGAGCTGGAGCGCGCCGAGCAGGCGCGCCGGGAAGCGGAGACCGTCCTGGCGTACGCAACCATCCGCAGCCCGATCGACGGCCTGGTCGTGGACAAGCGGGTGGAAGCCGGCGATACGGTCGGGCCGGGGCAGGTCCTGCTGATGCTCTACGACCCGACCCGCATGCAGCTCGTGGCCAATGTACGTGAGTCACTGGCCCAGCGACTGGACGTCGGCCAGACCATCGGCGTCCGCATCGACGCCCTGGGCAAGACCTGCGACGGCCGCGTCAGCGAAATCGTCCCCCAGGCCGAAGCCGCCAGCCGCTCCTTCCAGGTCAAAGTCACCGGCCCGTGCCCCCCCGGCGTGTACTCCGGCATGTTCGGCCGACTGCTGATCCCCCTGGAGCATGAGGAAGTGCTCGTGATTCCGCGCGCCGCCGTCCGCCAGGTCGGACAGTTGCACATCGTGGACGTCGCCGAGGACGGCCGGCTGGGCCGCCGCGTGGTACAGCTCGGACGAACATTCGGCGCGGAAGTGGAAGTCCTGTCCGGGCTGCGGGCGGGAGAGCAGGTCGCGGTCGGCGGCGGCGCCGGCGGCGGCGCGGAGGGGGTCTAGAGATGGCGGAGACCCGGCTGCCGGCGCCGGCTGCCGGCCCGCACGGCGCGCAGCACGGCTTCACCAACGCGATCGTCCGCGTCTTCCTGCATTCGAACCTGTCGCTGATCCTGATTCTGCTGGCGACGGCCCTGGGGCTGACTGCCCTGTGGGTCACGCCCCGCGAAGAGGATCCGCAGATCATCGTGCCGCTGGCGGACGTGTACGTGAGCTTTCCGGGGCATTCGGCCCGCGAGGTCGAGCAGCTCGTCGCCACCCCGCTGGAAAAGCTGCTCTACGAGATCGACGGCGTGGAGTACGTCTACTCCATGTCGCGACCGGACCAGGCCATCATCACCGTCCGCTACTACGTCGGCCAGGACCGCGAGCGGAGCCTGGTCAAGCTCTACAAGCGCATCGACGAACATCTCGACCTGGTGCCGCCCGGCGTGACCGGCTGGGTCGTCAAGCCGGTCGAGATCGACGACGTGCCGATAGTCACGCTGACCCTCACCAGCGCCACCGCCGACGAGTACACGCTGCGCCGCGTGGGCGAGGAGGTCGTCCAGCGGCTCGCAGCCGTGGAGAACCTCTCGCGGGCCTATGTCATCGGCGGCCAGCCGCGCCTCGTGCAGATCTATCTCGATCCCGAGCGCTTGCAGGCCTACAACACCTCGCCGACGGACGTGCAGCGCGCCATCCAGGGCGCCAACGTGACGCGGACCGCCGGAGAGCTGGCGCGCGGGGACGAAGCCTTCGTCGTCGAGGCCGGGCCGGCCTGCACCCGCCCGCAGGAGCTGGGTGAGCTGGTCGTCGGCGTCTTCGGCGACCGGCCGGTGTTCCTCAAGGATGTGGCCGATGTCGTCGACGGGGCGGCGGAGGCGCGCAGCTACGTGCGCCACGGCTGGGGCCCGGCGCGGGGGTTCGCGCCACACGAGCACTTTCCGGGATCACTGGTCGGCAGCGGCACGCATCCCATGGCGCATGGCGAATCGCGCACGGCAAATGGCGAATCGCCTGACGCCCGCCTCAATCCGGCGCCTGACCCGGCCCATGCGCCGGTGTCGCAGCCGGCGGTAACGATCGCGCTGGCCAAGAAGAAGGGCACCAACGCCGTCTGGGTGGCGCGCCAGCTGCTGGCGCAGGCGCAGAGACTGAAAGCCGAGGTGATCCCCGACGACATCGACGTCGTCATCACCCGCAACTACGGCCTGACCGCCGACGAGAAGGTCAATGAGCTGGTCGACGCCCTGGCGGTGGCGATCTTCATCGTCATCGCGCTGCTGACCCTCAGCCTGGGCTGGCGCGAGGCCCTGGTCGTCGCCGTCGCCGTCCCCGTCGTCTTCGGCCTGACGCTGGCCATCAACCTGCTGTGCGGCTACACGATCAACCGCGTCACCCTCTTCGCCCTCATCCTGTCGCTGGGCCTGCTGGTGGACGACCCGATCGTGGACGTGGAGAACATCGCGCGGCACTTTGCGCTGCGCCGGCAGGCGACGCGCCGCATCGTGCTCGAAGCGGTCGCCGAAATCCGCCCGCCGCTGATCACCGCCACGCTGGCCGTCATCGTCTCCTTCCTGCCGATGTTCTTCATCACCGGCATGATGGGGCCGTACATGCGCCCCATGGCGCTGAACGTGCCGGTGACGATGCTCATGTCGATGGTGGTGGCGTTCACCATCACGCCCTGGCTGGCCTACCACCTGCTCCGCCGCCGCTACGCCGCCCGCGCAGGTGAGCCGCCCGGAGAGTCGGATAGTCACGGGGACGGGGCGCCGGCTGCTCCTGCCACCTCGCCGGCTTCGCAGCTTGCCGCTTCCGACGAGCTCCACGACCTGGAGCAGCTCAAGAAAAGCGCCCTGTACCGCGCCTTCTATCCCCTGATGGCCCCGCTGCTGCGTTCCCGCCGGACAGCGTGGACGTTCCTGGGCGTCATGGCGCTGCTGACGGTGGCGGCGCTGGGGCTGGCGGTGCTGCGCCTCGTACCGCTGAAGATGCTCCCCTTCGACAACAAGAACGAGCTGCTGCTGGTCCTCGACTTCCCCGAAGGCACCACCCTCGAACGCGCCGACGCCGCCGTCCGCCAGTTCGAGCACTACCTGGCCGGGGTGCCGGAGGTCACCGACTTCACGTCCTACGTCGGCACGGCCTCGCCCATGGACTTCAACGGGCTGGTGCGCCACTACTACCTGCGCCAGGGGAGCAACGTCGCGGAGCTGCGCGTCAATCTGATCGGCAAGAAGCACCGCAGGCAGCAGAGCCACGCCATCGGGCTGCGGCTGCGCGACGATCTGACGGCCATCGCGCGCCGGCATGCCGCGAACCTGAAGATCGTCGAGACACCGCCCGGACCGCCGGTGATCTCGACCCTGGTCGCCGAGATCTACGGCCGGCCGGACCACAGCTACGACGACCTGATCGACGCCGCCCGGACCGTACGCGCCCGCATGGAGCGCGAGCCGTTCGTCGTGGACGTGGACGACACGGTCGAGGCCGCCTGCCGCAAGCTCGTGTTCGTCGCCGACAAGGAGAAGGCGGCCCTGCACGGCGTGGCGGTGGCGGAGATCGCGGAGACGCTGCGCATCGTGCTGGCCGGCGCCACGGCGGGGCTGCTCCAGCTCGAAGGCGAGCGCAATCCGCTGCGGATCGAGCTGCGCCTGCCGCGCGCCGCGCGCTCCAGCGCCGCCGACCTGGCGGCCGTCCGCATCCGGGGCAGCGCCGGGCACCTCGTTCCGCTGGCGGAGCTGGGGCGCTGGGAACAACAGCGCGTCGATCAGACCATCTACCACAAGAACCTGCGCCCGGTGGTCTACGTTTTCGGCGAGACTGCCGGGCGACCGCCGGCCGAGTGCATCATCGACATTCAGGCCGACCAGTTGGACGAGCTGCCCTTTGTCGCCGGCGCCGACGCCTCGATTGCCGGCGTCCCGCCTTCGCCATCCACGCCGGACGGTCCGGCGGGCTTCGTTGCGGTCGGCAGCGGCTACCTGAGTACCGGCGCGCCGCGGCCCCTGGCGGCACGCAACTACGTAATGAACGGCAGCCGCATCTTCTGGAAAGTTCCCGCGGGCATCGAGGTCCGATGGGCGGGCGAGGGCGAGTGGCAGATCACGCTCGACGTGTTCCGCGACCTGGGGCTGGCGTTCGCGGCGGCCCTGGTCGGCATCTATATCCTGCTCGTCGCCCAGACCGGCTCCTTCGCCATCCCCGTTGTCGTCATGCTGGCCATCCCCCTGACCGTGATCGGCATCATGCCCGGCTTCTGGCTGCTGAACGCCATCGCCGGTCAGACCGTCGGCCAGTACGCCGACCCCGTCTTCTTCACCGCCACCGGCATGATCGGGATGATCGCGCTGGCCGGCATCGTGACCCGCGATTCGATCATCCTGGTGGACTTCATCCACCTGTCGCTGGCCCGCGGACGCTCGCTGTTCGACGCGATCATGGAGAGCCGCGTCGTGCGGCTGCGGCCGATCCTGCTGACGGCGGGGGCGGCTATGCTGGGCGCTGCGCCGATCACCATCGACCCGATCTTTTCGGGGCTGGCCTGGGCGCTGATCTTCGGCCTGTTCGCCTCGACCGTGTTTACGCTGTTTGTCATCCCGGTGACGTACTGGCTGCTGTATGCCCACAGGCCGGGACACGGCCGCCCGCAGAGCCCCCACGTGTGAGCGGATGACGGCGGCCGGCGGCGCAGCGCCGCAGCGGCAGGCAGCCGCCGGCAAGCGACACTCCGGCTGAGCCGCGGGGCAGGCGTCGTGCCCGCTGTCACGACGCTGCGCTCGAGCCGGCCACGGCTCGGCAGACGCCGCGCCCTCCCGACTCGCGCTCCGAAGCCGGCCGTTCGCCACCCTGCAACAGCAGCTTGCCCCGGCAGCCTGTTATTCGCCCGCGGCCTTGAGCAGCTTCCGCAGCGGCTCGGTCAGGTTGTGCAGCGGCTCAATCGTGACCCGCGGGTCGGCCGCCGTGCCCTCGACGCGGTACTGCACCAGCTCCTGCCCCGCTGTCTCCAGCAGCTCCGTCAGCAGAAACAGCCGCGGCGCATCGGCCGGCGCCGCCCCCAGCAGCGTCATCTCCAGCGCGTCGCTGCGCATGTCCCAGCGCCCCACCCCGATCAGCCGCAGGTCGCGTGAGCGGATGTCCACGCGCGTCAGGTGCAGCTCCTGTGCTTCCCAGATGAATTGCAGCTCGGCCAGCTCCACCTCGTCGCTGATCGGCCGGCGCTGCTGGCGCGTGGATTCCAGCAGCGACGCCGTCACGGCACTGGACAGCAGCGAGCTGCCGCGGATGCGGAGCTGCCCGCCCCCGCTGCGCTGCGACACATCGGCCGTGCTGCCGCGCAGAAAAACGCTGCCGTCGAGGCGCCCGCGGGTCAGTCCGCCGCCGTCGCGCTGGCCGCGTTGCAGGAACTGGGCCAGGCTCAGGTCGCGGAGCGTGAACGACAGCTCGTACGCCTCAGCCTCCAGGTCGACCGCGCCGCTGCCCACCAGCTCCCCGTCGCACAGCCGCCCGCGCAGGTCCACCAGCCGCAACCTTCGGCTGCCAGGGTCCCGCACCAGCTCCCCCTCCCAGCGCTCCACCGGCCGGCCCGCCAGCCACCCCCGGTCAAGCTCGAAGCGCGCCCCCAGTCGCACGTCCCCGGCGGCGCTGCTCTCGCACGCGCCCTCGAGCCGGCCCGCAAAACCCGTCAACGGAGCGCCCAGGTTGAGCGTCGCCGAATCCAGTACGATCTGACCGGCGACACGCCAGGCCAGCTTCTCCGCGCCCGTTACCCGCACCTGGTCGAGCGCCAGGTCCATGCGACCGCGCGGCGCCATGCGTTCGAGCAGCGCCGCCAGCGGCCCGGGCAGCGCCGCCACGAGCTCGGGCCCCACCCGCAGATCGTGCCCCTGGACGCTGACGTCCGACCAGACGTTCCCGTCCGCCCATCCGCCGTGGCCGCTGACGTTCAGATACCCCTCTTCGCCGTAACGCGCCGCCGCCTGCCGCACATCGAACCCTTGCGCGTGCAGCGTGACCTGGGCCTGGATGTCGCGGAGCTCCAGGGGCAGTGGTGTCGGGCGCATGCGCTCGGCCTCCAGACAGATGTCAGCGGCCTGCCGCGCCTCACCGCCCGGCGCTGCCGCCGGGTGAAAGCGGGCCGCCAGCCGACCGCGCCCCCCCAGCCCGAGCGCATCGCGGATCCCGCCCCAGCGTCCGGGAACCAGTTGCCGCAGCAGCCGCTGGAGATCGCCGTCGGCGGCGCGGACTTCCAGTTCGAGCGGCGCATGCCGGCCGAGCTGCCGCGGCAGTACGCCCGAAATCTCAAGCGTCCCGTCCGGGCGCTGCGCCGACAGTTCGCGGACACTCTGCTGGTCGCCGTGCGCAAACAGCCAGCCGCGTGCGCCGAACCACGGCGGGCCGGCACCGGGCCCGGTCAGGCGGCCGTCCCTGACCCGGACGGCGAACTGCCGCTGCGGCTGCTCCCCCGAGCTAACCTGCGCCCAGACATCGCCGGTCCCCTCGAAGTGAACGGCCCCGATGGGGCGTTCCAGACTGTCGCGGATCTCGCTGCTGCGTTGCAGCGGAACATCGGCCGCCTCGACGTGCAGCTCGAACTGCGGCGCCACCTGGCGCTCGGCAAGCTGCAACCGGCCGTCCACCTGCACCAGCGACTGGCCCACGTAGCCGCGCAGCGCGTCGATGCCGACGACGCCCTCCGCGATGTGGATCAGCCCGTCCGCATGGTCCAGGCGCGCTTCGTCCAGCAGCCGCACGCTGGCCGACAGCAGCCGCGCATCGACCCGCACCTCGGTCGGGCGCGCCCCGCCGGTCTCGGTACCGTGCTCCCGGCCGACCGCTACCTGCACGTCACACAGACCCACCGGAGCGGCATCCTCCCAGAGCCGCTGATAGACAGGCGGCAGGGCCGCGTAGAGATCGGCATCCAGCGCGACGTTCTCCCCGCGGAACAGCAGCTCAAAACCGGTCCAGGTCTTGCTGTCGACCACGCGACCGTCAGCGCGAATCCGCGCCGTACCGTGCCGCCCGTGCAGCCCCTCCAGCACGATCCCCCCGGCATCGGAGAAACGCAGCACGCCATACGCGTCCTCGACCGCGTACGGAAAGCCCGTGTAACAGCACGCCGCCCCCAGCGGCTCCACTGCGCCGCGGTAGTGCACGACGGTCGCGCCCGGCGCAACCTGCTCATCTGCCGGCGCCGGTTCCCGCGCCCCGCGCGCCGCCAGCCCCGCTTCGCCCCACAGTTCCAGCTCGAAGTTCACCAGCCCCTCGGGCCGGTACTTGCGGAATACCGAACGGACGGCCCCGGGCAGACGCCGTGCAGTGACGAAGGATGAGTGCTCCGCGTGCGTCGGCAGGCGCAGACGCTCCAGCCGCAGGCTCGCCTGATACCGGCCGAAGGGCAACCCGCCGCGCGAGCGCGGGACCAGAGGATCAGGAGACTGAGCGGACGTCGCATCAGAGGGGCCGGCCAGTGCGAGGTCCGAAAGGGCCAGCGAAAACCGCGCCGCCGCGCCGTTCAGCCGGCCGCCGGCCTGCACGTACAGGTCGCCCTGCCGGCCTGCCGGCTGGGCGACGAATCGGGCATAGCCCTCCAGACCCGTGAGCTGAGCGAACCTGCGCTCCGGGCTCAGATCCCGCTCATCCTCGATCGGAACGCTGCACCGCAGGTCATTGAAGCGCAGCGCCGCCTCGACCAGGGCGCCACGCTCGAGCACCAGCGGCTGTACCCGGACGCTGCCCGCCAACCCGAGCTGCCGCATCGTCTCCACCCAGGCCGGCGGCAGAAACGCCCGCACAAGATCCAGGTCGACCCAGCCCAGTTCCGCCGCCAGCCGGTCTCCCTGCCAGCGCAAGCTGGCCAGCGGGGTTTCGCTGGCGTATGGCGCGCTGACCGCGCCCGCCACGCGCTCCAGGCGCAGCAGGTACGCCCCCGGCGCGGCGCCCTGCGCCACCGGTTGCCCGCTGCCTTCCACGATCCAGCGCTGCTGGAGATGCAGCCCGCCGTCACGCATCACGAAAATCGACAGGTCGCTGTCGCGGATGGTCAGCCGCGGCAGGCGCTGCGGAACGGCGCGCCGCCCCGGCGCTTGTTCGGCGGCGCCGAAACGTACCAGGCCGGCCGAGCCTGTGGCGGGCCAGACCAGAGCGATCTCCGCGCCGTCCAGCTCCACTTCGCGCGGTCGCAGTTGCCCCACCAGCAGGGCCCACGGGCTGAAGCGCACCACCGCGCGCGGAATGCGCAGCAGCGGAGGCGCCTCGTCCGGCCGCGCCAGGCCGATCAGGGGCGATGCGCGTGCCGGCTGGATCGCGAGGTCCAGCAGGTGCAGGCCGGTCTGCGGCGAGAACGATGCTTCACCGAGCCGGATGAGGCGCAGGTCGGCCTCGGCGCAGAGGCGCACCAGCCGCTCGCGCAACGCGGCCGGACGCGTGACGTACGCGTACGCGGCAGCCATCAGCAGCAGCAGCGCCACCAGCGACCGGATAAGCCACCGCCACCACGTTCGCCGGCGCATGACGTCCTCGAAACAGTGCACAGCGGATGCGCGCGTGAGAACTGCGGGCCCCCCCGTGTGCCATCCGCTGTTGCCTGCCGGCTATTGTCGCCTCCGGCGCAGTGGCGGGGAAGCGACGGTCAGCACTCGGCCGTCGGCGCCTGCGGCAGAATGACGTGCAGCGTGGTCCCCTGGCCCGGCGCGCTTTCCACCCAGATGCGCCCGCCGTGGGCCTCGACAATGCGGTACGCCCGTGCCAGCCCCAGCCCGCGCCCGCGGCCGGCCGCCCGATACGAGAAAAACGGGTCGAAGACGTGCTGCGCGACGGACGGCGTCATGCCGCAGCCGGTGTCGCGCACGGTCAGCTCGATCCAGCGCGCGGGAACCAGCTCCGGCGGCAGGCCGCGCTGCGCCGCGGCGCGGGCGGCGCTCAGCGGATCGACAATGTCCGCCTGCCAGAGGACCTCGATGATCCCCTCGTTTTCAGCCACGGCCTGGACCGCGTTGGCCACGAGCTCGTCCAGCACGGTGCGGATCTGCTCCCGGTCCCCCAGCAGGCGCGGCCCGCGGGCGTGCGCGGCCTCATCCGGCAGCGCGACCCGGAAGCGCGCCGGCGGCAGCCCCGCGCGCTGAGCCCAGGTCTGGCGCAGCTCGCTCAACAGCGGCCCGATCTCGATCGGCCTGATCTCCGGCGGCCGCGGGCGGGCGAAGTCCATCAATTCGGCGACGATCTGCGCGCACTCGTGGGCCTTCTCGTGGATCTGCTGGAGTGCGCGGCGCGCCTTCGGGTCGGCGGTGCTGTCGAGCAGCAACTGGGCGCGGCCGGAGATCACGGTCAGCGGCCCGTTCAGCTCGTGCCCCGCGCCCGCCGCCATCTCGGCGATCATCGACAGCGCCCGCGTGCGCAGAATCTCGGCCTGCATCTGTTGCAGGCGGCGATTGCTCTCGGCCAGATCTTCGGACAGCCGGCGTGCCGCCGCCTGGGCGTTTACGCGTCCCAGCGCCAGGCCCAGGCTGGCCAGGAACGACCGCAACTCCTCGTCCTCGGAAGCCAGCTCGGCCCGCTCGTCGCGCTCCGAAAAGAACGTGATCCCGCCAGCTATCTGCCGGTCATGCGTCACCGGCAGCAGCCAGCATTCGCCCCGCGCCGGTACGTCAAGCTGCGGATCGAGCAGGGCACGCACCGCGGGCGGCGCCCGCGTGACGGTCGCTCCGATGACGTCGCCCGGATCGCGCAGCCACTGCCGCAGCTCCTCCGTGACCGCCTCCGTCGTCTGCCCGTGCACCTCCCGCTCGCTGCCGATGCGGCATACCTCAACCGCGCCCCCGTGATCGTGCACGCCGAACGCCATCAGCCGCTCGCGCTGCAGCGCCGTTCGCGCAGCGTTGGCCATGGCCGCCACCGCCGCCCCCAGGTCGGACAGCGCCGTCGACTGACGATCGAACTCCGTGATGCCGCGGAAATAGCGGGCGGCCGCCGCCAGTCGCCGATTGATTTGCAGCAGCTCGGTGTTCAGACGACCGAGTTCGGCGTTGGCCCGGCCAAGCGACTTCAAGTAAAGCGTTTCCGGCGTCTCCTCGTCCAGCCCCAGGAGGGCCGCGTACTCGGCGACGTCAGCGACGACGGACCGGGCGGCGGCCTCCAGCTCCGCCGCCGACAGGCCCAGGTACTGCGCCAGGCGGGCGGACGGCTCATAGAAGGCGCAGTTTCCGGAATGCCCGATGTGGTGCTCGCGGACCAGCGCGTCCGCCAGTTGCACCAGCGCGATCAGCGCCGGCGTGGCCACGCGCTCGGTCAGCGTCTCCGCAGCCACGTGGTGCAGCCAGATCACGTCCTGGAGAGCACGCGGCAATCCCCAGCGCCGGGCCAGGTGCCGTCCAGCGACGGTGTGATCCAGCCCGAGCACCGCCCGCTCGCAATCCGCGATCTCGCAATGCGCCTCCGCCGCCTGCGCCGCGGCACGCGCGTAGGCTTTCGGGAACACGGCATCGAGGGCCACCTTGCCCAGGTCGTGGAGCAGTCCCGCAATGAACGCCTCCTCGGGATCGACCTGGAGCTGGGCCCGCGCCGCAGCCAGCCGCTTGGCCGCGCTGGCCACCCCCAGGGCATGCTTCCAGAACTCGGTGCGACTGAAGTGTCGGCTCGCCTGCTGGGGAGCCGCCGCCGACAGGCACTCGAAGATCTTCACCGTCAGCACGATCGTGCGGACGGCCCTGAAACCCAGCACCACGACCGCCCGGTTGAGCGTCGATACCTTTCCCGGCGCGCCTACCGCGGCCGAGTTCGCCAGCGCCAGAATCCGGGCCGTCAGCGACTGGTCGCCGCGCAGCGCCTCCACTACCTCCGCGACCGTGCCGGCCTCATCGGCCGTAAGCTGGAGCAGCCGGACCGCAATCGGCGTGAGCGTCGGGAGCGTGTCGAGATGACTCAGCGCCACTTCCGGCGCCGGGACGCGGGACGACTCCCCGGCGGTGCTCGACGAAAAGCTACTCACAAACCAGTTCCGTGATCCGCCTGACCAACTGCTCAATGTTGAAGGGCTTCTGCATGAAGTCGTCCGCTCCGCACTCCAGCAGCGCCTGCACGTCGTCGCGATTCACCACGCCGGAAACGATGATGATCCTTACGTCCTTGACTTCCGGATCCGAACGGATGCTGCGAATCACCCCGCTCCCATTGATGTCCGGCAGCATGTAGTCGAGGACGATCACGTCGGGGTGGAACTCCTTGGTGCGCAGGCCGGCATCGAAACCGGTGGCGGCCGTCTGGACCTCGAAGCGGCCGTCGCGCTCCAGGAGTTCTACCAGCATCTCCACGATCGCCGGATCGTCGTCCACCACGAGCACCCGCTTCTTGCCCATCTCCAACTGGTCGAGCGGGATGTTGTTCTCCTTCATGAACTGAATCAGGCTCTCGCGGGGAATGCGACGAAAGCGTGACCCCGGGACGCGAAAACCGCTCAGCCGCCCGCTGTCGAAGCAGCGTATCACCGTTTGCTGGCTGACCTTGCAGATTTCAGCGACCTCTCCGGTCGTGAACACGGTCTTCTTGAACGAGCCGCTCTTGGCCGCGTTTCTTGCCATGCCTGTTCCAGGATATTGCCTATCTACCCCATCTTATAGGAATATACGTCGAATAGGTTGACCGGGCAAGGTGCATCCGTCAGTTTCAGGTCTAAGCCCGGTCAGCCACGCGCTCCATTCTGGCCAGCGCGACTAGTAGAACCGTCACATCAGTGGGGTGAATACCGCTCACGCGCGCTGCCTGGCCGATGCTCCGAGGTTGCACGCTGGCCCAGCGCTCCGCCGCTTCGCGCCTTAAGTTGCTAATCTCAAAGTAGTTAACGTGCTGTGGTATAGCGCGATCCTCGAACTGCCGGAATGCCTCGATCGCACGCTCTTCCCGCTCGATGTACCCCTGGTACTTGATCTCCGCGAGCGCCGTCGCCCATACGTCAGCCTCCCGGAAATAGGGCCGCAGTTCCTCGTGTCCCTCAACCAGCGACCTCCCATCCTCTTCCGGGCGCTTGAGCCATTCGCGCAGCAGTTTCCCGTTGTGGCGCACGCCGCTCAGCAGAAGCCGCAGGCGTTCGAGGCGGCTCTGCCTGGCCTGGTAGCGCTTCCAGCGTGCGTCGTCCACCAGACCGACCTGGCGTCCGAGCGGCGTCAGACGGGCATCTGCGTTGTCATAGCGCAGGTGCATGCGGTACTCCGCCCGCGAAGTGAACATACGGTAAGGCTCCACCACGCCGCGAGTTACGAGATCGTCGATCATGACCCCGATGTACGCCTGATCGCGGCCGAGCGTAACCGGCTCCAGCCCGGCAACAAGGCGGGCGGCGTTGATCCCGGCCACGATCCCCTGCCCGGCCGCTTCTTCGTACCCGCTGGTCCCGTTGATTTGACCGGCCATGAACAGGCCGCCTACATGCTTGCTCATCAGCGAGCAGCCTGTCTGCTCCGGGAAAACGAAATCGTACTCGACGGCGTAACCCCACTGCACGATCCGGGCATGCTCCAGGCCCGGAATCAGCGCCACCACCGCCTGTTGCACGTCGCGCGGGAGCGATGTGCTCACGCCGTTCAGGTAGATCCGTTCGCTGTCGCGGCCTTCGGGTTCCAGGAACACCTGATGCCGTTCCTTGTCGGCAAAGCGGACGACCTTGTCCTCGATGCTGGGACAGTAGCGGGGGCCGCGCGACCGAATCTGACCGGTGTACAGCGGCGCGCGATGCAGGTTCGCCCGGATGATCTCGTGCACCGCGCTGTTGGTCCAGGTAATCCAGCATGAGACCTGCGGCTGGCGGATGCGGTCGTGCATGAACGAGAACGGCACCGGCTCGGGGTCGCCGGGTTGCTCAACCGCGCGCCCGAAGTCGACCGTGGCACGGTGCACCCGCGGGCAGGTGCCGGTCTTGAGTCGCCCCAGTCGCAGTCCCAGCCGGCGCAGACACGCGCTCAGCCCGACCGCCGCCGCCTCGCCAATCCGCCCGCCCGGCGTCATCGCCTCGCCGGTATGCATAAGCCCGTTCAGAAACGTGCCGGCCGCCACAACCACGGCGCGCGCCGCCAACCGGCGACCGTCGTGCAGCGTCACCCCCGTCACGTCACGGCAGCGACCAGAAGGCTCACGCTGCGATGCAGGCAGCTCCTCCGCTTCGATGCTCTCCACGCCGGCTTCCACGATCGTCAGGTTCGGGCAGCCCTCCAGATACTGCCGCAGCGTCGCGGCGTAGAGCCGGCTGTCCGACTGGCAGCGCGGCGCCCAGACGGCCGGTCCCTTGCGCCGGTTGAGCATCCGGAACTGGATTCCAGTCTCGTCGGCGACGATGCCCATCAGGCCCCCCAACGCGTCCACCTCGCGCACGATCTGGCCTTTGCCGATGCCGCCGATCGCCGGATTGCACGACATGCGCCCGATAGCCTCACGCCGCAACGTGATCAGCGCAGTCCGGGCGCCCAGGCGCGCCGCGGCCCAGGCGGCTTCGGCGCCGGCGTGCCCGCCGCCGATGACAATCACGTCGTAGCAGTCGCGACTCATGGACGACGCAGCCGGCCGCCGACCGGCAGGCTGCCGGCCCCGCATTGTACAATCGGGATCCGGGACCGGGCGGCACGGTCAGCGATGCCAGCGCCGCGACGAGTGCCGCAAGGCAGAAACAAACTGTGATCAGCACGTATGGCCGAGCGCCTGTCCCCGGCCCGCACGGACCGCCTGCGGCAGCCTCGCCGGCGCTGCTGCCATCCTGACCGTCAGCACCAGCGGTGACATCCGGCACGCCGCCTACTTGCCGAGGAAAACCGTCTGGCCTGAGCAGTAGCCGAAGCGCTCGTCGCACAGGGCTTCGATGGTGGCGGCCACATCGTCCGGATCGAGCGTCTGCTCCTTCGGCAGCTCCGGGAAGCACGAGCGCAGCATATCGGTCTCGACGGCGCCCGGCGCCACGGCGAACGCGCGGATTCCGAGCGCCCGGCCCTCGTCGGCGGTCGCCCTGGTGAACAGGTTCACCCACGCCTTGCAGGCCCCGTAGACGGCGAAGCCGCGGAACGGGTCCACCGATGCCATCGACGAGACGTTGATGATCGTCCCGGAGCCCTGATCGCGCATCAGCGGCCAGACGGCACGCGTCGTATAGAAGATCGCCGCGCAGTTGGCCGCCACCGCCGCGGCGAACTGCTCGTCAGTCGTATCGACGATGGCTGCCAGCGGCGCGGCGCCCGCGTTGTTCACCAGCACGTCGATACGACCGCAGCGTGAACGGGCGCGCTCGATCAGCCGCTCGGCACCTTCGC
>Ga0209018_1002100_pt1 | contig 14699 bp, 11 predicted proteins | sample YNPBryBLVA2012_FD_185814 | JGI IMG/M metagenome (GOLD analysis project Ga0209018, IMG submission 185814) | Anoxygenic and chlorotrophic microbial mat microbial communities from Yellowstone National Park, USA - YNP Bryant BLVA 2012 (SPAdes)... ...
CCCTTGGCAGCGGGGCTCCGCTGCCAATCCGGGCCAGGTTTCGACTGGCGTTGCAGTCGGCGTGCGCCCGGAGACCACACTGTATTATACACCACATGGCGCACTTCGCGCGCCCGCCATTCCTCCCGCGACTCAAGTCGCGGGTTTCCTTGCGGAGGGTCTATGAATAGGGCGCCCGCAGGCGCCCAGTTCACGAGCCTGTTGGAGAGGCTCAGTTGACCTTGGGATCGAGCTCACCCGAGGCATAGCGCTTGGTCATGGCCTCGAGCGAGAGCACCTTGATCTTGCTCGCATGACCGGCGGTGCCGAAGGCCTCGTAGCGTGCCTTGCAGATCTCTTTCATCGCCTGGGTGGCGGCAGCGAGATATTTGCGTGGGTCAAAGTTCTTGCGGTCCTCGGCCAGATTCTTGCGGATGGCGCCGGTCGAGGCCATGCGGAGATCGGTGTCGATATTGACCTTGCGCACGCCGTGTTTGATGCCCTCGACGATCTCCTCGACCGGCACGCCATAGGTCTCGCCCATGTCGCCGCCGTAGTCGTTGATGATCTTGAGCCATTCCTGGGGCACCGAGGAGGAACCGTGCATGACCAGATGTACGGTCGGGATGCGGGCGTGGATCTCCTTGATGCGCTCGATGGCGAGGATGTCACCAGTCGGGGGCCGGGTGAACTTGTAGGCGCCGTGCGAGGTGCCGATGGCGATGGCCAGGGCGTCTACGCCCGTCTTCTTGACGAAGTCGGCGGCCTCGTTTGGGTCGGTCAGGAGCTGGCTGTGGTCGAGATGACCCTCGGCGCCGACGCCATCCTCCTCGCCGGCCTGTCCGGTTTCGAGCGAACCCAGACAGCCCAGCTCACCCTCAACCGAGACACCACAGGCGTGTGCCATCTCGACTACACGACGAGTCACCTCGACGTTGTAGTCATAGCTGGCTGGGGTCTTGCCATCCTCCTTGAGCGAACCGTCCATCATCACCGAGCTGAAGCCGAGCTGGATCGAGCGCTGGCAGACTGCCGGCGAGGTGCCATGGTCTTGGTGCATGCACACCGGGATGTGCGGCCACTCCTCGATGGCGGCCAGGATCAGATGGCGCAGGAAGGGCGCCCCAGCATATTTGCGCGCACCGGCCGAGGCCTGGACGATGACCGGTGAGTCGGTCTCATCGGCGGCCTCCATGATGGCGCGCATCTGCTCCAGGTTATTGACGTTGAAGGCCGGAACGCCATAGCCGTGTTCGGCGGCGTGGTCGAGTAGCTGTCGCAGTGAGATCAGGGCCATGAGTTGTCCTCGTGGGTCGTGGTTGGAAGGGACATTGTTGGCGCAAATACGGTCGCGCCGTCGGATCCTCAATCGTCGGTTGAGAGCCGATGCTCGCCGACGCGCATGATCTTCATGATGTTGGTCTGGCCCTCGACACCCGAGCGGTCGCCCTTGGTGATGATGACCAGATCGCCGTCCTGGACCGTTCCCTGGCGTAGCATCTCTTCGATCACCTCGCGGTTGACCTCGTGCATGTCGGTACTGGCGACATCGAAGCTGATCGGATAGACGCCCCGGAACAGACACAGCTTGCGCCGGGTCGGCACCGAGCGCGTCAGGCCGTAGATGGGGATGCCGGAGCTGATACGCGACATCCACTTGACCGTCGAGCCGGTTTCGGTAAGCGCTGCGATCGCCTTCACGCCCAGATGATTGGCGGTGTACATGGCCGCCATGGCGATGGCCTCATCGACGCGCCCAAATACCGAGTTGAGCCGATGGCCGGAACGGGTGACGCTTTTTTCCGCTTCCAGACAGATGCGGTGCAGTGCACTGACCACCTTGGCCGGATTCTTGCCGATCGAGCTTTCCGCCGAGAGCATCACGGCGTCGGTGCCGTCGAGCACCGCATTGGCTACGTCGAAGACCTCGGCGCGGGTCGGGATCGGGTTCTCGATCATCGACTGCATCATCTGGGTGGCGGTGATGACCACGCAGTTGAGCTCGCGCGCACGGCTGATGAGGCGTTTCTGTACGGCGGGCAGTTCGGCATCGCCGATCTCCACCCCGAGATCGCCGCGCGCGATCATGATGGCATCGGAGGCATGGATGATGTCATCGATGCCCTTGAGCGACTCGGCGCGCTCGATCTTGGCGATGATCCCGCCGCGTCCGCCGGCCTCTTGGAACAGCTCGCGCGCCAGACGCACGTCATCGCCGTTGCGCACGAAGGAGACGGCCAGATAGTCGGCGTCGATCGCGGCGGCGAAGCGGATATCGTCCTTGTCCTTGTCGGTCAGGGCCGGTGCCGAGAGCCCGCCGCCCTTTTTGTTGATGCCCTTGTTGTTGGACAGGATACCGCCAGTGATGACCTGGCACTCGATACGCCCGTCGACGACCGCATCGACCCAGAGCTCGATCGCGCCATCGTCGAGCAACAGGATGTCGCCATGGCGGACGTCGTCGGCCAGGGCGGCATAGGTGGTGCCGACACGCCCTTGATTGCCCGCGTCGATCGGGCAGGTGGTGTCGATGACGAAGCGGTCGCCCTTGGTCAGCTCGATCCGACCCTCGGTGAACTTGCCGATGCGGATCTTGGGGCCTTGCAGATCCACCAGGACGGCGATTTCACGCCCAGCGGCCAGGGCGCGTTCGCGGATGCGCTGGGCGCGCTCGCGGTGACGGTCATGCGAATCATGCGAAAGATTGAGACGGACGACGTCCACTCCGGCGGCGAGGATCTCGTCCATGACCGAGACCGGATCGGTCGCCGGTCCCAGGGTTGCAACGATCTTGGTGCGTCTTGGCATTGTTTTTGAGCCTCCAGCGTTCAGCCCCCGGCCTTCAGCGTTCAGCCTCTGCGCGTTTCTATGCTGGAGAGGCCGGCGGCTGAAGGCTGGCAGCCTTCCGCTGAATCAGTCCTTTGCCCGGGCTTCGAGCATGGCGACGGCGGGGAGGGTCTTGCCTTCGAGATATTCGAGGAAGGCGCCGCCGGCGGTCGAGATGTAGGAGACCTGGTCGTAGATGTCGTATTTCTGGATGGCAGCGATGGTGTCGCCACCACCGGCCAGACTGAAGGCCGATGAGTTGGCAATGGCCCGGGCCAGGGTCTTGGTGCCCTCGCCGAACTGGTCGAACTCGAACACGCCTACGGGGCCATTCCAGACGATGGTGCCAGCACGCGCGATGATGTCGGCCAGTGCCTGGGCCGACTCGGGTCCGATGTCGAAGATCATGTCGTCGTCTTCGACCGCGGCGACAGCCTTGACGACGGCCGGCTCGTTTTCGTCGAACTTCTTGCCGCAGACCACGTCTGTGGCGATCGGGATGGAGGCGCCACGCGCGGCCATCTTCTCCATCAGCGCCTTGGCCGTGGGGATCAGGTCCTCCTCGCACAGCGACTTGCCGATCGGCAGGCCGGCCGCAGCCAGGAAGGTATTGGCGATGCCACCGCCGACCACGAGCTGATCGACCTTCTCGGACAGCGACTCAAGCACTGTGAGCTTGGTCGAGACCTTGGAGCCGCCGACGATGGCGACCAGGGGGCGGGCCGGGTTGGCCAGCGCCTTCTGCAGCGCATCCAGTTCCTCGGCCAGCAACAAACCGGCGCAGGCGATCGGGGCGAACTTGCCCACGCCATGGGTCGAGGCCTGGGCGCGGTGCGCCGTGCCAAAGGCGTCCATCACGAAGACATCGCAGAGTGCGGCGTACTGCTTGGATAGGTCTTCATCGTCCTTGCCCTCGCCCTTGTTGAAACGCACGTTCTCGAGCAGCACGAGCTCGCCCTCGGCGAGGGTCGGCGGGCTATCCAGATAGTCGCGGATCAACCGGACCTCGCGACCGAGCTTGGCGGCAAGCACCTCGGCGACGGGTTGGAGCGAATCGGCCTCGGAGAACACCCCCTCCTCGGGACGCCCCAGATGCGACATCACCATGACCCTGGCCCCGGCCTTGAGGCAATGCTCAAAGGTCGGCAGCGAGGCGATGATGCGGGCATCGGACGTGACCTGGCCGTTCTTGACCGGGACATTCAGGTCCGAGCGAATCAGCACCCGCTTACCAGCCAGATCCAGGTCGGTGAGCTTGATGAAAGACATAGGTCCTGTCTCCTCGTCTGGAATTGAGATGTAAAGCGATCCGCTAAGCCCCAAGGGGCTTGGCGCATCACTCTCTGGAACATGGGGCATGAAATCGGGAGACCTGCGGGGATGGATCCATACCCGGGCAGGCCCCCGCTCGTCCCCGCTCATCAGCGAGACACCGCGCCCCGACAGGGCCCGGTGGGGGCACCCGTCGGGAGGCTGGGATGGAGCAGGTTCGCCTCGACTGGATCGATGGCATTCAGTGTCCAGTCGAGTGCGGGCACTGGGTAGCATCGAGGAAGATCGCGTCGTACCAAGGGATGTCTAGATTACAGTTGTAGTGGAAAGTGACGCTATGTGCATGCCCTTGATAGAAGGCATAGCCCAGTCCAGCGACGATCGCGATCAAGATCAGCATGATGAGTTCTTTCATGGGCGCTCCCGGATCAGAACCAAGGGCCCCACCACCGGTATGGATGGCCTGGTCCAGGTGGGGCCAATAGCCTCAGGTTAGGCAGCGATATGCTCGACCAGGCGCAGCATATTGCAAGTATAACCGTACTCGTTGTCGTACCAGGCCACGACCTTGACGAAGGTCGGGTCGAGCGCGATGCCGGCTTCGGCGTCGAAGACCGAGGGGTAGGGACAGCCCCGGAAATCGGTCGAGACCACCTTGTCGTCAGTATAAGCCAGCACGCCGACCAGGTCGCCCGACTCGGTAGCGGCCCGCATCGCAGCGCAGATCTCGTCGTATTTGGCCGCTTGCGCCAGCTCGACGGTTAGATCGACGACCGAGACGTCGGAGGTCGGTACCCGGAAGGCCATGCCGGTGAGCTTGCCGTTGAGGTCGGGGAGCACCTTGCCGACCGCCTTGGCCGCACCTGTGGAGGAGGGGATGATGTTCTCCAGGATCCCGCGACCGCCGCGCCAGTCTTTCATGGAGGGGCCATCGACCGTCTTCTGGGTGGCGGTGGCGGCGTGCACCGTGGTCATCAAACCGCGCTTGATACCCCAGTGATCGTGCAGCACCTTGGCGACCGGCGCCAGGCAATTGGTGGTGCAGGAGGCCGCCGAGACGATGGCCTGACCGGTATAGGTCTTGTGGTTGACGCCATAGACGAACATCGGGGTGGCGTCCTTGGAGGGTGCGCTCTGCACCACCTTCTTGGCACCGGCTTGGAGATGTTTTTGGCACGAGGCCTCATCGAGAAAGAGGCCGGTCGATTCGATGATCAGTTCGGCGCCGACCTCGTCCCATCTGAGATTGGCTGGGTCCTTTTCGGCCGTCAGGCGGATGCGTTGGCCGTTGACGATCAGGGTGTGGCCATCGACCGCGAGGTCGCCCTTGAAATTGCCGTGGACCGAGTCGTATTTGAGCATGTAGGCCAGATAGTCAGGGTCGAGCAGGTCGTTGATGGCCACGACCTCGATGCCCGGGAAGTCCTTCACGATGGCGCGGAGGGCCATGCGACCGATACGGCCAAACCCATTGATGCCAACCTTGAGTGTCATGCGTTCAGGCTCCGTTGAGTGCTGGTATTGAAAATATCGTTATGGAGGGAGGTTATTGTTTTTGGCAGCCAAGGGCAAAGGACACCACGAACAGTCTGATTGCTCTCGCCTGAGCCAGGCATCAAAAACCTTGTGTGCTCTGTGTCCTTTGCGGTTCGATCAAAATTAGAGCACGCCGCGCACGGTGGCGACCAGGTTCTCGACCGTGAAGCCGAATTCCTTGAACAAGGCGCCGGCTGGGGCGGATTCGCCGAAGCGGTCGACGCCGAGCACCGCGCCCGAGCTTCCGACATATTTCCACCAGCCGTCGGTCGCAGCCGCTTCGACCGCCACGCGCGCGGTGACGGCCTTGGGCAGTACAGATTCCTTATAGGCCGCGTCCTGCTTGTCGAAGGTGTCGGTCGAGGGCATGGAGACCACGCGGATCGCCTTGTCGCTCATGGCCTCGGCGGCCTTCATGGCCAGCTCGACCTCCGAGCCGGTGGCGATGATGATGGCATCTGGGGTACCGGCGCAATCACGCAGGATGTAACCACCGCGCGCGATGTCGGCGATCTGCTGCTCGGTGCGCGGCATATGGGCCAGATTCTGACGCGAGAAGATCAGGCAGGTCGGGGTCCCCTTGCGTTCGATCGCCAGCTTCCAGGCCACGGCAGACTCGACCGCATCACAGGGACGCCAGACGCTCATGTTGGGGATCATCCGCAGGGTCTGGAGCTGCTCGATCGGCTGATGGGTGGGGCCATCCTCGCCCAGACCGATGGAGTCATGGGTGTAGACGAAGATCGAGGGCACCTTCATCAGCGCCGCCATGCGCAAGGCATTGCGTGCATAATCAGAGAACATGAGGAAGGTCCCGCCATAGGGGATGAAACCGCCGTGCAGCGCGATGCCGTTCATGATCGCCGACATGCCGAACTCGCGCACGCCGTAATAGATGTAATTGCCGCCGCCGGTCTTGCTGACGCCCTTGCATCCCTTCCACAGCGTCAGGTTGGAGCCGGCCAGGTCTGCCGAACCGCCGATGAGTTCGGGCAACAGGGGACCGAAGCCGTTGAGTGCGTTTTGTGAGGCCTTACGCGAGGCGATGCTCTCGCCCTTCTCGGCCACGGACTTGATGAAGGCATCGGCCTTCTCTGACCAGTCGGCGGGCAGCGCGCCGGCCATGCGGCGCCTGAACTCGGCGGCCTCGGCGGGATAGTCCTTGGCATAGGCCTCAAAGCGGGCGTTCCAGTCGGCCTCGGCCGCCGCACCGCGTTCCCTAGCGTCCCAGCCTTGATAGATGCCCTCCGGGATGACAAAGGGGGCATGGGGCCAGCCCAGGTTCTCGCGGGTCAGTGCGACCTCGTCCTCGCCCAGTGCCGCACCATGACACTCTTCCTTGCCCTGCTTGTTCGGCGCACCATAGCCGATGATGGTCTGGCAGCAGATCAGGCTCGGCTTGTCGGTGACGGCGCGCGCCTCCGCGATGGCGGACTTGATCGCCTCTGGGTTATGACCGTCGACCTTGGGGATCACGTGCCAGCCATAGGCCTCGAAGCGCTTGGGCGTATCGTCGAGGAACCAGCCGGGCGTATCGCCGTGACCGCGCACCTCGCCGTCGATCGAGATGTTGTTGTCGTCATAGATCGCGATCAGCTTGCCCAGCCCCAGGGCCCCGGCCAGCGAGCAGGCCTCGTGCGAGAGGCCTTCCATCAGGCAGCCGTCGCCGAGGAAGACATAGGTGTAGTGGTCGACGATGGTGTGACCTGGTCTGTTGAACTGGGCCGCGAGGACCTTTTCGGCGATCGCCATACCGACGGCATTGGTGATGCCCTGTCCGAGCGGACCTGTGGTGGTCTCGACGCCGGGCGTATAGCCGTACTCAGGATGGCCGGGGGTCTTGGAATGGAGCTGGCGGAACTGTTTGAGATCCTCGAGGCTCAGGTCATAGCCGGTCAGGTGGAGCAGGGCGTAGATCAGCATCGAGCCATGTCCGTTGGACAACACGAAGCGGTCGCGGTCGACCCACTTCGGGTTGTTCGGGTTGTGACGCATGAAGTCGTTCCACAACACCTCGGCGATGTCGGCCATACCCATGGGCGCGCCCGGATGACCCGAGTTGGCCTTTTGGACCGCGTCCATGGCGAGCGCGCGGATGGCATTGGCGAGTTCTCTGCGTGAGGACATGAAGCCCCTCCTGAAAATTGAGTTAGCGATGGTCGAAAAGGGTGCGCCTATGCCCCACCGACGGCTCGGTATCGGCGATGGGTTCGTGGACAGGCGGCCACGAGGAACCAGGGGACTTTATGGCGATTTTTAATTTTCTAATATTAAAAATTGGCGACTGAAATGACCAGCCTTTTTACCAGGCCTGTGCCAAGGTCCTCCGAATCAGGTTCGATCGGTTTCGATCGGACAAGGGCGTCGTTCAGTCCTTCTTCCACTTGATCGAACAGCCGATGCTTGGAATCTGCTCGGTCGGGCCCCGTCCGGTCTCGGCGACCTGTTTCATGGCCTCGAACAGATCGCGGCGCACATCCGGGGGCGCGGTCTCCTTGCGGCTGGCGTCGAACCGTCCGCGATACTGGAGTCCCAGTTCGGCGTTATAGCCGAAGAAGTCCGGGGTACAGACGGCACCATAGGCGCGCGCGACCGCCTGGCTTTCGTCGTAGAGATAGGGGAAGGGGAAGGCGAACTCCTCGGCCACACGTTTCATGTTGTCGAAGGAGTCCTCGGGATAGTCGTTGGCGTCGTTGGAGCTGATGGCCACGCAGCCGATGCCGAGGTCGATCAGCTCGCGTGCGTCGCGCACCAAGCGCTCGCGGATCGCCTGCACATAGGGACAGTGGTTGCAGATGAACATCACCAGCAGACCGCGCGCGCCCTTGCACTGGTCGCGGGTCCAGATCCGTCCGTCGACCCCGGGCAAGGCGAAGTCCGGGGCCGGGGCGCCAAAATCGCAGAGTGGGGTTTCGGTCGACACCATGATTAAAATCCTCCACGCCGGTTGGTTCGATGCCGTAATGATTGGGCGATGGTACCGGAACTTGGCCGAATTCAAAATCTTGCACCGCACAATGGGGCGACGGACGCTGGCATCCAGGCCATGCCTCCGGTTTCAAGCGCCAGATCGACGCGCTATCATGGTTTGCTTCATCAACGCGCCATCCGGCGCCCCGAACCTCAGGTCTCGTGATCGATATGAGCAAGGACTACATCTTTACCTCCGAATCCGTTTCCGAAGGCCATCCGGACAAGATGGCCGATCAGATTTCCGACGCCGTCCTCGACGAGATCTACCGCCGCGACCCCAATCACCCCAAGGCGCGCGTGGCCTGCGAGACCCTCGTCAAGACCGGTTTCGTCATGCTGGCCGGCGAGATCACGGTCACGGACCAGGATCTCAAGATCGACTATGAGCGTGTGGTGCGCCGGGTGGTCTGTGGGATCGGGTACGACAATTCGGAGGTCGGATTCGACGGCCACACCTGTGGCGTGCTGATCGCACTCGGCGAGCAGTCCAAGGACATCCATCAGGGCGTCGATCGCGAAACCGAGGAGGCCCAGGGCGCCGGTGACCAGGGATTGATGTTTGGCTATGCCACCAATGAGACCGAAAGCCTGATGCCGGCGCCGATCGATTATGCCCATCGGCTGGTCAAGCGTCAGGCCGAGGTGCGCAAGAACGGCACATTGCCCTGGCTGCGTCCGGACGCCAAGTCGCAGATCACCGTGCGTTACAGCGACGGCAAGCCGGTCGGGGTCGAGGCCGTGGTGCTCTCGACCCAACACAGCCCGGATGTCAGGGACTCAGACCTGCACGAGGGGGTGATGGAAGAGATCATCAAGCCGGTATTGGCCCCGACCGGTTGGCTCCATGCCGGGACGCGTTACCACATCAACCCCACCGGCAAGTTCGTCATCGGCGGGCCGGTCGGCGACTGCGGTCTGACCGGGCGCAAGATCATCGTCGATACCTATGGTGGTATGGCGCGTCATGGCGGCGGTGCCTTCTCGGGCAAGGATCCATCCAAGGTCGATCGCTCGGCGGCCTATGCCGGGCGTTACGTGGCCAAGAACATCGTCGCGGCCGGTCTGGCCGACAAGTGCGAGATCCAGATCTCCTATGCCATCGGTGTCGCCGAGCCGACCTCGGTCTCGATCGAGACCTTCGGCACCAACAAGATCGACGAGGATCGCATCATCGAGCTGATCCGGGCGCAGTTCGATCTGCGTCCCTACGGACTCATCCGGATGCTCGAGCTGACCAACCGCGAACTGATCAGGTATCAGGACACGGCGGCTTATGGACATTTCGGACGCACTGAGCCGGGCTTTACCTGGGAGCGTACCGACAAGGCCGAGGCGCTGCGCGAAGCGGCTGGGATTTGACCCGGTGCGCGGCAAACCCCACCGTTTAGGGCAGGATCGGGGCGCGCAGCCGTTTTATAATGCCTCTGTCGCCGAGAACCAAGGCGGCTTATGTACGGCGTGGCCGGGATCTCCGGCCTTCAGGCCGGGGGGATGACAGCTACCCTGCCCGCCTTGCCCCGCTCACCGAGGAGCGCTGCAACCCGGATCCAGGGATTCGGGCCAGGCTCGATGAGCGGGTCTACACTGTTCAAACGGCGCTCACTCAGGTTCTATCGAGGGCTGATTCACATGAGTGAGTTCACCGATTACAGGGTCGCTGACATTGCATTGGCCGATTTCGGCCGCCGTGAGATCGCCATCGCCGAGACCGAGATGCCCGGTCTGATGGCCATCCGTCGCAAGTACGCCGACGCCAAGCCGCTTACCGGCGCCCGCATCAGTGGCAGTCTGCATATGACCATCCAGACCGCGGTGCTGATCGAGACCCTGGTCGAACTGGGCGCCCAGGTGCGTTGGTGCTCGTGCAACATCTTTTCGACCCAGGACCATGCCGCCGCCGCGCTCGCCGCGCGCGGGATCCCCATCTATGCCTGGAAGGGCGAGACCCTGGAGGAGTATTGGTGGTGTACCGAGCAGGTCCTCAATTGGCCAGACGGTCAGGGCCCAAACATGATCCTCGACGACGGGGGTGATGCGACCCTCGTGATCCACAAGGGGGTCGAATTCGAGAAGGCCGGCGCCGTGCCCCAGCCCCAGCCGGGTGACAGCGAGGAGTGGCGGGCGTTGTTGGGGATGTTCAGTCGGATCTTTAAGTGCGATCGCGAACATTGGCATCGGATTGCTGCCACCATCAAGGGCGTGACCGAGGAGACCACCACCGGCGTGCACCGGCTCTATGAGATGGCCAAGCAGGGCACCCTGTTGTTCCCTGCGATCAACGTCAACGACTCGGTCACCAAATCCAAGTTCGACAATCTCTATGGTTGCCGCGAGTCACTGGTCGATGGCATCAAGCGTGCCACCGATGTCATGATCGCCGGCAAGATCGCCATGGTCTGTGGCTATGGCGACGTCGGCAAGGGCTGCTGTCAGTCGCTGCGTGGCCTGGGCGCCACCGTATGGGTGTCCGAGATCGATCCCATCTGCGCCCTCCAGGCATCCATGGAAGGCTATCGGGTGGTCACCATGGAGGACGCCGCCCCGGTCGCCGACATCTTTGTCACCGCCACCGGCAATCTCAATGTCATCACCCACGACCACATGGCGGCGATGAAGGATCAGGCCATCGTCTGCAACATCGGTCACTTCGACAACGAGATCGATGTCGCAAGCCTCACCCAATATCGCTGGGAGGAGATCAAGCCGCAGGTCGATCACGTCATCTTCCCTGATGGCAAGCGTCTCATCCTGTTGGCCAAGGGGAGGCTGGTGAACCTGGGCTGCGCCACTGGTCATCCGAGCTTCGTGATGTCCAACAGCTTTACCAATCAGGTGCTGGCTCAGATCGAGCTCTTCACCAAGACCAACCAGTATCCGATCGGGGTCTATGTGTTGCCCAAGCATCTGGACGAGTTGGTCGCGCGGCTGCATCTGGACAAGATCGGCGCCAAGCTGACCCGGCTCACCCAGGCCCAGGCCGACTATATCGGTGTGCCAGTCGAAGGACCGTACAAGCCAGATCATTATCGCTACTGATGGCTGAGGGCCTGTCGTCCTGAAGATCGCCGGTCGTGTGCCGCGGTGCGCAGACCGGCATCATCGTTTTGGAGTCTTCCGTATGACGACCTCCGCGACCTCAAAGCGGGTCTATAGTGTCGAGCTCTTTCCCCCCAAGACCGTCGAGGGGATGGACCGACTCAAGCAAGAGGTTCCCAAGCTCAATGCCCTGGGTCCGGCCTATTTCTCCGTGACCTATGGGGCCGGCGGTTCAACCCGTGAAGGTACCTTCGAGACCGTCGCCTGGCTGCGCACCCAGGGGATCGATACCGCACCTCATCTGGCCTGTATCGGTTCGACGCGTGCTCAGATCCGCGAGATCCTGGACCATTACCACGGACAGGGGATCCGGCGCCTGGTGGCCTTGCGCGGCGATCTGCCCTCGGGCATGGGGATCGGCAACAGCGGTGAGTTTCGCTATGCCAACGAGTTGGTGGGCTTTGTGCGCGCCGAGTTTGGTGACGCCTTCTGGATCGAGGTTGCGGCCTATCCCGAATACCATCCCCAGTCAGGCACCCCGGTGCGCGACCTGGAAAACTTCAAACGCAAGGTGGAAGCCGGCGCCGATGGGGCCATCACCCAATATTTCTACAACGCCGATGCCTATTTTGCCTTTGTAGAGAGCTGTGAGCGGGCCGGGATTACCATCCCGATCGTCCCCGGCATCATGCCGATCACCAACTATGCGCAGCTCGCGCGCTTCTCAGATGCCTGCGGGGCCGAGATCCCACGCTGGATCCGGCGGCGGCTCGAGAGCTTCGGCGATGACATCGAGAGTCTCCGCGCCTTTGGGCACGAGGTGGTGCTGAGGCTGTGCCAACGCTTGCTCGAAGGCGGCGCACCCGGTCTGCATTTCTATACCATGAACCAATCCGGGTCTGTGACACGCCTCTGGCATGACCTAGGCTTGTCGGATTGAGGATTGTCAAATCATTCGCGCGGTTAGATCGTTAGCCTTTGGTTCGACAATCCTTCAACTCCTCCTTGTGTTGAACCGCCCAACGAGGGCGGTTTTTTTATGGTGCGCCCGGCCTCGGTTCGGCCTGTATCATTCCACCGTAAGCCGCGCCATTGGGCGGTTTGAACAAGGCGACAGACGTTCATGCAAGACCTGACCCCAGTCACACTGATGAGTGAACGACGCCCAAGACTGCTCCTCATCACCCGCAACTTCCCGCCGCTGTGGGGCGGGATGGAGCGGCTCAACTGGCATCTCGCGGATGAGCTCGCCAAGACCCACGCGGTGCGCGTCATCGGCCCCGCTGGAGCGGCCCAGCACGCCCCGGCTCAAGTTCCGGTGTGCGAAGCGCCCTTGACGCCGTTGTACCGGTTTTTGCTGCACACGACCATCTTGGCCCAGCGTGAAGCGCGCCGTTGGCGGCCGGATTGGGTGCTGGCGGGCAGTGGGCTGACCGCCCCGATGGCGCTCATCGCCGCCCGCGCCTGTGACGCTCGCAGTGCCGCCTATGTGCACGGCCTGGATCTCATCGTGCCGCATCCGGTGTACCGGGCGCTGTGGCTGCCGGCGCTGCGTCGCATGGACCGGGTGATCGCCAACAGCACGGCCACCGCCGAACTTGCCCGAAAAGCGGGCGTCCGCGACGAACGGCTGAGCATCGTGCATCCGGGCGTGGATATCCCCGTACCGGACCCCAGCGCACGCGCCCGTTTCCGCCAGCGCTGGAACCTGCCCCCGGATGCCCCGGTGCTGCTATCGGTGGGCAGGCTCACCGCGCGCAAGGGCCTGCGCGAGTTTGTGCAAGAGGTTCTGCCCACGGTCGCCCGCGCGCGGCCTGATGTGGTGCTGGTCATCGTGGGCGATGCGCCCAAGCAGGCGCTGTACGCCCAGGCGCAAACTCCGGAGAGCATCGTCGCCGCCGCGCGGGATGCGGGGGTGGCACAGCATGTCCGGCTGCTAGGCAAAATTGATGAGCAGGCATTGCACGATGCCTACTTCGGCGCCGACCTCCATGTCTTCCCCGTACGCGACCTCCCAGGCGACCCAGAAGGTTTCGGCATGGTGGCGGTGGAAGCGGCGGCGCATGGCCTACCGACCGTGGCCTATGCAACCGGCGGCGTGGTCGATGCGGTGCGCCAGGGCCAGTCCGGGTGCCTGATACCTCCGGGCGATGCAGCCGGTTTCGCGCAGGCCGTGCTGGCGACGCTTGCCTCGCCGTTGGCTCCCGAGAACTGCCGCACGTTTGCGCAGGGGTTTGCGTGGGATGAGTTTGGGCGGCGCATCACTGGGTCACTGCCCGCTGATCCTGCAAGCAATGTTATCTTTCGAGGACTGCGGGAGGAACCATGAGCGCGATTCAAACCCTCGACATCCAGAATTTCACGATCCTGCCCAATGACACTTGGCGCTTTGCCAGCGGGCTCAATGTGGTCGTGGGCGAAAATGGACTCGGCAAGACCCATCTGCTCAAGCTGCTCTATGCGTTGCTCAAAACCCATGCCGACGCCAAAGAGCTCACCAAAGGCGCGCTCGAGCGCGCCTATGCCGAAAAGCTGATCCGGGTCTTTCGCGCAGAAAGTCTCGGCCGCTTGGTCAAGCGGCAGCCGGGTCGCAACCGTTGCGAATGGCAACTGACCTTGCAGCAAGGCACCCACAACATGGCGGGCGCCTTTGCCACCAACGCCAAATCGCAGGTCGAGCTGCGCCAGTTCCCGAGCGAACCCTTGGGCAAATCGCCCGCTTACCTACCCACCCGCGAGCTCGTCACGCTGTGCCCTTGGTTCCTTCCTTTGTACGAAAACTATCATCTGGAATTCGAGGAAACCTGGCGGGATACCGTGGCGCTGCTCGGAAACCCCCTGCTGCGGGGTCCGAAAGAAAAACGGGTGGCCGAGCTGCTCAAGCCACTGGAAGAGGCGATGGGCGGAAGAGTGGTCGTCGATAGTGGGACCGGCCGCTTTTATTTGCAAATCCCTGGCGAAGGGAATATGGAGATGCCCCTGGTGGCCGAGGGCTTGCGGAAAATGGCGATGCTCGCGCGCCTCATCAGTTCGGGCGTGCTGCTCGAACAGGGGTATCTCTTCTGGGACGAGCCGGA
>Ga0209018_1002101_pt1 | contig 14691 bp, 11 predicted proteins | sample YNPBryBLVA2012_FD_185814 | JGI IMG/M metagenome (GOLD analysis project Ga0209018, IMG submission 185814) | Anoxygenic and chlorotrophic microbial mat microbial communities from Yellowstone National Park, USA - YNP Bryant BLVA 2012 (SPAdes)... ...
CATTTTTTGACTGGCAGTAACGACAAGTAATTGAGTTCATAGCTTCCTCCAATCTCTCTTGCTTCCCATTATAGCCATTACAAAGATAGCACTACCGAATTGAGGGTACCTCCATTTATTGCCACCAAGATTATTTCGCTAAAATGCCTATAATACCCAGAACCAAGGGCGAGGGAACCGCTAACTTTGAACTTATAGAGGTGCCCATCTATCAATCAGCCAATCTTCCAAGTTGCGGAGTTTTTGCCAACGGGGGGTCGCAATCGGTTCCACCAAAACGGTGTACATCCCCAGGCGATTGCCCGCTAGGATGTCGGTCAGGCGACGGTCCCCGATCATGGCGGTTTGTTCCGGGGGCAAATTCATCCCCTGCAAGGCTTGGCGGAGTTTGCGGCGGGAGGGTTTTCCGGCACCACAGAGGTAGGGGCAATGTAACTGCTGGGCAATATCCCCAATCCGTGACTCCAGCAGATTGTTGCTCACCAACCAGACCGGGCCCAGGGTTTTGAGTTGCTCCATCCAGCCCCCCACCCCCGGCGGAATCACCTGCCCATGAGCGGGCACCAGGGTATCATCCACGTCCAAAACAATTCCCCGTATCCCCTGGGAACGGAGGAACCCCACATCCAAATCGGTGATTGGGCCCGGGTGGGTGAAGCGAGGACGCAACAGGTCTTGCCAGGGCATTGGGGAAATGGCTTGCTAAACTATAGGCTAACCGAGTGTGAGGATAACACTTATGATGTCATCGGTTGTGACTGGCACTCCCCCAAGCCCTACCCAGCGAAGCAATTTGGTGCAGAGTTTTTTCTATGCGGGACAGGGGTTATACTACGCCGCCAGCACGCAACGCAATTTCCGCATCCACCTGGGGATCGGCGCAGTGGCGTTGATCTGGGCCGCTGGGGTGCATTTACCTTTAACCCAAACCGCCATCATTGTCCTGACCATTGGCTTGGTGTTGGCCTTGGAACTGGTGAATACGGCCCTGGAAGCGGTGGTGGATTTAACCGTGGGGCAAACGTACCATGAACTCGCCCGCATTGCCAAAGACTGTGCCGCCGCCGCCGTTCTGGTCACGGCCCTGGCCGCCGTGGCTGTGGCAGGGTTATTGCTGGTGCCTGCGTCCCTAACCTAATCAGCGGGCAGGAAACGCCATTGCCACCAGAGCAATCCCCCGGCCACCGTTACCTTCAGCAATTCCAAGCCAAAATAACCGCCGTGTAACAGGTTCATCGTGGCAGGGACGGCTATTTCCTGCATATCTTGATCCAACCAGTCCAGGGATAAACCGGTTTCCCCCATCCAGGGGGTCGAAATATAGGTATAGAGCAGAACAATGCCCACCAAAATCCCGGCTAAGGCTAAACCCGGCCAGTAGCGCTGGGGTTGCCCCAGGCTTTGCGCCAACACACTGGTCATCACCAAAGCCGCACAGAGCAGTTCCGCATGGTTGAACCAGCTAAAGAGCAGATAACCAAAACTGGCAAACCCGCTCTGGTGCATCATGCCGCCCCAATAGAGCCCCGGCATCACCAGTACATCCAGTACCAAAGTGGCGCCCAGCCAAAACATCAACGTCAAACTCACCACCAGCGGCCAGTAATTGGTAGGTGTAAACAATCGTGGAGTCATCGGGTAGGTATGCAATGAAGATTACTTTTATTCTCAGGGGCAATTCCCGGATTGGCTAGGTTTTGTGAAGCCCCCGTCGTTAAAATTACTGCTTGTTCACAGTGTTTTGAATTTTTAATACTTTCTTCAACTTTATTTTATCCCGAAACCCTGGGGGTTTGCCCGCCGTCGGACAGTCATTGGGGCAGAAGTCCGCCTAAGATGGAATTATAAAAATATTCTGGAGTACGTTATCATGGCTCAACCCAAACCAGTCGGTTCTGCCTCCCAGCCCGTGGGCACCCTGCCTGCCGCCCCGGAACCAGCGGGAGCATTGGTCAAACCCACGAAAGTCGTGATGGGACGACCGGTCGCCCCCAATCAGGTTGACCCGCCGGTGGCGGATTTGATGGGTTATTTGGACTAAGATTATCAACGCTCATGGTCGGTTCATGCCCTACACTACCCGCGAGTTGATCCAGATTCTGGAGCAGGAATTGCAGGCCAATTGGCAGGGGCAACGCTGGCTTCCTTCGGTGCGGGAGCGGGTGGGTCATGCGGTGATTGCCCTGGCGATTCCCCCGGAGCGGCTGAGTATGGTGTTTGCGTTTGAGGATTTCCGGGCACAGGTGCATGAATACCAGCGCAGTCAGGGGGTTTCCGGGGTCATCTGGCGTACCTGTCGGTTTCGGGGGGGAGAAGTGGCGGTGCCGGAGGTGCATGGGCAGTTGTGTGCCATCGCGGGGGACAAGGAGCGGTTGATGGCCGCCAAAGCGGCGGTGCTGGATTTTTGGTGGCACCATACCCAGGGGCTAAATTTCTGGTGGGTGCATCCGGATACCCGGCCGGTCACGCCTGCGGAATTGACCCACGCCCTCACCCAGGCGGAATGGTTGGAATTGGATGCCACCCGCACGGAACTGTACTTAGGGTTATGCTGGGGCGACCCGCAGGAATACCGTTATCAATGGGCACGACCCGCTTCCGGGTGCGACCGGGTAGTGGCGGCGCAGTCCTTACCCCAGGCGATTAAGGTTTAGGGGGGCGCTGGAACATTTAGGTTCCTCAATTCCAGAGGCGGTAAGGTTCATCAAAAAACTCCAATCAGCCAATCAACGCCGTGCCGATTCGGATAACACAGAAACGGGTCGCATTTTACGCCCCCGCATATCCTGCAACAACTCCATCAACGCCGGGACAATCGTCGGGGTCAACACGGTAGAAAAAGCCAGCCCCCCCACCAAAGCAATCCCCAACCCCTGGTACAATTCCGCACCCTGCCCCGGAATCAACGCCAAGGGCAACATCCCCAACACACTCGTACCCGCCGCCATGAAAATCGCCCTCAGCCGGTCTTGGGTAGCGAAATATAACGATTCCGTGTATTCTTTGCCCTCGTTTTGCAACTGCAACGCCCGGTCCACCAGCAAAATGGCATTGTTCACCACCACGCCGGTCAAAATCACAAACCCCAACGCCGTAATCATGTCCAGGGGCACGTTCATCCCTGGGATCAGATTCACCACCGCCAAGGCGAGTAAGGCCCCACTCATCCCCAAGGGTACCGTCGCCATGATCACCAATGGATAAATAAACGAACGGTACAGGGCAACCAGCAATAAATAAGTGATCAACAACGACAGGACAAAGGCTTGTAGCAACTGGCTCACCGTCTCCCGTAAACGGTCCGCCGTCCCCGCCAATTCCACCCGATAACCCGCTGGCAATGCCGCCCGCAATGGCTCCAGGATTTGTTTTTGCGCCTGTTGCACCACCCGTCCCAAGGGCGCATCGTCCGCCACACTCGCCGTCAACGTCACCGAACGTTCTAGGTCCACATGGTTAATGCTGTCCGGCCCCGTCGTTTCCACCACCTCCGCCACGTCCGCCAACTGCACCCGCTGTCCCCGCCGACCAAACAGGGGCAAAGCTCGTAACTGGGCTGGCGTTTCCACCAAGACATTTTCCAATTCCACAGTGACATCAAGCTGACGTTTCCCGTCCACAAAGTCCGAGGCCTTGCGCCCCCCCAGCGCCGCTTCCACCAATCCCCCCACATCGGCTTCCGACAAGCCCACCTCGCTCAACCGCTCCCGCACCGGCACCACCTGCAATTCCGGGGCACCAAACACATAATCGGAACGCACGCTCCGCACCCCCGCCAACCCCCGCAGTTCACCGCTGGCTTGCTGACTCAGTTGGTCTAGTTTTTCCAAATCCGGGCCGATGATCTGCACCTCAAATTCCTTGCCCGGGTCCCGGAAAATGGAAATCCGACGGGCATTCATAAACCGATAGCCGGGAAATTGGTTGGACATTTTTTGCAACCGCTCGGTCATCGCCTGCAACCCCTGAGCCGTCGCAAATTCCGGTTTCAAAATCGCCGCCATCGCCCTGCGCCCTGGCCGTTCAATAAACATCACCCGCTCCACCTCCGGCTGTTGCCGCAGAAAATCCCGTGGCCCCTGGGACAACTGCACCGCCTCCTCAATGCTGGTACCGGGAAACGGCTCCACTGCCCACAGGATTAAATTCCGATTTCCCTCGGGTAAATAATCCACCGGCGGTAATAATAAAATACTTACAAATATCAAACTGATGGGTACCGCCAGCACCAGCAATCTGCGCCCCCACCGCCCCGCCCCCAGCGACCAGTGCGCCGTTTGCAACAACAGCCCTTCCCACCGCTCCTGCACTGCCCGAAACCGCACGGAAGCCCCCCACACCCACCGTTCCCAGCGGTTGCCAAAGGGGACGAAATCCGGCTGGTTCAACCGTTGGGCTGACTGGGTATCCAAAAATAACCCGGACAGCATGGGCACCAGGGTTAAAGCCGCAAACAGAGACAGCAGGACGGCGGCACTCAGGGCAATGCCAATATCCGCAAACAACCGCCCGGCTTCCCCCGTCACCAACAGCAGGGGGATAAAGACCACCACCGTCGTCAAGGTGGAACCCAACATCGCCCCCCATACCTCCTGGGTGCCGTCAATGGCCGCCCGCAGGACACTTTTGCCCCCCTGCAAATGGGTGAACACATTTTCAATCACCACGATGGCATTGTCCACCACCATCCCCACCGCAAAGGCCAGCCCGGCCAAGCTGATGATATTCAACGACCGTCCCAACCAAGCCATCACGATAAACACGGTGATTAACGTGGTCGGAATGGTCAGGGCAATCACCGCCACCGTCCGCAGGGAACCCAAAAATAACAGCAAAACCAGGGTGGCCAGCAAAGCCCCGGTGAGCAAATTCCCCTCCACCAACCGCACCGCCTGATTGATGTACTCGCTCTCGTCGTAGTTATAAATGAACCGCACCCCCTGATTTTCCCGCTGGAACTCCTGCTCCAACTCCCGCACGGTTTGGCGCACTCCCCGGGACACCGCCGGCACATTCGCCCCCACCCGCCGGATGATCCCCACCGCCGCCGCCTGCTGGTCATTGAAATACAACGTACTGGTACGCACCTTACGCCCCATTTGCGCCCGAGCCACATCCCGCAGATAGACTGTCCCCTGGGCATCCCGGCGCAGGACAAATCCTTCCAATTGCGAGACATCCTGGGAGCGGCTGACGGTACGCACCCGGTATTCCCGGCGCCCCAAATTCAAGGGGCCACCCCGCACATCCCGGTTATGGTTCCGCAGGCTGGTGACCACCTCCTCCACAGTCAAATTCCGTTCCGCCAGGGCTTGGGGGTTGACGACCACCTCCACCTCCCGTTCCCGGCCACCGACCACCAAAAATTGCCCTACCCCCTCCACCCGGCGCAGGCGGGGCACCACCACATCGTCCAGCAAATCCCGGTAGCGGTTGGGGTCGCTGGGAACCCCCTCCTGGGGCGCCATCACCAGCCAAATCATCGGGGCACTGTTGCCGCCCACCACCTCCACATCCGACGCTCCGGCTTCGGGGGGCAGGTCTTCCGCCTGTTGCAATTTGTTCAACACGTCCACCAGCCGCAGGTTGACATCCGTCCCCCACGCAAACTCCAGGGAAATGCTACTGGTGCCTGCCCGACTGGCACTTTTCACCTCCTGCACCCCCGGCACCTGCTCCAACACCTCCTCCAAAGGCCGGGTAACCAAATCCTCCACTTCCGCCGGTGCCGCCCCCGGATAGGCAGTGGTGATGGTAATTTCCGGGCGGTCCCCCCCCGGTTGCAGCTCCAAGGGCAACCCCAGCAAACTGATCACCCCAAACACCGCCAACAGGCAAAACAGCACAAACGTCCCGTGCCGCCACCGTACCGCCGTTTCAATCCAGTTCATGGCTCGCTCCTGGGGGGATACCGGGGCAAATCATAAAAAAATTCCTAAACTTACCCGGGGGTTTACGCTCCCATGATAAGCAAGGAATCTTAACGATTGCCAATTCCAATAGTCAGGGGGAACCCGTGCCCCCCACCCCATCGGTGTTACGTCTTGATCAGGTCGAAGATTTTGAACATCGGCAAATACATCGCCACCAGGATCGAACCCACCATCCCCCCCAACACCGCAATCATCATCGGTTCCATCACGCTGGTGAGGGTTTTCACGGCGGCCTCCACCTCGGATTCGTAGAAATCCGCCACCTTGGTAATCATGGCATCCAATTCCCCGGTTTCCTCCCCGATGCTGATCATCTGAATCGCCATGTTGGGAAACACATTCGCCTTTTGCAGTGCCAGGGAAATCAAGCCCCCCGACTGAATGTCCTCCCGGGCATCATCAATGGCGTTGGCAATGATCTGATTCCCCGCCGTATCCCGCACGATTTCCAGGGAGGTCAACACCGGCACCCCGGAACGGGACAGGGAACCAAAGGTACGGCTAAACCGGGCCACCGCATTCTTGCGGATCAAATCCCCAAAAATCGGCACATTCAAAGCGATCCGGTCAATGATCTCCCGCCCCGCCCGGGTGCTGTAGGCCGTCGTGTACCCAAAAGCCGCCCCCGCCACCACCGCGGCAATCAACGCCAGGTTGACCGGGTTGCGCATCCACTTACTCAAATCCACCATAAATTGGGTAAAGGCCGGCAATTTCCCCCCCAAGCTCTCAAAAATCCCCCCGAAAATGGGAATCAAAAACAGCACCATCCCCAAAAACACCCCCACCGCCAGCAGGGTCACCGCAATCGGGTAGGCCATCGCCGATTTGATCTGCTGTTCCAATTTGGCCGCATCCTCCAGCAGTTTCGCCAACCGGTTCAGCACCTCATCGAGCACCCCCCCCACTTCCCCGGACTGGATCATCGCCACGTACAGATTGTCAAACACCTCCGGGTGCTGGCGCATGGCATCCGACAGGGTACTCCCCTGTTGCACATCCGCACTCACGGCGGCCAGGGCCTTTTTCATCTTGGGGTTGGTCTGCTGGTCCACCAAAATCCCCAGCCCCCGCACCAGGGGCACCCCCGCATTCACCAGCGAGGCAAATTGGCGGGAAAAAACCGCCTTATCCTTAACCGTAACACTGCTCAAAAAGGAAATATCGAGCTCCGTCTCCATGGGATTAAAGGGTTTGGCCTCCTTAATCTCCAGGACGAACATCCCCTCCTCCCGGAGCAAAGTCCGGGCATCTTTCATCGTTTCCGCTTTGATCCGGCGTTCCCGGGAACGGCCTTGGGCATCACGGGCACGGGCAACGTAGGTCGGCATGGGCGTTTACCTCCAAATGAAAGTCATCGGTCAAACCTGGAGGGGCGAACCTAGTGGGCGGGCTTGGCACCCGTGGGCGCGGCACCTCCCCCAATCAAACGTTGCAATTCGTCCGGTTTCGAGGTCTTGGCAATGGCATCCTCGTAACTGCATTCCCCCTTCTTGTAGAGGTCCGCCAACACCTTCTCCAAAGTCTGCATCCCATACTTCCCGCCGGTCTGAATCGCTGAATAAATTTGGGGCGTTTTCCCCTCCCGGATCAGGTTGGCAATTGCCGGAGTAACCACCATGATCTCCTGCGCCATCACCCGCCCAAACTGCCCCGGTTTGGGGTTTTTCCGCTTCACCAAAGTCTGGCTAAAGACCGCCACCAGGGAACTGGACAACTGCACCCGAATCTGTTGCTGTTGCTCCGGTGGGAACACATCCACCATCCGGTCCACCGTCTGGGAAGCGGAACTGGTGTGCAGGGTGCCAAAGACCAGGTGCCCCGTTTCCGCCGCCGTCACCGCCAACTGGATCGTCTCCAAGTCCCGCATTTCCCCCACCAGGATCACGTCCGGGTCCTCCCGCAGGGCCGCCCGCAGGGCATTGGCAAAACTGCGGGTATCCTCGTTCAACTGCCGCTGGTGAATAATGCTCTTTTGTGGCTCATAGACAAACTCAATCGGGTCCTCCACCGTGAGAATGTGCTCCGCCCGGGTGCGGTTGATATTGTCAATCATCGCCGCCAACGTGGTAGATTTCCCCGACCCGGTTGGCCCCGTCACCAACACCAACCCCCGGGGTTTCTCCGACATCTCCCGCACCACCGGGGGCAAATTCAGGGATTCAAAACTGGGAATTTTCGAGGGCAGTGCCCGCAAACAGGCCGCCACCGTCCCCCGGTCCTTGTACACATTCACCCGGAACCGTGCCAACCCCTTGATCCCATAGGAACAGTCCAATTCCCAATTTTGCTCAAAAATTTTCCGCTGGTTGTTATTCAAAATGCTAAAAATCAACCGCTGGCATTGCTCCGGGGTCATCGGTTCATGGTCCGTGGGGGTGAGCTTGCCACTGATGCGGATGTAGGGAGGCAACCCCGCCGACAGGTGCAAGTCCGACCCGCCCCGCTGGATCACCTCCTCCATCAAATCTTCCATCATCAATTCCATCGGCATCCTCCTCTAGGGCAGTCTCAACATTCGGTTACTCCTTACTCGCTAAACCGGGGGGTAAGGCAGTAGGGGCATTCCATCCATTCCGGCTTGAGGCTGGCATGGCAGTTGCGGCAGACCAACCCCTGCTTGCGCTTGGCCTTCAGTTCCGCCTCCAACCCCGTATCCGTAAAGGTCACCCGCTCCACCTCCTCCAGGGTGGTCAACCCCTGGCGCACCAGTTCCAAACTGTAGGCCAGCAGGGTCTTCATCCCCTCCTCCACCGCCACTTCCTTGATCACCTCCGTGGGGGCATTCTGCGTGATCAGGGATTGCAGACGCTCCGTCACCCGCATCACCTCGTACACCCCGCACCGTCCCTTGTAGCCCGCCCCGTTGCACTTACCGCAGATCGGTTGCCCCTGGGCTTTGGCCTGGCGAATTTGCTCCGGGGAGAGGGTATTGGCCCGGTAAAAGGTCAACCCCTGCCCCGAACCACTCAGCCCAAAGCGGGCCAGTTCCTCCTCCGTCGGCGTATAGGGAATGCGGCACTCACTGCACACCCGCCGCATCAACCGCTGGGCCAGCACCCCAATCAAAGACGCTGAAACCATGTGGGATTCCACCTCCATTTCGGAGAGGCGGGCCACCGCACTGGGGGCATCGTTGGTGTGCAGGGTGGTCAACACCAGGTGTCCCGTCAAAGCCGCCTCAATCGCCGTTTTGGCAGTTTCCTTGTCCCGGGTTTCCCCCACCAGAATCACATCCGGGTCCTGGCGCAAAAAGGCCCGCAAAATGGCGGCAAAATTCATCCCCTTTTCCCGAATCACCTGCACCTGGGTCAAACCCGGCAAAGTGTATTCAATCGGGTCCTCCGCCGTGCTGATATTCACCCCCGGGTCGTTGCGCTCCGCCAGACAGGAATATAGGGTGGTGGTTTTCCCGGAACCCGTCGGCCCCGTCACCAGGATCAGCCCAAAGGGCCGCTTCACCATCTCCCGCACGATACTCAGGGTCTCCGGGTCGGTGATCAATTTATCCAAGCCCAACTGGGTCGAGGAATTGTCCAAAATCCGCATACAGATTTTTTCCCCGTACCGCATGGGCAGGGTATTCACCCGGAAGTCAATCTTGCGCCCCTGGAATATCTTGCGAATCCGCCCGTCCTGGGGCATCCGCCGCTCCGCAATGTCCAAATTCGCCAAAATCTTAAACCGGGAGGTCACCGCCGGGATCACCTGTTTGGGTAAATTTTCCCAGCCCTGGCGCAGTACCCCATCCTTGCGAAACCGAATCCGCAAAAACTCCTCCTGAGGTTCGATGTGAATGTCCGACACCCCCTCGCTCAGCGCCTTCGCCAGGATATTGTTGGCCAGGGCGACAATCGGCGCCTCATCCGCCCCCGCCAACGCCTCGGCCAAATCCACCTCTTCCTCGTCCTTGGCTTCTTCTATGTCCACGTACGGGGACAGGTCAATGTCCGTGTTGATATTCACTTCCTGCTGGGTGCCCGCCACCTTGGAAGCCTGTAACTCGTTGGCGTATTGATTGATCAACCGCAAAAAGTCTTCCTGGGCGATCACCCGCCGCCGCAGACGCAAGCCCTTTTGCCGGGTAATGCGATTCAGTTCGTCCAACGCCTGTAAATTGTCCGGGTTGACCATCGCCACGGTCAGGCTGGGATTTTCGCCCTCCTGGCGTGCCACGGGTAAAAAACTATGGCGACGGCAGGTATCCAAGGGGATCAGCACATCCACTAATTCTTTAATTTGGCTAAAAGAAATCGGGTTGAGTTCCGGGTCGAGGGATTCCACCCCGTAGAGCACCTTGAGTTCAAAAAGTTGTTGCCGCTTGTATTGGCGCACCAACTCAGCGGGCAGGGCTTTGCCCGTGACTTCCTGTAATACCTCCGGCAGGGGACGACCCTCTTTCCGACTTGTCTCTAAGGCTTTGGCGATCTGCTCCCGGTCGGCGATACCGGATTTGATCAGTCCTTTCTCATATGGACTGGTTGGCCGAATGACCATGGCCTTGCGAGGGCTAACAGGCTGATTAACCATAGGGATAGGTGTTGACCAATGAGGTGGAATTTAACTTGGTGATGATCCTAGCTTACACGCTCTGCCCCAATTCCCCAAGGCTATTACCAATTTTGTTGCCCCTGTGTGATAGGGGGCGGAATTTGGGTATATTTTCAGCTATTGGTTCCTGCCGCCTAAGGTGCTTGTGCAACGTTACGGTTGCGCCAATTTCCCCGAGGTCATGATGGCGGGATGAAAGGGATGGTAATTTAGAGATAGCAATAAATAATTCCCATTTTTGGTAGCGATTGGTTTATGGTGAATGCTGGTTCCCCCCCGGAGGATTTAATTCCCGACCCGTTTGCAGAGGCGACTGACCCTGCCCAGCCGGTTGTGGCGCCGGAGGACAGGGCCCCAGAGGTGGCTCCCACTCCTGCGGCGGATGGAGAGATGGAACTCCCTGCCACGTTTGGGGAATTAGCGATTGCGGAAGAACCTACCCCGGAGGCGCTGGCGGCTTTGCGAGAAGAATTGGTACAGGAGCGGGAACGCAACGCTACCCTGCGGGCAGAGAACCAACTGCTGGCGCAAAAACTCGCCCAAGCGGAACAGCAATCCGAGGAGCAACGGGGGCAATTGGTGCGTTTGGCCGCCGATTTTGACAATTACCGCCGCCGGGTGCAACGGGATCAGGAGGAGGCCAGCCTCAAGGCCAAGGCTAAGGTGCTGGAAGAACTGCTGGCGGTGGTGGACAATTTTGAGCGGGCCCGCACCCACATTCGCCCGGAGACGGAAGAGGGCATGGCCATCCACAAAAATTACCAGGGGGTCTATAAGCAAATGGTGGAGGAACTCAAGAAGCTGGGGGTGGCCCCCATCCCTGGCAAAGGCCAACCCTTCGACCCCAACCGGCACGAGGCGGTGATGCAGGAGGCCAGCCATGAGTACGAAGAGGGCATCGTCATTGAAGAACTGCGGCGGGGCTATTTCCTGAAGGTGGGGGAGGAAGACCGGGTTCTGCGCCATGCCCTGGTGAAGGTGTCCACCGGGAAGGTTGAGGCTTCCCCAACTGGGGGGACGGACTAGGCGGGAAGCCCGGGTTCGGGGTATGATGGGGGGCAATGTCAATCTTGTTAGCCCTCTCAAGTTCCTTATAAATTTTTTCCCAGTAGGTGATCATTATCACTGATGTTTTGGGAATACTGTACAAAGCGTTACTCGTCTCATTCCTTCTCTAACTGGCTGGGTAGATGTTATGGCGAAAATTGTCGGTATTGACCTAGGGACCACCAACAGTTGCGTGGCGGTGCTGGAGGGAGGACAGCCTGTAGTAATTACCAATTCGGAGGGAGGGCGCACGACCCCAAGTGTGGTGGGGTTTGGCAAGACGGGGGAACGTTTGGTGGGGCAACCGGCGAAACGGCGGGCGGTGACGGATGCGGAAAATACGGTTTTTAGCATCAAACGGTTCATTGGCCGACGCTGGTCAGAGACGGAGGACGAGCGCAAGCGGGTGCCCTACAAATGTGTGCCGGGCAAAGACAGCACGGTGAATGTGGAAATCCGCAATCAGACCTACACGCCTCAGGAGATTTCCGCCATTATTTTGCAAAAGCTCAAGCAGGATGCGGAGAATTTTTTGGGGGAACCGGTGAAACAGGCGGTGATCACGGTGCCCGCTTATTTTAGCGATGCCCAGCGGCAGGCCACCAAGGATGCGGGGACGATTGCCGGGTTGGAGGTACTGCGGATTGTGAATGAACCGACGGCCGCGGCTCTGGCCTTTGGATTGGACAAGCAGGACCAGGAGCAAACGGTATTGGTGTTTGACTTGGGCGGGGGCACCTTTGACGTGTCCATTTTGCGGATGGGGGATGGGATTTTTGAGGTGGTTTCCACCGCCGGGAACAATCATTTGGGCGGGGATGATTTTGATGCGTGTTTGGTGGATTGGTTGCTGAAGGACTTTCAAGAACGGGAAGGCTTGGATTTGCGCCAAGATAAAATGGCCTTGCAACGGGTGCGGGAGGCGGCTGAAAAGGCCAAAATCGAATTATCCAGTGCCAAAACCACCACGATTAACTTGCCTTTTATTGCGTCGGATGCCACGGGTGCCAAGCATATTGATGTGGAATTGACCCGGGCGAAGTTTGAGGATTTGACCCGTTCTTTGGTGCAGGGAACCCTGGAGCCAGTCGCCCAAGCCCTGCGGGATGCGGGGATGAAGCCCCGGGATATTGACCGGATTTTATTGGTGGGGGGTTCGACGCGGATTCCGGCGGTACAAAAGGCGATCCAGGATTATTTCGATGGCAAGGCCCCGGAGAAATCCGTGAATCCTGATGAGGCGGTGGCAATTGGGGCGGCGGTGCAAGCGGGGATTGTGGGCAAAAATGAGGTGGTCAAGGACCTGTTGCTGTTGGATGTCACCCCCTTGTCCTTGGGGATTGAAACCTTGGGGGGGATTTTCAGCCGGATCATCGAGCGGAATACGACCATTCCCACCAGCCAGTCCCAGACTTTTTCCACCGCTACGGACAATCAAACGGTGGTGGAGGTGCATATCCTGCAAGGGGAACGACCGATGGCCGCTGACAACAAGAGTTTGGGGCGGTTGGAACTGACTGGGATTCCCCCAGCCCCCCGGGGGGTGCCCCAGATCGAGGTCACCTTTGAGATTGATGCCAATGGCATTTTGCAGGTGACGGCGATGGATAAGGGGACGGGGCGGAGTCAGTCGGTGCGGTTGACCAATACCGGGGGCTTGAGTGCGGAAGAGATTAAACGTTTGACTCTGGAGGCGACGTTTAACGCAGAGGTGGATCAGCAGCGGCGGGAATTTGTGGAACTCAAGAATCAGGCGGATGCCCTGCTGTCCCTGTATGAATCTACCTTGCGGGAGCATGGCAACTACGTCAATGATGCGGTCAAGTCCGAGGCGGCGGCACGGGTGGGGCGGATTCGCCGGTTGATGGGGGATTCCATGACCCCCTTGGACAATTTCCGTCAGGAGTTGAACCAACTGAATAAAAACCTCAGCCAGATGGGGGCGGAGATGTACCGGCGCAGTAGCAACCCTGGGGCGGTGACGGCGGGCAGTCCGGGTGGGGATTTTGAACAGTTGGACTAATCCGAGTGGGTAACTGCCTTCTTAGATAATTGATGGCAGTAAAAAATGATTCAAAATAATTCAAAACGAGGGTGAGGGAATGCCCTGTAACCCTTAATTTTCTCAGGATAAAAATATGGGCACCTCTATCAATTCAAAGTTAGCGGTTTCCTCGCCCTTGGTTCTGGCTAATCGGGGCATTCCCACGATGGGATTGATGATTGGTTCAAATAAATAGAGGTTCCCCGATAGCAATCCCCCTCGATTAACGTCAGTTTGCGTGCCCTAGGCATCCAGAAATTCCCCAGAATGGGGTGCAGAAATGAACCTACACCATTCCCTTAAAAGGCTCGGTAGTTGACATTGAAATAAATGCCATAATCCTGGGCATCATTCCCCCGGTCTTGGTTATAGATTAAAGGTGCGCCCAAATCTAACCGCACATCCATCCCCTGAATCGGATTCCAAAGCAAACCCATGCCCATCCCCGCCAAGGTGTTGGGAGTGACCAGGGGATTGGGATTGGCGCGATTATTCCACACCCGCCCAAACTCAATAAACGGTGCCAACTGGAAAACAACCTGCCCGTTTTTGTCCCGCACCATCGGCACCCGGGATTCCAAGGAAATACGAAAGCCGTTGTCCCCCGCCCGGGCGTTTTGCCGATAACCCCGCACCGACTGGGCACCCCCAATCACAAACTGCTGTTGCGCCAATAAGGGTGTAGCCGCCAGTTGCACATCCCCCCGCACAATCAGGAGAAAATCATTCCCCAAATTCTGCACCCGTTGCCCCTGCCCCTGAAAGCTAAAAAACCGCCCATCCGGGATAATTTTGCCGGGAATAGAACCATCGGGATTTTGGGTGGCATTAAAAATGGGCAACCCCAAATTAAATTGCCCTAAAGCCAACCATGCCCCTGTCGCATCTCGATAAATGTAGTCCGCCCCAAATTTCAAAACACTGGTGGTACTGAATCCCTTTTCATCCGGCCCGAAACCAAAAGGCGTGGGTCCCGCAAAAGTAAACGTTTGGGAGCGTTGCCAGGTGAATCCCGTAGATAACGCCAATTCCTGCCGCACACTGCGAATGATGGGTTGCCGAAAGCTGAACTCATACAACTGGGATTCCCCACTGATATTGAGTGCCTCAAAAGTC
>Ga0209018_1002102_pt1 | contig 14691 bp, 10 predicted proteins | sample YNPBryBLVA2012_FD_185814 | JGI IMG/M metagenome (GOLD analysis project Ga0209018, IMG submission 185814) | Anoxygenic and chlorotrophic microbial mat microbial communities from Yellowstone National Park, USA - YNP Bryant BLVA 2012 (SPAdes)... ...
GGATACGGTCCTCGCGCCAGTGGGCCATCCTGCGCGTGCGGGCCACGATCATCAAAGCGATCCGCGACTGGCTCGACAGTCACGGCTACCTGCTCGTCGATACGCCCATCCTCTCCGCCAACGCCGGCGAAGAGACCACCACTCTCTTCGGCGTCGATTTCTTCGGCGAACAGGCGTACCTGGCGCAGACCGGTCAGCTTTATAATGAAGCAAACATGGCCGCGTTTGGCAAGGTCTACTGCTTTGGCCCCACCTTCCGCGCCGAGAAGTCGAAGACGCGCCGTCACCTCACCGAATTCTGGATGGTCGAGCCGGAAATCGCCTTTTGTGATCTCGACCAGTTGATGGAAATCGAGGAGCAGTTTGTCACGCACATCGTCAAGCGCGTCTTGCAAGAGCGGCAGGCCGAGCTGAAATCGCTGGGGCGCGATACCTCGCGTCTGGAGAAAATCGAACCGCCCTTCCCGCGCATCTCTTACGACGATGCCGCTCAAATCTTGCAAGAAGCTTATCAGGCCGCCGAAGATGCAGAAAAGAAAGAACTGCTCAAATTCGAATGGGGGATGGATTTTGGCGCCCCTCACGAGACCGAACTGACCAACCGCTTCGACAAGCCCGTCTTCGTCTATGGTTACCCCACGGCAGTCAAGGCCTTCTACATGGAACCCTGGCCGGGGCGACCCGAAGTATGCAAGAGCGTAGATTTGCTCGCCCCCGAAGGGTACGGTGAGATCATCGGCGGCAGTGAACGCATGTCCAGCTATGACCTCCTCTTGCAACGCATTCACGAACACAAACTGCCAGAAGAAGCCTTCAAGTGGTATCTGGACTTGCGCAAGTACGGCAGCGTCCCACACAGCGGCTTCGGTATGGGCGTGGAGCGCACCGTCGCCTGGCTGTGCGGCATCGAACACATCCGTGAAACCATTGCCTACCCGCGCACCATCAAGCGGGTCTACCCCTAACCCGCATGGAGCAGAACGAGCCGGCCGCTCATCCAGCAAATCCTTGTTTTGGTAACGGCCCTGTTGCGACATTCCCGCAAACGAAGGCGGCCAAAGCAAAGGAGCGCAGAGGCTAGGCGCGGATAACCCTTGCGCCGGCAAAAAGAGCGTTTTAATCTCGAATCATCTACTCACCACAACCGAATTGTGGTATAAGAAGAATACCCTGCTGTGCATGTGTAGTCGCATAACCGGTTTTGGGCCAACACTCACTTTTATGGTCTCAATCTTACGGATGTGACGCGATAGGCCTGAGCCAAGGCGAAGCTACCGAGGAGAGACCAAACCTGCGAAGGCAGGTTCAAAACTTAGCGTCTCACGGCACAGTGGGGTGTCCGTTTAAGTAGCACCCGCCAGTTAACAACTCTTGAACCTATCGTTCGAGAGTTGTTGTTTTGTCTAGCACCAAATTGCTTTTCCAAGACAGGCTGCCACATTATAATTATGAGAGCATCTCGATAAACTAGCTTGAAGAAGGAAGGAAAACACATGAGCGTCAACTCAGCCTCTACCCAAGAACATGACAAACCTCCCAGTACCGCGGGCGATCAGCCGCAATGGCTGGTAGCCGTCATCGCCAATCTCAAACCTGAGCATCACGACGTCCACGAGGGGCCAGCCGATGCCGGGGCCGAATACGACAAACCAGAAACCATTCAGAATATCCGCAATGCTCTCGAAGCCGGGGGACACCGCTCGATTTTCCTCAACGCCGATGAGAATCTGCCGTTTGCCCTGCGCGAGACAAAACCCGACATCTGCTTCAATATCGCCGAAGGAAAAGGCGACGACTCGCGTGAGGCCCATGTACCGGCGCTGTTGGCCCTGCTGGGTATCCCCTACACCGCCTCGCGCATCCTGCCCAACGCCATTTCGCTCGACAAAGTGCTGACCAAAAGGCTATGGCGCGAGGCTGGCTTGCCCATTGCCCCCTATCAGGAATTTACTTCTGCCGATGAGCGCCTCAACCCAGAGCTGGATTTTCCTCTCTTCGTCAAACCCTCGCGCGAGGGCACCGGCATGGGGGTTGACCTGGCAGCCAAGGCCAACAACGCCGAGGAATTGCGCAAGCGGGTGCAATTCGTCCTGGACACTTACAAACAACCCGCTCTGGTCGAAACCTTCTTGCCAGGGCGCGAATTCACCGTGGGTGTTCTCGGCCGTGAAGATGCCCGACGCTATGCCCGCCGACCTGAACTTTACGCAGAAGATGGTTTCCATCGCTTCCCCATTCTCGAAATAGATAGCCATCGCTCCATCACCCCCGGTGTGTACAGCCATGCCGCCAAAGCTAAAGACATGGACGAGCAAGGCGCCCCCGGCTACCTGTGCCCGGCAGACATTCCCCAGAGTTTGCACGATACTCTCCAGGAGCTGGCGATTAAGGCTCACAAAGCCATCGGGGCGCAAGATGTCTCACGGGTAGATTTCCGCCTCGACAGCCAGGGGAACCCTGTTCTGCTGGAGATCAACACCCTGCCGGGTTTGAACCCCGCTATCAGCGACATCTGCATCATGGCCGACGCCGAGAACCTGCCTTACCAGGATTTGATCCTCGAAATTCTCTATCTGGCTGCATCACGCTTCAAGATGATTGGCCCCCGCCGCTGAAACCAGAGTAAACACCCGACCTTGCTCAGGCCGGGTGTTTACTTCAAGCTCCGTTCAGGGAAACAGCCGACGTGCCTTCACCTCGGCAACTGCATCGGGGCGGTAACGATATAACCGAGCCGGGCGACCTTCGCCCACGCGGCGTTGCGCCGTCGGTTCGATAATGCCCGCTTGCAGAATGCGGCGGCGGAAATTGCGCTTGTCCAGTTTTTCCCCCAGGATGATCTCGTAGGTGGACTGCAACTCGCTCAAAGTGAACTCAGCAGGCAGCAGCTCGAAACCCACGGCGCTGTATTCCAACTTGTAACGCAGGCGGCGTAGAGCATAACTCACAATCTCAGCATGATCAAAGGCCAGCAAGGGCAATTCATCCAGCGGGTGCCAACGAGCCTGCACCGCATCGCTGCCACCCTCCCGCCGAAAAGGCGCATCCGCCGGAATGAGAGCAAAATAGGCCACCGTCACAATCCAGCCGCGCGGATCACGATCGGGCGCGCCGTAAGTGTACAACTGCTCCAAATAGGCTTCGTGCAGGCCGGTTTCCTCTTCCAATTCGCGTTGGGCAGCTTCTTCTAGCGATTCACCCTGCTGGACAAAGCCACCCGGCAAGGCCCACCTTCCCCGAAAGGGATCGTCACCTCGTTCAATCAGCAAAACTTGCAAGCGGGTCTCGCGCAGCGTAAAGATGACGATGTCCACGGTGAGGGCCGGGCGAGGATGCTCGTAGAAATATGCCATGGTGGAGGCTCTCCTTCGAAGTTGGTTTCGGCTGCAATATACACCTCTTCGAAATTGCTGACAAGCTATTGGCGGAACTCTTGCCGCACCCCTATCGTCTTGTGCTGGCAACCTACACCTGTTCAGGCTAAAACCTTGCCATGGCGCGGCGTTAGCCGCGCTGGCCCATCACCGTTCGTAACGTCAGCCCATGCCTGGCTCAACAAGGCCGACCATAGGTCGGCGGCAGCCCATCTCTCCGGTTGTGGTAGCCAAGCGACCGTGCTATGATAATCGCTGAAATTCTGAATCCAGGAGGAGCAAGATGAAACCGTTCAAGCTACTTTGTTGGGTGGCCTTGCTGTTGCTCAGCTCGGTTGCCTGCAACCTGCCAGCGATGTCAGCCCCCACCCCCTTCGTATTTCCCACCGCTGATTTCACCCTCACCGCCATCTATTCGACGCTGGATGTCCTAACCGTTACACTGCCGCCGCAAACGCCCACCCTTCCGCCCGCTGTGACCGAGACTTTGCCGCCTGCGCCGCCTACGCCAACAGTCCCCGCGCCAACAGCGACGCCCTTCCCCACCCCAACACCCCTCCCCACGGCTACACCACTCCCGCCCACAGTTCCCCCTACCAATACCCCTCCCCCGCCGACAAACACCCCCGCCCCCCTGATTCGCACAGCGAGCAGCATCGTGGCCAACTATCTCGAAAAAGAACCCAAGATTGACGGCAATTTGAGCGAGTGGAAGTTGCCAAGCTACGCGGTGAAGCATGTTGTCTATGGCAAAGACAAGTGGGACAATGCCGCCGATTTATCGGCCAAAGTGATGGTCGCTTGGGACGAGGCAAACCTCTATATCGGTGTAGCCGTGACCGACGAGGACTACGTTCAGAACGAGAGCGGCATCAACCTGTACAAAGGAGACAGCCTAGAAATCTTGTTCGACACCAATCTGGCTGCCGATTTCTACGTCAAAGAACTCAGCCCGGATGATTTCCAGCTCGGCATTTCGCCCGGCTCGCCAGAGCCCAACACCAATCCCAACGCTTACCTGTGGTTCCCCACCTCGCTCGACGGTGTCCCCAGCGGGGTGCGTATCGCTGCCGACCGCCAGGACGACGGCTATACCGTCGAGGTGGCTATCCCCTGGGATGTATTCGAGATCACGCCGCAGGCGGGCAAGCATTACGGCTTTGCCTTTTCGGTCTCAGACAATGACAAGACGGGCGATAGCGTGCAGCAAACCATGATTTCCAATGTGCCCGACCGCCGGCTGACCAACCCGACCACCTGGGGCGACCTGCAACTGAGCAAGCCCTAACCCCTGGCGCTCATCAACAAAACAGGCCCGGCAAAACGCCGGGCCTGTTCAATTGCACGGAGAGACAACCGCTCAGGCGGGCGGCTGGGGATATTGGCTGATTGCTGTCGTCAGCGGCTTGGTTTTATCCCGCAGGTAGAGGGTGTTGAATTCTTTGAGACGGGCGCAGAGAGCGTCATCGAGGGCGTTGGCAGACATGCGCCAACTCCAGTTGCCGCTAGGGTTGCCGGGATAGTTCATACGGGCGGTGTTATCCAGGCCGAGGACATCCTGCATGGGCGCCAGGGCAAAGGTGGCTACGGAAGACCACACGGCGCGGATCATATCCCAGGCCACATCGCGGCCGTCACGAGCCACGTAGCGGCGGAAGAAATCCTTTTCCTTTTCATCCACCCGCTGATACCAGCCCCAAGCCGTATCGTTGTCGTGCGTGCCGGTGTAAACCACACAATGGCGAGGGTAATTGTGCGGCAAGAAAGGATCACTGGCATCGTTGGCAAAAGCAAACTGGAAAATCTTCATGCCAGGCAAACCTAAGCCATCGCGCAACTCGACCACATCGGGGGTGATCACGCCCAGGTCTTCAGCGATGATGGGCAATTCGCCCAGGGCGGCGCGCACCGTCTCGAATAAATCCTTTCCCGGCCCGCGCACCCAGCGCCCAATCTCGGCAGTGGGGTTGCCGGCGGGCACCTCCCAATAGGCGGCAAAACCGCGGAAATGATCGAGACGGATGATGTCCACCAGAGCCAGCACCGAACGGATGCGAGCGAGCCACCAGGCATAGCCGCTGGCGCGGTGAACATCCCAACGGTAGAGAGGGTTGCCCCACAACTGCCCGGTGGGCGAGAAATAGTCAGGCGGCACCCCCGCCACAACGGTTGGATTGCCTTCTGCGTCGAGATAGAACAGCTCGCGCTGCACCCAGACATCGGCGCTATCGTGGGCGACAAAGATGGGGATATCGCCGATGATCTGGATGCCCAACGCCTGAGCGCGGCTGCGCAAAGCCTGCCACTGACGGAAGAAGATAAACTGGCGAAAGATTTGGCGCTGAACGTCCAGGCGATGTTTCTGCAAGGCTTGCCTCAGCGCCGTCGCTTTGCGGTCGCGCAGCGGCGCTTCCCAGTTTACCCATGAAGCGCCGCCATGCACCTCCTTGAGCGCCATGAACAGGGCAAAATCGTCCAACCAATCGGCCTGCGCGGCGCAGAAGGCATCGTATTCCGCTCTCAGGTTAGCCGAAATACCCTGCTGAAAGCGGTTGAAAGCGCGGTCGAGCAAACTCAGCTTCCAGACGATCACCTTGCCAAAATCCACATGGTCTGCCGGCAGGAGCGGGCGGTTTGCCAAGTCATCGGCGGTAAGCAAACCATCTTCCATGAGCGAATCGGGGCTGATGAGATAGGGATTGCCGGCAAAAGCGGAGAAGCACTGGTAGGGGGAATCGCCGTAACCCGTTGGGCCAAGCGGCAACACCTGCCATAAGCCGCAACCGGCCGCGTCGAGGAACTCTAGCCATTTGAAAGCCTCTGGGCCGATGTCGCCGATGCCATAAGGGCCGGGCAGGCTGGTGGGATGAAGCAGGATGCCGGAGAGGCGCTCAAATTTCATAAGGGAGTCTCCTGGTCTGAATGTACTCGTCGCTGCGGACGATATCGGTGGTGAAATCGGACTCGACCACATCAGTGCCGATGACCGCCCCGGGTTCGATGACGAAATTGGAGGGAATGCGGCTGTTCTTGCCAATCATGCTGATTTGCGGCTGGGGCCCGGGGACGATAGCTCCCACGCGACAGTTTTCGCCGACGCGAACTTTCTTGTCAATAATGGCATGTTCGATCACCGCGCCCTTCTGAATGACGGTATCGGTCAGGATGATGGATTCGCGCACCACTGCGCCAGCTTCGATCTTGACGCCGGGGGAAAGCACGCAGCGCTCGATGCGCGCCCCGGGGGAAATTTCGCAGCCATCACAAATCATGCTGTTTTCGACCACCGCGCCGCGGGCAAGCCAGACGGGGGGGCGCTCCTCCGAACGAGTATGAATGATCCAGGAGCGGTCGTTGAGATCGAAGGGAGGTTTGTCCTCTAACTGATCCATGTGCGCCTGCCAATAAGAAGTCACCGTCCCCACATCCACCCAATAACCGCTATAAGGATAGGCAAAAACCCGCTCGCCTTTGTTGACCAAGCGGGGCAGAATGTCTTTGCCGAAATCGTGGGAAGAGTCTGGCCGGTTGTGGTCCTCCCACAAAGCTCGGTCGAGCGTTTCCAGGTTGAAAAGGTAAACCCCCATATTGGCCAAATCTGAAGGCGGGTTAGCCGGCTTTTCGACAAAGGAGGTGACGCGATAATCTTCGCTAAAGCCCACCACGCCGAAACGCGACGCTTCGGCGAGGGGGACGCGAATGGTGGCCATGGTCAGGCTGGCGTCGTGATCGAGATGGAAGGCCACCAGGGCATCGTAATTCATCTCGTAGATATGGTCGCCGGAGAGGATCAACACCAGATCGGGATTGGTTTGCTTGATGAAGCGGAAGTTTTGCTGGACAGCGTCGGCAGTGCCGAGATACCAATCGGAGGCGCCGCGAGCCTTGTAAGGGGTGTAGATGCGCACCCCGCCGGTCCAATCCCGATTGAGGTCCCACGGGCCGCCGGCGCCGATATGCTCGATGAGTGAGTGCGGGCGATACTGCGCCAGTATCATCACATCGAAGATACCCGAGTTGACACAATTGGAGAGGGTGAAGTCAATGATGCGGTACTTGCCCGCGAACGGCACGGCGGGCTTGGTGCGCTTGGCAGTCAGAATGCCCAATCGAGAGCCTTCACCGCCAGCCAGGATGACAGCACGCGTTTTCATGATAACCTCGCTTTCTTGAGTGAGATGGTGCCTAACCCATAGATTCCTTGCACACAAAACAAGAATTTGCTGGATTAGCGCCCTGGTCATTACGGTTTTATGCAGTTGAGGCGCTAACCCGTTTAGCGCCTAAACCGGTTAGGAACATCGTCTAAGCTGCTCCAGCTTGAGGCAAAACATCATGCCTTTGTAGCAAGACACCCTTTAGGGCAGGCTGCTCGAGAGAGTTCGATACAAGGCCACATAGGCCTGCGCCGATTTCTCCCATGAAAAATCCTGTTGCATGCCGTGGCGTTGGTAAGCGCGCCAGCGGCGTTTGTCGCTGTAGGCCGAGAGGGCACGGCGGATGGCTGAAGCCAGAGCCTGGCCGCTCGTCTCTTGAAACAGAAAACCGGTGGCAGAGCGGGGATTGGCGCCTTGCGCCACATCGCTGATGGTATCGCGCAAGCCGCCGGTGGCGCGGGCGATTGGCACACAGCCATAGCGCATGGCAATCATTTGCACCAGGCCGCAAGGCTCGTAGCGGGAGGGAATCAGCAAAGCATCGGCACCGGCGTAGATGCGGCGGCCAAGGGGGGCATCGAAGCGGATCACCGCCCGCACTCGGTCGGGGAAACTGCGCTCCAGTTGGCGGAGCGATTCCTCCAGATCAGGCAAGCCAGTGCCCAACAAGATCGCCCGCCAGGGTAAATCGAGCACCTGCTGCAAGGCGTCCAAAGCAATGTCCACGCCTTTTTGATAGTCCAAGCGGTTGATCATCGCTAAGAGAGGGACCTCCGGCTGCGGCCAAAAGCCAAATTCACTCTCCAAAGCCTGCTTGTTAGCCGCCCGCGCCGCAAGGTTTTCGAGCGAAAAGCGGCTGACCAGGTGCGGATCGCTCTCCGGATTCCAATGCTGGACATCCACACCGTTGATGATGCCGCTGATACGGTCGGCGCGCGAGCGCAGGAAGCCATCCAGACCTGCGCCGAAATCGGGAGTGAGAATCTCGGCTGCGTAGGTGGGTGAGACAGCGACAATGCGGTCGGCAGCCAGCAAGCCCAGCGGCAGGGGCAGATGATTTGCCCAGCCAGGCAGCTCGCTGTTCACCGCTGGCGGCAGCCCAAAGGCTTGAAGCGGGACACTGCCCGCCGTGCCCAGGTAAGGCAAGTTGTGAACGCTCAAGACGGTTTTGGTGCGTTCGAAGAAGGGATCGGTAGCGCGGTTTAGCCCCAACCAATAGACCGCCGCAGCCGTGTGCCAATCGTTGGCGTGGACGATATCCGGCGGCCAGTCCAAGGCGCGCGCCAACTGTAAAGCTGCCAGCGAGAAATAGATATACTTATGAGCGTCGAAGCCCCAATCATCCGAGTACACCTTGGCTTCCGACGGAATGGGCGGCCCGCCAATCAGGTAAACCGGCAGGCCTTTCCAGTTGGTGAGGAATGCTTCTGCCGGGATTGGCCCGCTGGCATGAGGTACATGGAAAGTCGCCACGCGCTGCAAATCGTAGGCTTCACGGCGGATGGCGCCGTGCAAGGGAATCACCAAACGGATATCCACATCCCCCTGCGGGGTGACACTCTCCTGGCGGATCACTCGCGGTAGAGACCCGGCGACATCACCCAACCCGCCGATTTTGACAAAAGGCTCAGCTTCGGATGCCAGGAACAATACTTTGAGCAAGCGTTTCATAGAAAACCCTTCTCCAATCCAGCACTCCCGGTCAATATCACCTATTTTACACGATTATCTGCTCCCCATAGTCTTTTCAGCCCAACAAAGTGGCAAAGGAAAACCGCTTCCGAACGCTCCCCCCAGGGCGGGCTGTCGTTCGGAAGAATGTTCAATAACCCTCCAGCCGTGTCCACGTCTCACCGCCATCGGCCGTCTGCCAGAGGGTGATTTGCTGGTGACACAGCCATGCGCCGCGGCGCTTATCGCCCTGGCACGCGCCGTTGATTGCCAAAGCCCAGCCATGGGTGGCATCGCTGAAAACGTTGGCAACTGTTCCCTCCGGCAGGGTGGTGGGTACGACGGACTGAATGTCTTCGATAGAAGCAGCCAGCCAGGTAATGCCGCCATCGGCGGTGACAAACGTCTCACTGCCCGTTGCACCGCCCACGATCCAGCCGTGTTGGTCATCGGAGAATCGCGCTTGCCCGGCAATGGGCAAAGCGGCTATTTGCCATGTCTGCCCGCCGTCACGGGTGGCCAACATGGTCGCCAGGCTGAAGTTGCTGCCGCTGAGGCGTTGGAAAACGATCCAGCCGGTCTGATCATCCAAAAATTGCAGCGAAAGGGGACGCCAATCGCCAGCCGGCAAAGGCGGCAAAGCCTGCGTCTGCCAGGATTGCCCGCCATCCGTGGTGAGCGACAAGGCAAAGCTGTCTGCAGCAACCGCCACCAACCAGCCACGCCAGACATCGGCAAAGTAGGCGTGCAATACGACTGTGTTGATAGGCGCGAGGTCGTCCCATGATGCGCCGCCGTCGGCTGTCCAGCGCAAACGCCCTTCGCTGAGCACCCAACCGGCCGAAGCTGTAACCGGCTGGAAAGCCGTAATCGGCGCGCCAGCCGACGTCAGCACAACGCCGGCAGAAAGAGCCGCGTCTGACGTGGAGGCTACGAGGGGCGAAACGACCGCTCCATCGGCAACGTTGCTGTCAATCGCCAGCGTCAGGCTGCCCCAGGTTTCATTGTGGGTAGCGGCATACTGGCGCAAGCGCTGGTGATTGGCCCACAAGCTATTGGAGACACAGGCGACGTTCCAGACGGTGGCGTTAGGGTCATAGAAACCGGCATTGTAAGCCGCCAGCCAGACGTAGTCCGGAAAGTGGACGAGAGTTGCCCAATCGCTGACATAAGAATTGCAACCAGCGCCATACACACCGGCGCGGCTGCCTAACTCGTGAAGGCGCGTCACCCAGCCTTCCAGGAAAGATTTGACCGTCTGGCGGCAGGCTGTGGTGGCGGGGTAGAAATCCTCTAAATCGTAGTAGATGACAGAGCCTTGCGTGCCGGAGAGGGTCAAGCCCAGAGAAGCTGCCACAGCCAGGGCGGCCTCGGCTTCGGTGCGCCCCTCGTTATAGGCCAGCAGGGGGTCATCACTCATGGTGTAGTAGTTGTGGGGAGAGCAAGGCGCTTGTGGGCCGACCCAGGTTGGGATGAAAATCCAGCCCTGGCTATGGACGGCAGATACCCAATCGGCAGTCAGATTGCTGCTGCGGCAGGTGACGAGGTTGTTGCCGCCCAGGTAGAGGTTGATGGTGTAGTAGGGGCTGTAAGTCCACCAGGTTTGCATCTGACTGATGGAAGGCAAGCGGCACAAGTCGAAAGCGGGCTTCTGGCTCAGGACGACAACGCTGGTTGGGGTTGGGGTGGGGAGCGGGGTAGATGTCGAAGTGGGGGTGAGGGTGGGAGTGGGGCTGGGCATTTTGTAGATAACCGGCAGGAAGGCGTTGGCGGACAAAGTGGTTGTAATCGTAGTTGTAGGGGTGAGTGTGCCGCTCTCAACAGTCTGGTGCAGTGGTTGCGCCTGACCTGCCGCAGCCGCCAGCCTCAACCAGGCCAGGCAGAGAAGCAGCAGAACGAGAAAGGTAAGATGATGGACAGGTTTCATGGTGGTATCCAAGCGTTGTTGGCAGGTGTGCTTCAGGCGGCAAAGAAGGTGCGCAAACCGCGGTAACACTCTGTCCCCAGTTTGTGCCCGGCCTCGTGCTCGCAATAATCCACCTCGGCGCCCGCCTGGCGCAGGGTCTGCACAGCCTGACGGGCGCGCTCGATAGGCACTATCTCGTCCTGGCTGCCATGCGCCACGTAAGCGCGTTTGCCTTGCAAGGGCAGACCATCGGCCAAAGTCTCTGCCCCGTCTGGCAAGAAACCTGCCAGGCCGATGAAAGCTGCCACACGCTGAGGGAAAGCCAGCGCCAGAGCATAGGTGAGCGCCGCCCCTTGTGAGAACCCCATCACCGTCAGACGGGCAAAATCAACCTGGGGGAAGTTGGTCGCAGAAAGCAGACGCCACAAATCATCCATGACTGGGCGGAAACCTTCCAGGGTAGGCCATGTGCCGGCCTGATACTGCCGCCAACTGAAGCCGCGCGGTTGGGTAACGTAAGGGCCGCGCGGGGCAATCAGCCAGTGGTCGGCGGGCAGCGCCGGGGTAAAGACGCCCATCGAAGTTTCGTCCCCCGTCCAGCCATGCAACAACACAATCGCCGGGGCGGCCTCACCAAGCGGAAGAGCTGGCGGGCGCAGGCGCACCACCCAACCATCCAGGGAGAGAGTTCGATAATCAGGCATCAAAGCAATCACTCACCTCGGGCGCGTTTTGCCAGCCATTCGATGGCCCACAAAGCCAATGCAATCAGAGCCAGGGGAGATAATCCAGCCAGCAGGCAAATCAGGCCCATCAGCGCCGCCCCGCCGCCATAATTCAGGTAAATCAGCCCCAAGCCAACCGTGAACAGCAAGAGGACGAAACCAACCAGCAAGCGCAGGTTGGTCTGCCGGGCGTAACGGCGCAAGTCACGAGCCATAGCCGCTTGCGGCGAAGAGGGCGGAGGGGCGTTGCCCCCGGCGGCGGCAGCTTCGCCCCAACGAGGTGCCCACGACGCCCACCTGCGCCGGGATGCGCCTGCTTGCACTGGTCGAATTCAATCGAGTGTCCACAGCCAAATTGTACTACAAACGCCCAAGCCCATCGAAGGTAGCACAGACTTGCCAGCTTGCCAACCAGCCAGGCGCAGAAGCTAGCGCCGCCTTGCCCAACCGCCAAGCGTCCGCCTCATTCGACCGTCACGCTCTTGGCCAGGTTACGCGGCTGATCCACGTCCAGCCCGCGCAGAGCGGCGATGTGATAGGCCAGCATCTGCAAGGGGATGACCGTTACCACCGGGCTGAGCAGCCAGGGGGTTTCGGGCACCCACAGGATGTAATCGGCCTCGTTGGGAATGAGAGTATCGCCGTCGGTCGCAACAGCCACCACCATGCCGCCGCGCGCTTTGGCCTGTTGGATCTGGCTGAACATCTTGTCGTACCAGGGATCGCGCGGGGCGAGAACGATGACGGGCATGGTACGGTCAATGAGCGCAATGGGGCCATGCTTCATCTCGCCTGCCGGGTATCCTTCGGCATGGATGTAAGAGATTTCCTTGAGCTTGAGCGCCCCTTCGTAGGCGATGGGCATGTTCACGCCGCGGCCAAGATACAGGCAATGCTGGGTATCCTTGAGAGCTTGCGCCACAGGGATCACTTGGGCTTCGCGGTCGAGACAGCGCCCAACCAAATCGGGTATCAGACGCAGGTCGGCCACCAGGCGGCGGCGGTTGGCTTCACTAAGGCCGCCGCGCAGATCGGCCAGCAGGATCGCCAGCATGTACAGGTCCACCAGGGGGGCGGTAAAGGCTTTGGTCGAGGCCACGCCAATCTCTGGGCCGGTCTGCATCGAGATGAAACCGTCGGCAATGCGCATGGCCTGAGAGCCAATGGCATTGACGATAGACCACAAGATAGCGCCCTTGCGGCGGGCCTCTTCCATGGCGGCCAACGTGTCTGCGGTTTCACCCGATTGGCTAATGGCCAGCACCACCGTGTCGGCATCGGCAATGGGGTCGCGATAGCGAAACTCGGAGGCGATGTCCAATTCCACCGGCACGCGGGCAATATGCTCAATCAGCACCTTGCCCACCATACCGGCATGGGCAGCCGTACCGCAGGCGGTGATGAAGATGCGGCGGATGCGGCGCGCCTGGGCAGCGGTTAGGCGCAGTTCGGGCAAGCGCACTCGTCCGTTTTCGAAATCCACCCGCCCGGCGATGGTATCGGTTAGGGAACGCACCTGCTCATGGATTTCCTTGTGCATGAAGTGACGATACTCGCCTTTTTCCGCAGCGACAGGGTCCCAAGAAACCGTGTGAACCTGGTAGTTGACCGGCATCCCGTCCAGGGTCTCGACCAGCAGACGGTCGCGGCTGAGCACAGCCATCTGCCGGGATTCGAGGAAAACCACGCGGCGGGTATGTTCGAGGATAGCAGGCAAGTCGGAGGCGACGAACATCTCGGCTTCGCCTAAACCGACGACGATGCCGCCGGCGTTGCCAATACGGGCGGCGACGATCTTGTCAGGCTCGCCGGACGAGAGCAAAACAATGCCATGCGCCCCCTTGAGATGGTTGAGCGCCTTGCGGGCCGCTTGAGGCAAGGAACAGTCGTCCGAGAGATAACGTTCGACGAGGTGGACGATGACTTCGGTATCGGTGTCGGAATTGAACACGACGCCCTCAGCAGTCAGCTCTTCGCGCAGCTCGAGGTAGTTCTCGACAATGCCGTTATGTACGACCACCACGTTACCGGTCATGCCCATGTGGGGATGGGCATTGCGGGCGCTAGGCTCGCCGTGTGTGGCCCAGCGAGTGTGGCCAATGCCGACATGGCCATGAACCGGTGATGCAGTCACCAACGCTTCCAAGCGCGAAAGCTTGCCCACCTCGCGGCGCACTTCGATATGGCCGTTTTCCAGAATGGCCAGACCGGCTGAGTCGTAGCCGCGATATTCCAGCCGTTTCAGGCCGGAGAGGATGATCGGCGTGGCGTCTTGCCCGCCGATGTAACCGACGATTCCACACATAGGGTAATCCCTCCAAAAAAGTTGTCTGGCGTTCTGGCAAGCGTAGATAGAGGCTCTTCGCCCGCCGAACGCTGCATTGCCACTCTTCGACGCTTTGGGCGCCGGTCACCCGGCGGTTTGACGACGAAGTTCGTCTAGGGGAGGGAAAGAGAGCGGGAGGTGGCGCTCCCGGAGGGCTTCCGCTGATCGGCGATTGCGACAACCGCACTTCGATTTTCCCGGCCCCGGGGCAGGCAACCCCATTGGGGAGGCCGCGCACCCCCTCGGCCCAGACCGGTTAGTCTCACCTTGCGGTGAGAAACCCTCATCCTCGTCAACGATGTCGGGGCTTTCGCCCAAACACAGTCCTTGCGCTGTCTTTCCCAATTCAATCGCTTGCCTTACACCTCCACCATGGGTTTGTGTGACAAGGCGGAATTATACCATCCCTTGTGTGCAAGCGCAGAAGGTAGCCAAAGATATACTTGATATATATTACCGTATTTGGTATAGTATTTGTGGTGGGTATCTCCCCACCGGAAAGGAGACAAAATGAGCATCAAACCACACCGCC
>Ga0209018_1002103_pt1 | contig 14686 bp, 8 predicted proteins | sample YNPBryBLVA2012_FD_185814 | JGI IMG/M metagenome (GOLD analysis project Ga0209018, IMG submission 185814) | Anoxygenic and chlorotrophic microbial mat microbial communities from Yellowstone National Park, USA - YNP Bryant BLVA 2012 (SPAdes)... ...
ATGTGGCATCGCCCGGATACGCGCCTGGCGCTGATCGGCGCAATAATGATCGTTCCAGGCGTTGTCCTGCATGAACTGCTCGGATGGCGCGCCTTCTGGATCGACGCCCTGGCATTTGCTGCGCTGATTGCCGCCGGTCTGCCGATTGCACGTAGCGCCTGGCGTTCGCTCATCGGCAGTCGCACGATCTCGATCAATGCGCTGATGACCATTGCCGCGATTGGTGCGGTGATCATCGGAGCGCATGTCGAGGCGGGGTTGGTGATGGTGCTGTTTGCGATTGGCGAGGCGATCGAAGGGTTTACCGCTGCACGCGCGCGCGACGCCATTCGTTCGCTCATGAGCCTTGTTCCTGAAACCGCGCTGCGTCTCCGCGACGGGTATGAAACCAGGACGCCGGTCGCCGACCTGGAGGTTGGCGACATCATCGTTGTGCGTCCTGGAGAACGGTTGCCGATGGATGGCGTTGTGCGCACCGGGGTATCGCATGTTAACCAGGCGCCGATCACCGGCGAAAGTGTGCCGGTTGTCAAGACGCCGGGAGCGGACGTGTACGCTGGCAGTGTCAACGGCGAAGGGGTGCTCGAAGTGACGGTCACTCACCGGGCAGGCGACACGACGATCAGCCGCATGATTCGTCTGGTGCAGGAAGCGCAGGATCGTCGTGCGCCAGTGCAGCGCATGATCGATCGCTTTGCGGGATGGTATACGCCGGCAGTCGTTGCCATTGCCGCACTGGCTGCCATTATCCCGCCGCTGCTGTTCGGGCAACCGTTCTGGAACCCGTCGCCGGACGAAACCGGCTGGCTCTACCGCAGCCTGACGCTGCTGGTGATTGCGTGCCCCTGTGCACTCGTCATCAGCACGCCGGTGAGTGTGGTCAGCGCGTTGAGCGCTGCAGCGCGTGCTGGTGTGTTGATCAAAGGCGGAGCGGTGCTGGAGACACTTGGTCGCGTGCGTGTCGTTGCCTTCGATAAAACCGGGACGCTGACCACCGGCAGACCGGCGCTCGTTGCAGTACGCTCGGTGGAATGCCGCGAGCCGGAACAGAACGAGGATGCACGTTGCGACGCATGCACAACGCTGCTCGAACTTGCCTGCGCCGTCGAGCAACGCTCCGAACATCCCCTGGCGCACGCGATTGTCGATGCCGCGCGCGTGCGGGGAGTCATGCAGAACGCGCCACGCGCCACATCCGTCACGGCGCTGCCGGGTCACGGGATTGTGGGGGATGTGAATGGACGCACGGTCCTCATCGGCAGCCATCGTTACTTCGATGAAACAGCGCCTCACCCGCCCGCCTTCTGTGATCGCGCGGAACGGGACGCTGGCGCCGGTCGCACGCCGCTGATGGTCAGCATCGATGGGACGTTCGCCGGTATGCTGAGCGTCGCCGACGCTGTTCGTCCCGAGGCGCGCGAGACCATTGTGCGCCTGAGACAGGCGGGGATCCGGCAGGTCGTTATGCTCACCGGCGACCGCCAGGAAACAGCGCAGGCAATCGCCGCCAGGGTCGGCATCGATGATGTGCGCGCCGGAATGCTGCCGGAACACAAGGCGGCGGCAGTTGAAGAACTCCAGCGCACCTGCGGCGCCGTGGCAATGGTCGGCGACGGCATCAACGATACTCCCGCCCTGGCATCGGCAACCGTCGGGATCGCAATTGGCGCTGCGCACGGCGGCACAAATCAGGCAATGGAAACCGCCGATGTCACCCTGATCAGCAACGACCTGCGCCGCCTTCCATTCGTGTTCGACCTGGCGCGCACCGCGCAACGCACGATTACGGTCAATATCGCTTTCAGCATTGGCGTGAAGGCGGTGTTTCTCGCCATTGCCGCACTGGGCTTGAGCACGATGTGGATGGCGGTGCTCGCAGATATGGGGACGTCGCTGCTGGTGACGCTGAATGGTCTGCGGTTGCTGGGGATGCGCCACCAGGGAGAGGCGTGAAAACCCTTTCAGAACACTCGCGTTGAGCGCGCATACCGGGAGCGTATGCGCTTCCAGAGGCAGGTTCTTTGTCCTTTCTCCCGTTTCAGCCATCAGGACGCCCCAACTCCCCCTTCTCCCCTTGTGGAAGAAGGGGGTCGGGGGGATGAGGGGCACATGAGTGGGACGCCCGCGCACCCGGCACGCAGGCGGTTCTGTCATGCCGCACGTTGCTCTAGCGAACGGTCAGCGGCAGGAATACCCGGTACTGCCCGGCTGAAGAAGAGACCGTGAAATCCTGCCCGCTCAGATCGCCAGCGACCGTCACGGTGCGCGAGGCGGGCGCAAAGGCGTACCCGTCGCGCGAAGGAGTGAGGGTATATGCGCCCGCTGGAACGCCGCTCAGCGCGTAGAAACCCTGCGCATCGGTCGTGGCGCTGCGCGTGCCGTCAGAGATGGTCACCCCTGCCACGCCATTTCCTGCGTTATCGGTCACCCGCCCGCGAACGGCGTAGGTCACGAGGGTCGCTGTGAAATCCTGCCCGCTCAGTTCGCCGGTGACTGTCACGGGGCGCGAGGCGGGCGCAAAGGCGTACCCGTCAAGCGAAGGGGTAAGCGTGTATGCGCCCGCCGGGACGCCACTCAGCGCGTAGAAGCCCTGCGCATCGGTCGTGGCGCTGCGCGTGCCGTCAGAGATGGTCACCCCTGCCACGCCATTCCCCGCGCTGTCGGTCACCCGCCCGCTGACGATGTGGGGAAGCAACGCAGTGAAGTTCTGCTCGCGCAGATGACTGACGACTGTGATCGACCGACTCGACGGATAGAAGACATAATCGCTGCACGAGGGAGTGAGGTTGTATGTCCCCGGCGGTACGTTTGTCAGTGTATAGTTCCCATCCATATCAGTGGTTGCAGAACGCATTCCAATCGAAACGGTCGTGCCTGCGACGCCGTTCCCCGCGTTATCGATCACCCGCCCGCTGATGGTGCAGGGCTGACAGATCGCCGCAAAGTCCTGTCCGCTCAGATCGCCGTTGACTGCAATCCAGCGCTGATACGGCGTGAACGTGTAATCAGGGTGGGATGGAACGAGCGGGTACCCGCCCGACGGTACATTCGTCAGAGTATAGCGCCCCTGGGCATCAGTCATGGCGCTGCGCACGCCATCGGAGATGGTCACGCCTGCGATGCCGTTCCCTGCGCTATCGGTCACCTGCCCGCTGACGGTGTAGGTTGGAAGGATCGCAAAGTCCTGCCGGTTCAGATTCCTGCCCGCGTTGATGGTCACCGCGCGGCTGGATGGAGAAAAGACGAGACTGCTGTGCGATGGGGTGAGCGTATACGTGCCCGGAGGAACATGTTTCACAATGTACACGCCATACTGATCGGTGAACGCACTCCGGGCGCCATCAGACACGACAACATTCGCTATGCCGCTCCCCAGCGACGTTACCCGTCCCGAAATTGCGGACGTGCCCGGCGCCAGGCGATCATAGTACGCATAGTCGATCCATTGACCGATACCCGACACCCCGTAGCCGATCCACATATATCCGCCTTCACCCCACGCGCTGCCCCAGGAATTGCGCAGACGCCACGCGCCCCGACTGCCTCTGCTATCGTCCCATCCCACCAGCACCACTGCATGGTTGATGCTTCCATTGCACGCGGCTGACTCATCGGTCTCGAAGACTCCTGATCGGTACCACATAAAGTGCGAACCTGCGCAAACATAGGCGGACACCGGACCGTGCTCATAGATGATGCGCTTGATGGTGGCAATGTCGGCGTTGAAAACCTGGTTCCACGCCAGCAGGCGTTCGTGGTGGGGCAGTGCGCGGGTGAGCGGCGCATCCTGAGCGGTATACGGAAGGTCGCTTTCATAGACAGCGCCCGCCTCCGTCTGGTACGCTGGAAGGCGACCGATGAACAGGTCGAATGCCGGGATCCCGCCATCGCATGTGCCGTGTGTTCCTGCCGAGATCAGGTACTGCTCCGACAGATCGCGTTCGACGCCATCGACGCGCTTGAGCGCAGACTCGACCACCCCCGTCGTGGCGAATGCCCAGCAGGAGCCACATCCTCCCTGATCTTTCACCGGCGTGCAGGCGCCCTGATCACACCAGTTGAAGGTGGTCGGTAAACCCTCCTGTGCGCCCATCACCACCGGTTGAGGTGCGGAACTGGATGACGGTTGCACCACTTGAGGCAGAACGGTGAAGCGACCGAGGGTTTCAATGCGAATGCTGAAGGTGCGCTGAACAGCGCGATCCCACGGTCGGCGGTAGACCAGGGTGAGCGTCTCTTCCCCGGCGCGTACCGGCAGGAACGTCAACACCTGCAATACTGGCGCGCCTGTTTCCATTCCCGTCGGAGACGGCGCCTCGAACACCGGGTCGCCCAACGGTCGCAATAGCGACGACGATGGTTCAATTTCCCAGCCGTAGCCGGTTGCGGGATGTCCCTCCAGTTTGACGATCAGGCGTTGCCCATCGGTCAGGGTGACCCTGGTTCCATCGCGATCCAGTGTTACAACGACATCGCGCGACGATGATTGCGCGAACGATGGGATGACGAGTAACGCAACAGCGATGCTCAGAAAGGTGAGCATGCCTGCCAGTCTGCGGAAGTGAGCGACGACGAGCATAGCGACGTTCTTCCTGGTAAGACGAAGCGGCAATGTCGCATGCTGGCGGCAGAACGCCTTGTTTTCCAGAAAGGATTATAGAGGGCTATCAGGCGCCTGGGAATTGAGGCGATGTTCCTGTTTTTCCGGTAGTACCGGTACTGCTCATATCCCTCTTGACCGGTTTAGTCAGTTGTGCTATACTCGGCGCATCCAGGGACATCAATCAGTCGTCAACGCACGTAGCGCATCTGTACGCGATCCATGACTGCGTGATCGCGGGCAGGTGTGGTGTTGCGCTTTTTTAGCGCCACGCGCCCTGTGCATGTCTCGCCCATATGTGCATTGGATGGCGGGTATGCTTCCTGAGGGGGTTGCCCCTTGTTATCCGCTCGAGCAAAGGAGCTACGAATGAGCCACGATCGTCGCTACCGCTGGACTGCGCTACTCGCCCTGTTTGGTCTGGTTATTGCCACCTTCGCTCTCCCCGGCGCACCACGTGTGGTGCACGCCTCCGACACCCCCACACCCGCATCGGTCACAATTGCTGGCAGTTTTCAGAGTGAACTGGGCTGCCCCGGCGACTGGCAGCCTGAATGCACCGTTACCCGCCTGGTGTACGATGCAGCTGATCAGGTCTGGCAGGCGACCTTTACGATCCCCGCCGGCAACTGGGAGTACAAGGCGGCGCTGAATGGATCATGGGACGAGAACTATGGCGCGAATGCGCAGCGCAATGGATCCAACATTGCCCTGTCACTCAGTTCGTCCAGTCCTGTCAGGTTCTACTACGACCACGAAACGCACTGGGTCGCCAGCAACCGCAATACCCGCATCGTCACCGCGCCCGGCGACTACCAGAGCGAACTGGGTTGCCCTGGCGACTGGCAACCGGATTGTTTGCGCTCCTGGTTGCAGGACCCTGATGGCGATGGAACCTTCAGTGCGACGGTAACCGGTCTGCCCGCCGGTAATTACCAGTTCAAGATCGCCATCGATGAGAATTGGAGCGAAAACTACGGTGCTGGCGGCACTCCTGGCGGGGCGAATATTCCGTTCAGTGTGCCTGCACCTGGCTATCGGGTGACGTTCAGGTTCGTTTCGGCGACCAACACCCCGTCGGTGACAGTTGTCAGCTCCGGAGCGCAGCCGGATAACAATGTCGAGTGGGATGGCGTGCGCCACGACTCGCGCGATCCGCTCTACCGCACGCCAGGCGGAGCAGTTCCAGCCGGGACGCCGGTCACCATTCGCCTGCGCACGTTCCACAACGATGTGACGTCTGTTCGTCTGCGGGTGTACGACCTGAATGCCAGCGCGCAACGTTTCTATGATATGGCGCCTGCCGCAACCGACGTGGCATGCTACCAGGCAGGTCTCGACGATAAAACCTGCGATTTCTGGGAGGTGACACTCAACGAGGCGTCGCCGAATAATCTCTGGTATCGGTTCATTGTGACCGATGGCAGCGATACAGATTATTACGACGACAATACCCCTGCGCTCGATGGCGGTTTGGGCGGAATGACCGACGATCAGGAGGATCACAGTTGGGCGCTGATGTTCTACGATCCGGCGTTTACCGTGCCGGAGTGGGCGAAAGACGCCGTGATCTACCAGATTTTCCCGGATCGCTTCCGCAACGGCAACCCGCGCAACGACCCGCGTACCGGCGATAGCCGCTATGATGACCCGGTCATTGCACTGCCATGGGGTGAGTTGCCGGAAGGGTACTGCCGCAACTACAGCGATGCCGCCGCCAACTGCCCATGGCGCTTCGACGATACGCCGCCATCATGGAGTCCAACGAAGGAGAGTCCGCGTGGACGCGACTACTATGGCGGTGATCTGCGCGGTGTGATCGGCCGGCTCGATTACCTGAAGAATCTCGGCGTGACGGTGATCTATTTCAACCCGATCTTCCACGCGAAGTCGAACCACCGCTACGATACCTACGACTACTTCCGCATCGATCCGGCGCTCGGCACACTCGCCGACTTCCGGCGTCTGGTGCGCGAGGCGGAACGGCGCGGCATCCGCGTGATCGTCGATAGCGTCTTCAACCACATGTCATCGGATAGTCCGCAGTTCGACCGCTACGGGTACTACGCCACCCTCGGCGCGTGTGAGTCGGCTGCATCGCCCTACCGCGACTGGTTCCGTTTCCGCCGACCCGGACCGGGCGAACCGTCACCCTGTGCGCCATCGACTCCAGGCGGCGACGATACCTACTACGTCGGCTGGTTTGGCTTCGACAGCATTCCGGAGATACGGAAAGAAAATCCGGCGGTGCTGAACTATTTCGTGATCGGACCGAACAGCGTGTCGCGCTACTGGTTGCGCCAGGGAGCGAGCGGATGGCGCCTCGATGTGATGGGTGATTCGTCCTTCCCGCCGGACTACTGGACCACCTTCCGCACGGTGGTGCGCGAAACGCGCCACGATGCGCTGATCATCGGCGAGTTGTGGCAGAAAGATAGCACGCTGCTCCGACATCTGCGCGGCGATACCGCCGACACAACGATGAACTACCGTCTGCGCGATGCGATCATCGGCTTGCTGACGCCAGGACCTTTCGACTCGAAAGGGTTCGCCGACAGCGGACGCCAGATCACGCCGTCGGAGTTCGCCAATCGTATCAGTTCCATTCGTGAAGACTACCCCGACGCTGCCTATCTGACGCTGATGAACCTGGTCGGCAGCCACGACACCGAGCGCATCCTGTGGACGTTGACGCCGGGCGCCGAGACCCGCGCCGATAAGGAGTTCAACGCCGCCAATCTGGCGAACGGCAAACAACGCCTGCGGATCGCTTCGCTCATTCAGTTCACCATGCCCGGCGCACCGACGATCTACTACGGTGATGAGGTTGGCGTCACCGGCGATGACGATCCCGATGACCGGCGCACCTATCCGTGGGCGGAGACTGGCGGGAATCCCGATCGATCGCTGCTGCGTCACTACAGCGACCTGGCGCGCATCCGCCATCACTACCGCTCGCTGCACGCCGGCAATCTCCGCTTCCTGATGGCAGACGATGCTGCCGGAACGGTTGCCTATGCGCGCATCAGCGGCGATGATGCGGCAATTGTGGCGATCAATCGCAGTTCGCAATCGCGCACGGTTGATATTCCGGTCGCTGGCGTCATTCCCGACGGTACGGCTTTCTTCCCTTCGTACTGCGTTGCCAATGACCAGTTGAAGGACTGGCTGAATGTCCAGAATGGCACGGTGCGGGTGACGCTCAACCCGATGAGCGCCGTGCTGCTGACCAGTTACCTTGCCGATCTGACGCCGCCGCCGGTTCCGACCAGCCTGCGGGTGACGGGTGAGGGCGACGGGCAGGTAAGCCTGGCGTGGAACAGCGTCCCCGGTGCAGCCGGATACAACCTCTACCGCAGTCCGTTGAGCGGCGGCGGTTTCGTGAAGGTCAACAATGCGCCGCTGAGCGCAACCGCCTATACCGACGCCGGGCTGCGCAATGCGCGCGACTACTTCTACGTCGTCACCTCCCTGGACGAGAAAGGGAACGAAAGCGCCTTCTCGAACGAAGTCCAGGCGATGCCTCGCCTCCAGATCGGATGGGCGAACCTGCAATGGCCCCCATCGATCACCCATACCATCAGCGCAATCAACCGCACCCCGCTGATCTTCGGTCAGGTCTGGATCGATGGCGTCACCAACCGTCCGGGAGTGACGGAAGGATTGCGCGCGCAACTCGGATATGGACCGCGTAACAGCGACCCGGCAGGCAACCCCGCATGGATCTGGATCGAGGCTGAGTTCAACGTCGATGCTGGCAACAACGACGAGTTCAAAGCCAGTCTGCTGCCTGATCAAACCGGAGATTTCGACTACGCTTATCGCTACAGTACGACCAATGGACGCGAATGGCTCTACGCAGACCTGGACGGCATCGGTAACGGCTACAGCCCGTCACAGGCGGGTAAACTCACCGTCGTCGCCAGCAGCGACACCACGCCGCCAGCAACACCGACCGGTCTGACCGTCGTCACTGCTTCACCGGCAGGCATTACCCTGCGCTGGAACGCGGTGACCGGCGATCCGACCCTCTACGGCTACGAAGTGCGTCGCAGCAGCATGGCGGGTGGACCGTACACCACGATTGCGACGGTCACCGGCGTCGAGTACACCGACACGTCCATCACCCAGGGCGCAACCTACTACTACGTCGTTCGCGCGGTGGATACGTCGTTCAACCGCTCCGCAAATTCCGCCGAAGTCGCGGCGACCGCCGAACTGCGGACGGTAAGCGTCACATTTACCGTAACCGTGCCATCCACGACCCCGGCAGGCAGTACGGTCTACATCGCCGGGTTCCTCGACCGTCTCGACGGCAACCTGCCGCAGTGGAATCCCGGCGGCGTGGCGCTGACCCAGATCGGTCCGAACCAGTGGTCGATCACACTCACCGGTAAGGAGACAACCCAGATCGAGTACAAGTACACCCTTGGTTCGTGGGATTACGTCGAGAAGGGCGCGGCGTGCGACGAGATCGCCAACCGCCAGTTGACTCTCACCTATGGTGTGAGCGGTGTGCAGATCGTGAACGATAGCGTACCAAACTGGCGCAATGTTGCGCCGTGCGGCAACTGAAACCAATCCGGGGGCGATCCATCGGCGTGGCGGAGGCGGTTCAGTGCACCGCCTCCGCTGCATTTTGTTGGATGTAGTATTTCTGAAAGATAGAGCGTTGTCTGACGCCTCCTGGCCCCGGCGGAAATCTCTTTGCACCGCGTATGCGCTGTGATACAATTCTCTCTCATAACGGATTACGCATCCGGTGTCCCTGACACGGAGATCAAGCTATGAAAAACATCCATCTCTCTCCTGAATGTATTGCAGCATTCTGCCAGAAGCACGGCATCCGGCGGCTGGCGGTCTTCGGTTCAGCGTTACGGGACGACTTCAGGCCGGATAGTGATGTGGATATTCTGGTCGAGTTCGAGCCAGACCGCATTCCTACCCTCTTTGATATTGCTGGCATGGAACAGGAACTCTCAATGCTGTTGGGAGGACGAACGGTTGACCTGCGCACGCCAGAGGATCTCAGTCCGTATTTCCGGAGTCAAGTCATCGCTGAAGCAGAGGTACAGTATGCAGCCGGATGATCTGATCCGACTTCAGCACATGCTGGATGCCGCTCGCGAGGCCGTAGGATTTATTCGCCACCGTAACCGGGGTGATCTGGATCACGATCGCCAGCGCTAGCGAGATCATCGGAGAGGCCGCTTACCAGATACGTCCGCAATCCAGAGCAGAGCTGCCCGACTTGCCCTGGAACAAGTCTGACCTGGACATCATCCTGCTCAGACCGGAAGTGACCGACCTGCCGGGCGCGCAACGAAGAAAGATTTCTCTACCGGTCAAGACGGTAGATGACCGGGAATGTGTAAGGATGATTGGGCTGGAACGCAAGAGCTCGCTATGCTCACAAAACTGACATTAAGAAACTTCAAACTCTTTTCAGAAGTCGAAGTAGATCTGTCTGAACGTGTTGTGTTCATCGGTCCCAATAACTCCGGTAAAACCTCCGCTCTGCAAGCCATCGCCTTATGGGATGTAGGCGTCAAACGCTGGCTGGAAAAGCGCGGCAGCGACAACATTTCGGCTGAGCGTCCGGCTGTGACCATCAATCGCCAGGATGTGATGTCGATTCCAGTTCCTTCAGCCAGACTGCTCTGGCGCGACCTGCGCGTGCGCAAGAGCGAGCGGATAGAGAACAAACTGCGGACACGCAATGTGCGCATCGAAATCGGGGTAGAGGGAGTAGATGACCATGTGTGGCAGTGTAACCTGGAGTTTGATTATGCCAATGAAGAGTCCATCTACTGCCGTCCACCCCTGGGGCCGGATGGCCGCCGTATGCACGTTCCCGACCATCTGAAGAATCTCCAGGTCGCCTACCTTCCGCCCATGTCCGGTCTGGCTGCGCGCGAAGACCGCCTGGAGATCGGATCGATTCGCGTGCGTTTGGGCGAGGGGCGCACCGCTGAAGTCCTGCGTAACCTCTGCTGGCAGGTCTTGCAACGCGAGAACGGCGAGGAGAAATGGGCGCAAATCTGCAACTTTATCGAACGTCTCTTCGGATCGAAACTGAACCGTCCCCAGTACATTGTTGAGCGCGGCGAAATTACCATGGATTACCGCACCCGTTCCGGCGCCGTGCTCGACATTTCCGCCAGCGGTCGGGGAGAACAACAAACGCTGCTTTTGCTGGCTCATATGGCCATCCACAATGATGCTGTGCTTCTGCTCGATGAGCCAGACGCGCACCTGGAAATCCTGCGCCAGCGGCAAATCTATGATGTGCTCTCGCAACAGGCGGAACAGACGAAGAGCCAGTTGATCGCCGCCAGTCATTCTGAGGTGATTCTCAACGAAGCTGCCGAAAGGGATGTGGTGGTCGCCTTTGTGGGCAAACCTCATCGCATTGATAATCGAGGCAGCGAGGTGCTCAGGGCGCTGCGCGACATTGGCTTTGATCACTACTATCTGGCTGAAACGACCGGCTGGGTGCTCTACCTGGAAGGCTCGACCGACCTGGCCATCCTGCGTGCTTTTGCCCGACGGCTGGAGCATCCGGCTCATGCGCTGTTGGAGCGCCCTTTTGTCCATTATGTCGCCAATCAACCACGCAAGGCGCAGGAGCACTTCTATGCCCTGCGGGAAGCCAGACCCGATCTGGCGGGCGTTGCCGTCTATGATCGGCTCGCCATGGCATTGCCGAACGATCCCAACCTGAAGCAAATCATGTGGTCGCGCCGTGAGTTGGAAAATTACCTGTGCCAGCGGGAAACACTCCTGGCGTTTGCAGAAGAAAAAGGGCGGAAATACGTCGGAGCGTTATTTGCTGCTGCGTGGCGTGACACAATGGAAAAAGCCATCCAGGAGGTTGAACACGCCTTGCAAACCCTGGGAAAAGAGGCCTGGAGCGCCGATATCAAGGCGAGTGATGAATTTCTGACGCCGCTCTTCAAGCAGTTTTATCGCGCGCTTGGCCTGCCGAACGAGATGAGCAAGACGAATTATCACCTGCTGGCCGATTTTGTTCCGCAGGCAGCCATTGACGATGAGATGCGGCAGGCGCTTGACGCCATCTGGGACACCGCACAACGAGCCAGTCCGCGAGGAGTCGAGTGACTGGCGAAACCATCCATATCCAACAACCTCACGCTCGCATCCGCCATTATGCGCAACCTTCCGCTGCACGCACTCGTCACACATTGCAGGAACAGGACGAATGGAAAGGAAGGTTCCTCAATGAGTGGACAATTGGCGCGCAGCAAAAGCGATCGGATGATCGCTGGCGTGTGTGGCGGTCTGGCAAACTACTTCAATATCGATCCGGTGATCGTGCGGCTGGTGTTCGTGGTGGCGGTGCTCTTCGGCGGAATCAGCCCGCTGGTCTACATCATTCTGTGGATCGTCATGCCGGAGGAGAGCGCAATCCGGGCGCAACCGACACTTCCGCCGCACCCGCGCCCGGTTGAGGAGTGGAAATACGACCCGTACACCGGTGAGCCGATCCGTCGCGAACCGTAACTATACTCAGGAGAGACGGAATAGCGCCCCGTCTCTCCTATCCGTCGCTGCATCACGATGCCGATTCGATGCCGTGCTCTTTCGCCACGATGGCATCATGGAGCACGTGGAACTCGCGCTCGAATGCCGCAGTAATCGTCTGCGGGTCGGGAACCAGCCCGGCGTCGGTGATCACCCCAAGCGTCACCTGGCCGCAGTAACTCATAATGCTGATCCCCATGCCGAGTCGCCCGGATTGCGGCACCCAGAACATGATGTTCCTGATCCGATTGCCAGCCAGGTACAGTTGCTCCGTCGGACCGCGCACATTGGTCATTACAGCGGTCGCCTTGCTGCCGAAGAGATTGACCGCCTGCTCCTCCACCTGTGCTGGCGTGCGCCCAAAGAAGTTGAGCAGACCATAGAAGACATACGCTTCGGGTGAGCGTTTGAGCGCCTCCATCCGCTGCTTGACCTCGGCGAGCCGCATGACCGGACCGGGCGTGCCCAGCGGCAGCGACAGGAAGACCAGTCCGAACTCATTCCCCAGATCATGGGCGCGCGACGGCGGACGCAGATCGACCGGGATCACCGCGCGGATCTCCAGTCCGTCCACCTTGAAATTGCGTCCGATCAGATAGGTGCGCAGTGCTCCCGCCACGGCTGCCAGCAGCACATCATTCACTTTTGCGCCAGCAACCTTCCCGATCTGCTTTACCTGATCCAGGGGTACAGGCGCCGACCAGGCGACGCGCTTTTGCACGCCGAGTGGTCCTTTGAACGGCGTCTTTGTTTCGGGCGGCAGCAGCAACACGCGACTCAGCGCCAGCGTCCCGCTGGCTGCCTGAGCCGGTAGATCAAGCAGATGTTCGGGATGACGGAGAAACTCCATCCCTTCGTGAACCAGATCGTCCGCCAGTTTGATCGTTCCTTCAATCGTCGAGACAAGCGGCTCCAGCAACGGACCGAGGGTGTGGTTATGGTTAGCGTGCGGCGTCGGGCGCTCGATCGGCGCATCAGGCGTGGTATCCATCAACCGGTGCATCACCGTGTTCATGGCGGCGCCGTCGCCGATGCAATGATGGAAGCGCATCACAATCGCTGAGCCACCGAGGACATTCTCGACCAGATGCACCTGCCAGAGCGGTTTGGTGCGGTCAAGCGGCGTACTTGCCAGATCACCGAGGAATTCCTGAAGGGCGGTCATATCACCAGGCGATGGCAGCGCCACCCGATGAATATGGGAGCGGAGCGAGAAGTGAGGATCAGGTTCCCATTGGGGCGCGTTCATGGCATCACGGTGATCCGTCACCCGCATGCGAAAGCGATCAAAAGACAACAAACGCGACTCAAACGTCTTGTAGCAGCGTTCGACATCAATCGGTCCATCGAGCAGCGCAACTCCGGTAACCATCATCAGGTTGGTCGGATCGTCCATATGCAACCAGGCGCTGTCGACGGCGCTGAGAGGATGGGAAGCCTGAGCCATCGTATGCCCTCCGTGTGCGACCAGAACCACTGCGGTGGGTTCATCGTACACGACAGCCGGTAGCAGCAGAGGTGAGAAGTTGCCACAGAGCGATAAGGGTTGACCATTGTCAAAAGGGCGGGTATGCTCAGTATACCGTTTGCTCTCCGCACTGATGCAACGGAAGCGCTAATGGATCGTACCTGTCATTGCTGCGAGGGTTGCTGCCTCGAAGGAGCGTCTATGACCGCCCATGATCGCCTGTACCACATTGGCTTTGGTCGCCACGACCTGGGAGACAACCCGCCGCGCATCGCGCTGCTGAGCGGCGACCCGGAGCGCGCGCGTTTGATTGCACACACCGCATTACGTGACGCACGCACGCTTTCGGAACACCGCGGGTTGCACAGTTATGTTGGAACATTGCCCAACGGCGTGCCGCTCCTCTCTGCCACGAGCGGCATGGGCGCCCCTTCGCTCAGTATCGTCGTGAACGAACTGGTGCAGGTCGGCATCCGCACCATCATTCGCGTGGGCACCAGCGGTTCGATTCAAGCGCATATTTCGCCCGGCAGCATCGTTATTTCCAGTGCAGCGCTGTGTCGTCAGGGCGCGGCCGACGACATCGCGCCGCGTGAGTTCCCTGCCGCCGCCGATCCGTTCGTGACCGTCGCACTTGTCGAAGCTGCGCGCGCCGCAGGGGTCGAGCACTATGTCGGCGTGACGGCATCGGTGGATACCTTCTACGAAGGTCAGGAGCGCACCGAATCGGCGAACCCGCATCTGCTGCGCTGGTTGCGCGGCATCACCGATGAATACCGCCGCCTGAACGTGTTGAACTACGAAATGGAAGCCGGAACGCTCTTCAAGATGGGACTGGTCTACGGATTTGCCGCCGGATGCGTCTGTGGCATCGTTGCGCAGCGCACTGCCGGTGAAGCGATTGTTCTCGAACAGAAGGCGATCGCCGTCGAGCGCGCGATTGCCGTGGCAGTGCGCGCCGCAATGACCCTTTCCGTCACGATGCAATAAAGATGAGGTTCTGCTATGCGAGGTTGTTCAGGGCGTGGTAACGCCATTGTTCTGCTTCTGGTCGGGATTCTCTTCATTATCGG